>RCNF010002390.1_pt1 | contig 10071 bp, 7 predicted proteins | sample 2041311 | NCBI WGS metagenome assembly RCNF01 (sample SAMN09708228, study PRJNA481090) | Marine sediment metagenome, whole genome shotgun sequencing project. | biome: marine sediment; feature: ocean; material: sediment; isolation source: Sewage treatment plant 2 marine sediment (STP2) ... | reverse complement strand
GGTCGACCCACCCATGGTGTGGAGAACCGTGATTGCATTCCGAAAAGTCTGCACGGTCATGATCTTTGACGGCGTGATGTCCTTCTCGATCAGGGCCTTGATCGCTTCTCCCGACTTTGCGGCGAAGTCGAATTTCTCCTCGCTTTCGGCCATGAGGATGGAGGAATAGGGCAGGGCCATGCCCAGCGCCTCGGTCATGCACTGCATGGTGATCGCCGTGCCGATCATCGGGCAGGCGCCCGGCCCGGTGACGATGCCCTTCAGGGCCTTCTGGAACACTTCCTCGGAGATCTTCCCCTCATTCCTGGCGAAGAAGAATTTGCCGATCTCGTAGTGAGCGAATTCCTTCTCTTCGGCAAAATCCTGGTCAGGGTAGCAATAGGGAAGGTGATAGCCTCCGGTGATGATGATGGCCGGGATGTCCACTCGCGCGGCGGCCATCAGGAGGCCGGGCACGATCTTGTCGCACGATCCGATCAGGACGAGGCCGTCCAGGCGGTTCACCTTGGCCATGATCTCGACCGAGTCGGCGATGACCTCCCGGGCAGGCAGGATGTAGTGCATCCCCTCGTGGCCTTCGCCCATGCCGTCACAAGGAGCGATCGTGTTGAAGCCGAACGGGGTCATGCCCCCATTTCGGATTCCCTCACGGACCCGTTCGGCAATCCGGTTGAGGTGCACGTGGCCGGGGTTCAGTTCGGTCCAGGTGTTCGCGATCCCGATCCTCGGGGCGTCGAGTTCGGCCTTGCTGTAGCCGCACCCGTAGAGCAGCGGAGGAATGACCACATCCTCGAGGAGCTCTTGGATCATCTCCGGCACCCTGGGATCCTGGGGACCGCCTCCACTCTTTTTCGAAGATCCGTTTCCGTGGCTGGACATAAGGCGTACCTCCCTTTTCTATTCGTCATCCCCGCGAAAGCGGGGATCCATTGGCACAATGTGCTGAGGGATTCCTGCCTTCGCAGGAATGACAGATGGTATGGCCACTGGATTCCCGCCTTCGCGGGAATGACGGGTTATCAGCATCCGTATGCGAGGGGAAAAGGTGTCAGGAACCTTTTTCAGTTGCATCCCCATGTGTATGGGCGAAGCTAGAACTTGGTAGGCCAGTTGGCCAGCTTGTGCTCGCTCAAGCCTTTCCTGCGAGCGTTGTGGCTGATCTCCAAGGCCTTGATGATGTAATCGCGGGTCTCCCGCGGATCGATCACATCATGGAGGTAGTGGCGTCCCGCAGCTCCGTAAGGAGACGCGTCGTCCACGAGCTGGGCCATCAAGTTCTGCCACTCCTCGGATTCCTTGTCGTTGGCTGACTTTTTTCCGCCGTGCACTACGTTGGCCGCGATCGCCGGGTCTACGAAACTCATCTCGGCCGTGGGCCAGGCCACATGGATATCCGGAGCGGCTCCTGAACCACACATGTTCCAATAGGCCATGCCATAGGTTTTACGAACGACGATCGATATCTTGGATACCGTAACGAGTGCGAGGGCGTTCATGTAATTGATCACCCGGGCGGCCACCCGTTTGCGTTCCGCATCCTTCCCCACCAGGAAGCCCGGGATGTCGTGGAAGAAGAGCAGGGGGATGTTAAAGGAGTCGCACAGACACAAGAAGCTGATCACCTTGTCGATGCCGTCCGTGTCCATGGCGCCCGCGTTAAAATAGGGTTGGTTGGCCACCACGCCGACTACCCCGCCGCCGACCCGGGCCAGGGCGGTGATGACCGTCTTGCCGAAAGAGGGCTTGAGCGGAAACAGGCTGTCTGTATCTACGATACACTCCAGGATGCGGTGCATGTCGTAGCCGCGATTGCGTTTCTCGGGCAGATGGTCGAGGATCCGGTCCATTGCCGCGCCGGACCCCTCGGGAACCGGGGCGCGTGGCGGAAGTTCATCGCAGTGGGAAGGCATGTAGGATAGATATTGACGGATCAACGCGAAGCATTCATCCTCGTTCTCGGCCACCCGGTCCACATTACCCGTGATCTCCGCGTGGACCTGCCAGCCGCCAAGTTCCTCATCGGTGACCCTTTCTCCGAGGGCCAGTTCGACCACCCTGGGGCCGGACACGCCCATGGCAGACCCCTTGACCTGAACGACGCAGTCGGACAGGCAGGCCATCCAGGTCGGCATACCGTAGCATTCTCCCATGACCGCAGTGATCATCGGTGTCTGTCGTACTCGGCTGACGGCCTGGAGAAAGGTGTCGTGTCCGCCACCGCCGTAAGAGGCAAGCCCGGCAGACCCCATGATGTCCGGCATGCGTGCACCGCCCGCCTCGCCCAGGTAGATCACCGGGTGGCCTCGCAGGGCCGAAAAAACCTTGAGCTCCCCTTCCTTCCTCCCTGCGACACGGCTCGAGGTAGCTGCCAGGACCGTGAAGTCGTTGGAAAGCACAGCCACATGCCTGCCGTCGATCTTGCCGTGGCCGGCCACCTTGCTGTCGGCCGGGGTCTTGTCTTCCATGCCAGGCATGTCCGAATGGTTGAACATGCCCACTTCGAGAAAGGAGCCGGGATCCAGGAGCCGGTCGATCCTCTCCCGTGCCGTGAGGCTTCCACGATCGTGCTGCCTTTGGACCTTCTCAGGCCCTCCCATTTGCAGGGCACGTGCACGCCTTCGCGCCAGTTCCTCCAGTTGCTTTTCGAAAGGCATCTCGTTCTTCCTCTGTGATGTTCAGATGACCTTTGCCCCCTTCAGAGTCTCGAGCTCGTCCGGACTGAAACCAAAATCAGCAAGCACTGCCTCCGTATCCCCGCCGACCTTGGGTGGTGGCTTCGGTGTTTCGGGTTTTGTCCTTGAGAAGCGGGGGGCCGGAGCCGGCTGAAGAACGCCATCAAGTTTGATGAATGTGTTTCTCGTCTGGCACTGGGGATGGTCTTTGGCTTCATCGAGGGACAGCACAGGTGCAAAGCAAACGTCCGTGCCTTCCATGATCCGGCACCATTCATCACGGGTCTTGGTCTTGAATACTTCGGTAAGCCGAGCCTTGAAGGCCGGCCACTTCGTTTGATCGTGTTGATTCTGAAAATCCGGATCGTCGATCCCCGTGTGTTTGAGCAACAATGCATAGAACTGTGGTTCAATCGAGCCGATGGATACGTATTTGCCGTCGGCGGTCTCATAGGTGTCGTAGAAGTGCGCTCCGCCGTCGACCATATTTGAACCTCGCTCGTCTGCCCAGAATCCGGAAGCCCGGAATCCGTACATCATTGCCATCAGGACCGCGGATCCATCGATCATCGCCGCATCTACCACCTGGCCTTTTCCAGACTTCTGAGCCTCGAAGAGCGCACAGGCCATGCCGAAAGCCAGCATCATGCCGCCGCCGCCGAAGTCTCCTACCAGGTTCAAAGGCGGAACCGGTTTTTCTCCTTTTCTACCGATGGTGTGCAGTGCCCCGGATAGGGATATGTAATTGATGTCGTGTCCTGCTGCCTTGGCGAGAGGTCCCTCCTGGCCCCAACCGGTCATTCGACCGTAGACAAGCCGAGGGTTTCGCTTGAGACATACATCCGGTCCGAGTCCCAGTTTCTCCATCACTCCGGGACGAAACCCTTCCTGCAGGGCATCGGCCTGTTCAACGATCTTGAGGAGAGCGGAAACACCTTCCTCTTTTCTGAGATCGATCTCCACGGATCGACGGTTTCTCATCAATACGTCGAATTTTGGCTCCGTGATTGCGAACTGGCCTTTACGCTCCACACGGACGATCTCGGCACCCATGTCGGAAAGCATCATTCCGCAAAACGGCCCGGGTCCGATTCCGCCGACTTCGATCACTTTCACGCCCTGCAGTGGTCCCATTGGTCTGTTCCCCTCCTTTGTTGTTTCAAATGTGAGAAAAGATTCTATGCCCAATCCATAGGATTTACAACCACATCTGGACTTTCGGTGTCCCTGCTTTCATACTATGCAGGACCCTCAAGTGGTAAGATACGAATACGGAGAAGGGGGATTTATCCGATGGAAACGGTTGGTCTTCCGGGAGAAGAAGGCACCTTGAAGGCGGACGACGTCACTCTAAAGGACGGGGACGAGGACGAGGCCGTCGATATATCCAGGGTGCAGCTCCTCCTGGCCGAAAAACGCACTTCGCTCGCAGTCTTGCGGACGGGCATCGCCATCTTCACACTGCCCCTTTCCGTTACGACCGTTTTGGTGACCACGTCCCGCTACTACAACTTCATCGAGAACCTTCACTATCTGATCCCGCTCCTGTTTGTTTGTGCGCTCCTTGTGACGGTGGGCACCTACCTCATCTTCGTGGCTTTGATCCGACACCGCCATCAGAACGAGCAGATAGGAAAGATCAAGATGAAGCACGCGGCCTGGAAGGACCTGGTCGATGGATAGGAACGGCAGTTCTCCAAGAGACGGAAATGCATATTCATGTCCTGCGGTTTGTGAGGTAGCGGGCAATCCCAATCGGAGATGGAGTGGAAATGGAAGAAAGTGTTCCACCAGTACGGGTCTACTGCGAACAGGATCTGGATGAGTGCGAAATGGGTTTGGTCGGTAACGGAGGGGCGGCTGTCTATACCGCCAAGAGCCCGCAGAGGGAATCGGCGAACGAGGACGCAGCGGCGCTGCTTCCCTTCTGTGCGGGTTCCGGAGTCCTGGTGATTGCGGACGGGGTAGGGGGGCTTCCGGCAGGGGGAACGGCGTCGGCCGTGGCGGTTCGATCGATTGAGAGTTCCCTCGGTGAGGCGGCCAAGGAGGGAAGCGACCTGCGCGGAGCGATCATCAATGGTATCGAAAGGGCGAATGAAGAGCTCGTGGAGCGAGGCGCCGGCGCGGCGACAACGCTGGCTGCCGTGGAGATCCAGGACAACACCGTGCGGCCCTATCATGTGGGGGATTCGCAGATCCTGCTCATTGGCCAAAAGGGGAAGGTCAAGCTCCTGACGAAATCCCATTCCCCTGTCGGCTATGCGGTGGAGGCGGGCGTCCTGGATGAGGAGGAGGCCATGCACCACGAGCAACGTCACGTGATTTCGAACGCGGTCGGGTCTTCGGAAATGTACATTGAAATCGGCTCCGCCCTTGAGATGGCGCCGAGAGACACGCTCGTGGTTGCTACCGATGGGCTGTTCGACAATCTTCACACCGAGGAAATCGTCGAGATCTGTCGAAAGGGACGACTGTCGGAAGCGGGTCGGAATCTGGCAAGCAGGTGTCGGGCACGAATGGTCGAGCCGGAGGAGGGGCAACCCTCCAAGCCGGATGATTTGAGCTTCATTCTCTACCGGCGTCAGACGATCAACGTTTCGGGGACTGGGCGAGGAGCCTGAGTTTCAGTAGGGTCACATCCCGTTCGTAGATTTCGCTCGGAAAGAACTTGTAGAACGAATTCGATCGTATCTGGTTCATCTTGAGCCACCCGTGCGCCGTGGAACTCCCCTTTGCTATGCTGAGAAGATAGGACTTGATGTCTTGCAGTTGCACCTCAATCACAAAGTCGCTCGGGTGGTTGACGAAGTATTCCAGGCGAGTCTTGAGTTCTATTTGGGCATCGCGGTTCCCCCGGGTCAGCTTCAGCACCTTCCTGATCTGGGAGATGGATGGATGGGGGAGCGTTATGTCGTAGATCGCCTTCCAGACGAAGTAATCGGGTGACGAGTAATCGCTCAGGCGACGCCTCCCAAACCGGTGGTAGCTGTTCTTCTCCATCTTCCTCGTCGAACTCCCGCCCAGGAAGGATTCCAGGTCGCGGATGATACTCGGGATCTGATCTTCTTTTTCAACGACGATCTTCACGCCGATTGTGTCATGCACCTGATTAGGGAACCCAAGGTTCTTCCTGGCCATCTTCTCTACGTACGAGGTGTAGGACAGCCTTCCCTGGCTCCCGAACTTGTTCCGGATTTCCATGTGCAGGATCTGATTTTCTGAGAAGGTCGTGAAATGATGGCAGACGAACCTCTGCAACGGATAGATTTTGCACGCCTGTTCCTTCCGTACTGCCAGTTCCTTGTCATAGGCTCTTCGAGCTCGCTTCTCGTCTGTTGAGAATGCGACCTCATGTTTGGCGTTGAGCCAGAGAAAGTATTCCGTCTTCCCCTTCTTCGTGCGTCGCAGGCCCCTGTCGAAAGCCTTCCAGACCTCCTTCTTTCTTTCCTCCAGATCCTCCATTTCCACGGTTCGATCGATCCGCGCGCTCAACACGATCAGGCCGATTTTCCGGAGGATCTCATAGCGGAGTCGATTGCCGCGAGACGACTTGAAGAGCTGGAGCATCTCGTAGAAATCGTAGCAGGACCGGACCTCCTCCTTCTCCCGCAGGACCGCTGCGATCTCTTTCGGAAAGTCAGCCCTGAGGAGAATTTCTTCGATGACCTCGGAGGCAATGGCGGATCTTTCCCGGAAGAGCATGGCGTTGTCTTTATAGTCCTTGATGTTCGTGATGTCGTGGAACTTCACGTTCAGATAGGCATTTAGCCGGTCCTTGAGGACGCGAGCGGGTTTCTTGTCCTCCGCGATTCGCAGGAAGGTAATCCCCTCGTGCGTCCCCTCCAGGACGGAAGGGTCGAGGTGGGCGTACCTCTTCCGGAATTCGGGCAGGTCATCGGGGAGGTCCTTGTACATCAGGTCCGCAGTCAGAAGGACCGCCAGTTCGTCATGGGTGAGATGGGGATTGGTTTCGTAGAAAATAGAGATTTTCGCATGGTAATCTTCGATCTTCATGCAGGCCCCCCTTGGAGTGAGGATATGTATATTATACATTAAGATACGGAATGTCATTCCCAAAGGGGTTGAAATGATGTGAAGAAATCGCCTATTGTGGAGGTCCGCTCGAATTAATCCCAGGACACAGGAGAGAGAACATGACTGCTTTTCCGAATCTTTTCTCGCCCTTGACGATTCGTAACGTGACCATGCCGAATCGGATCTTCTCTTCCGGGCACCTGACCCATTTTGCCGAGAACAACCTGCCTTCCGATCGCCACACGCATTATTACGAGGCCCGCGCAAAGGGCGGCATCGGAATGATCTGCATGGAAGTGCAGAGCGTCTCCCGCCATTGCTGGCCGGTTCCCGACCTCTCTTTTGCAGATACAGATGAGGTCATTGAGCGATACAAGATGATCTCCGATGCGGTGCACCCGTACGACACAAAGATGTTCGCTCAGCTTTGGCACAACGGTCATCACACCCATTCCAGGATCTCTCAGCTTCCGGTTCAGTCCGCCTCATCCGTACCCAGTCCCGCCATTGGGGAGGTGCCCAAGGAATTGGAGGAAGAGGAGATCCAGGAAATTGTCCAGCAGTATGCGCAGGCCGCCCTGCGCTTGAAGAAGGGGGGCTTTGACGGCGTGGAGATTCATGCGGGCCATGGGTACCTGCCTCAGCAGTTCCTCTCCCCCTACTCGAACCGTCGGACCGACAAGTATGGGGGCAGCCTGGAGAACCGTATGCGCTTCAGCCTGGAGATCATAGAAGCTGTGCGGGAGGCTACGGGAGAAGGATTTGTGGTGGGTCTACGGACGAGCGGCGATGAGCTCGTTGAGAGCGGGATCCATCTCCCCGAGATGTTGGAAGTGTACCAAGGGTGGGAAGAGACAGGCAATGTGGATTTCCTGAACATCACGGTGGGCACCTACAAGACCGCCGCCGTGGCCATCCCTCCGATGGGCACGCCGCCACGCCCCTTTGTCTGGATGGCCGCCGAGGTGAAACAGGTGGTGGACATTCCTGTGTTTACGGCCATCAAGATCACGGACCCGCAAACCGCGGAAGAGATCATTGCCAATGACGAGGCGGATATGGTTGCCATGACCCGGGCCACGATCTGTGATCCGGAGCTTCCCAACAAGGCCAAAGAGGGGCGCGAGGATGAGATCCGGCTCTGTATGAACTGCAACGAGGGGTGCTGGGGCAGGTGCGAACAGTTTAGGCCGATTACTTGCGTACAGAACCCGGAGGCGGGGAGGGAAGGGGAACTGAAGATTTTCCCGGCGGCGAGCCGCAAGCGGGTTATGATCGTCGGCGGCGGGCTGGCAGGGCTGACTGCAGCCAGAGTGGCCGCGACCAAGGGACACGATGTCATTCTCTACGACAAGGGTATGGAACTGGGTGGTCAGACGCTGGTAGCGTCCAAGGCCCCCCTGCGAGGGGATCTCATGGAGGCGGTTCGGAACCTGGAGAAGGATCTTGCCCGTCTTTCGGTCCCGATCGAACTCGGTACGGAGGTGACCGAAAAGATGGTCCTGGACCTGAACCCGGACCATGTGATCGTCGCGACCGGCGCGCTCCCCATCACCGAACCCACCGCCGATCTAGTGGGGCCTGATATGGTCCTGGACATACACCCGGATGCCCACGTCGTGTCGGCCTGGCACGTGCTGAGCGGAGAGGAAGAAACAGGCGATCGGGTCCTGATCTATGATGTGCAGCCACATCTTCAGGGATTTGCCACCGCGGATTTTCTCTCCGGCCAGGGAAAAGTGGTCGAGATCCTTGTCATGGGCATGCGCATGGTCGGGTCTGCCTTTGACTCAGACGGGCCTACCCTGATCACCCATTTCATGAGCCTCTTCATGAAGAACGTGAAGTTTACATATATGACGGTCTTGAAGAGTGCACAGCCAGGCCACTGCGTCGCGTACAATCCGGCCACTTTCGTGGAGCATGAAATCCCGTGCGACACACTTGTCCTGTCGTACTGGCGACAGGCGAACGATTCCCTGTACAAGGCCCTGAAGGGCAAGGTGAAGGGGCTGACTCGGATCGGGGACGCAGTGACTCCCCGATACATGCTTCAAGCGGCTTACGAGGGTTACATGGCGGCCAACGCCATCGACTAACGGGTCGCGGGGGCGGTTTGATGGAGAATCCGGCGTGCTGGGTGATGACCGAATGCCCCCAAGGCAAGATTCTCCGGGAGTCCCTCGAAGCCTTGTCTGCGGGGTTGGCCTTCCAGAAGCAATACCGCATGGAGACCGTTGTCCTCTGGACCGGTGCCCGGCCTGAAGATGCGCAACTCGATTACCTGGCTTCTCTCGGTGTAAGAAGGATCATCTGCCTCGAAGGGGCCGGGGATGCAGACGGAAGTGAAGAAGCACTGCTCCTCGGCCTGAAGGAACTCTACCTTCGCCACAAACCGCAGTATGTGTTCTTTGGTGCCAGCCCCATGTCCCTTTCCCTGGCCCCAAGGCTTGCGGCCCTCCTCGAGGTGGGCTATGTGGCGAAGGCCACCTATCTCCGCAGGGTAGGGGACACCCTTTCCCTGACCCGCCCCTTGATGCAGGGCGCTCTTTCCGAGGTGCTTCGTTTTCTTCCGCCCACCCATGGCATGGCGAGTCTGTATCCCAGGGCCTTTGACGTGCCCGGCCCCTCCGAGAGCTTGCCCGGCGAAAAGTTGATACCGGAAATCTACCCCCTGCCGCAGCATGAGGAGAGATCACAGAATTGGGAGGTGGTGGAACGAACCCTTGAGCCGGCGGAAGCTTTGGATGTGGAAGATGCCGAGGTGGTGGTGGCCGGGGGAAAAGGAATGGGGTCTGAAGCGAACTTTGCTCTACTCCAGGATCTCGCGAGTTGCCTGGGAGGCGCCGTGGCAGCCTCCCGGATCGCCGTGGACATTGGCTGGGCGCCGAAGGAGAGGCTCGTCGGCCAAACAGGCAGGAAGGTCTTCCCTGAACTCTACATTGCCTGTGGCATCTCCGGGGCCCATCAACACCAGGCAGGCATGAAGGAGGCCCGCCACATCCTTGCAATCAACACGGATCCTCAGGCGCCCATATTCCAGGTCGCCACGTGGAGCATCCTGGGCGATGCCCCACAGGTGGTCAGCCAGATGATCAAGCAACTGAAGAGTGCACGGCTACCTGTATCCCCTCTCCCTTGAGAGGGTGTCGATTAATGGAGTATTTCTACTTCGCTGTCATTCTCGCGAAGGCGGGAATCCAGGGGCTTCAGGAGCTTAGGGCTCCCCGCCCACGCGGGGATGACGGCAAATAGGTGTTTTTCGACACCCTCTTGAGGGAGAGGGTGTCACAGAAGCCCCCCTCATCCTGACCTTCTCCCCAGAGGAGGGTGTCGAAAAACACCTATTTGCCGTCATCCCCGC
>RCNF010002389.1_pt1 | contig 10072 bp, 9 predicted proteins | sample 2041311 | NCBI WGS metagenome assembly RCNF01 (sample SAMN09708228, study PRJNA481090) | Marine sediment metagenome, whole genome shotgun sequencing project. | biome: marine sediment; feature: ocean; material: sediment; isolation source: Sewage treatment plant 2 marine sediment (STP2) ... | reverse complement strand
CCAAAGTGCCTTTAAAGTTTTTTATGCCAAGGCTTACTACCGTCTGGGCATGGGTCTTTAAGACCGGTATGTCCACTACAAAATCACTGTGCAGCATGTCAGCATTGAAATTCAGGGCTACTCCTTCACCGAGATCAACTTTCTCAAATGGCCGCTCAAAGACGTTAATGCATTTGACCCCATACCTTTTTTTTAAAACATTATAGCCAAGGGTTTCAAATGCACTGGCAATTGTCTCTTTGTCTTTGGGATTAAATGTGACAGTGCCCTCCCCTATCACAATATCATCAATCCCTCGCTCCTTAAGTAACACCACCATATCTTCCACGACACGGGAGGTCGTAATAACACCCCACTTGGGAAATGGCACTGTCCTGGTCCAGAACACGATATTTGGTTTAATGAACACCTTTGCATTGGAAGGAAGGTTCTCCAGACCATTCACTAACTCCACGGCCTTCCGGACCGATTCCATTGGTTTCTCATATCGAACGATGGAGACCAGTTTATTATCTGATTGATAGTTTAACATTCCGATATTATTAATGGTTTAACAGTAACACTGCCTTAAAATCTGTTATGGGTTTATTTACCTGTGGGGCACTTTTTCAGTACAAAGAAATCCCTCAGGAGTGTGATTGCCCGAACTCAAAAAATATCCATGGGAACACTTTTGAACGTTACCAAACATTTACGTCGTTGTAAATACTGTATATTTATACTGTATATTTACATATTTTCGTTAAAAATAAAAAAGCTTGATTTTGAAAAAGAAGTGAAGTATATGTGTTGCGCTTTGCATTCAGGTTGATTGTGTGCGGTAAGGTGGATTGTATTTAGCCTTCAGCCTGAAAGCTGGATGTTAGGATACATTTCGTAAAATACTCATCCTTACCATTCTTTCGTCGAGGTGGTAGGGGCAGAAGGGACGAAAGGGATAATCATGGCTAAAACGTTGGGAGATATTACCAGTGAATTGACTGAGAAGGTCCTTTCTCCGGCAAAGGCTGAAGCTGAGAAAATCGTTTCGGATGCCAAGGCGGAGGCAGGAAGGATCACGACAGGGGCTGAGACCGAGGCTGAAAAAATTAAGCAAACAGCAGGAAAGAAAGCTGAAGAAACCCGAAAGCAGATGGAAACCGATTTGGACACGGCGGCCCGCAACTTTGTTATTATGGTGCAAGAGCGACTGGAAAAGATCATTGTAGAACCTACTATTGAAGAAGAAGTAAGAAAATCTTTCAGTGACGACAAATTTTTACAGAAGATGATCGAAATTCTTCTTGTTCAGTTTACCAAGGTGCATGGCGAGGACCAGAAGATTGAAGTGCTTCTTCCTGAAAACAGAAAGGCTGAACTTGAATCATGGTTTCTGGAAAAGTTTCGTAAAAAGGCCGAGGGACCTCTCGTCATTCAGTTTACTGACAAGACATCCTTTGGATTCAAGATTGGTATTGAGGGGACAGGGCAACACTTTAACTTTGGTGATGGTTTGGTAGAGGTTTTGTCGGGATTTTGTTCCCCCCGTTTTCGAAAATATTTCTTTGCTGCAGAGGAAGAATAGGAACTGATGGGAGCTTATTATCATTTAGCATGCCTGCTTCCTCCGTTACCGGTTGAGCTTGGTGAAAAGCTGTCGCTTACGATGGCCGAGACCATCGGAGTGGTCAAGCGGAATATACAAAGTGGGGACGAGTTGCTCCTTGAAGCACAGCTTCTGTCGATCGATGTCGCCAATTGGGAACAAATCGACCAGGATCGAGATACCTTTACTGATGGTGGTGTATTAACACGGGAAGATATCGAAACCCGGAAAAATCTCCCCTCGTTTTTTGAAGACTTTATCGAGGAGAAGGAACGGGGTATTCGTCGTCCATACATGTACGATCGCCTATGGGATCGATACTACACTTATTTTTATGAATTGGCGCAAAAGTTGAAGTGCCAGTTTGTCCTCGATTATCTTCCCTGGGAGATCGAATTGCGAAATAACCTGGTATCCCTGCGGGCGAAGGAAAGCGGAAAGGACGCCGAAGTTTATGCGGTTCTCGGCAATTTCAGTGCTGCTGACTTTACCAACATGATGGCGCAGGTCAAGGGAAAGAAAAACCCATTATTGGCTGAAAGGTATCTTGATACAGAGCGATTGAAGTATATTTTTCATTGCCAGGGCAACAACCCTTTTTCTATTGATGCCATTCTTGCCTATGTGTTACAGCTTATGATTTACAGTCGTTGGGAAAGGATAGAAGCGCCTTATGAATTCCATGATTTATTATATAAGGGAGGTTGAATGTGGATAGTGTAAGTGGTGGTCGGGTCGTAGGAGTGACTGGTCCATTAGCAACCGTAGAAATAATGAAGGGTCAGGAGGTCTCTCAAAATGAAGTGGGCTATGTGATGTGTCAGAATGTCCCGCTCAAGTCCGAGATCATCAGGATTCGCGGTAATCTGGTGGACATGCAGGTTTTTGAAAGTACCACAGGTATGCGGGTGGGAGACAAGGTTGATTTTTCAGGGCAGTTACTTGCTGCCTCTTTAGGCCCTGGCCTTCTGGGATCTATTTACGACGGCCTCCAGAATCCTCTTGGAAAACTGGAGAATCTCCAGGGGTATTTCCTGCAACGTGGACAGTACGCTAATTCTCTTGATGAAGAAAAGACCTGGGAGTTCACACCTACGATTACAAAAGGCTCAAAGGTCAGAGCAGGTCATTATCTCGGTAAAGTTCCTGAAAGTATGTTTGATCACCAGATTATGGTGCCGCTAACATTTTTGGGGACATGGGAAGTGGTGGATATTAAATCCGCGGGTTCTTATACCGTCAATGAGCAGATTGCCATCCTGAAGGATGAGGAAGGAAGAGAAGAGTCGATTACCATGGTGCAGGAGTGGCCGGTAAAAATACCTGTTCGGACCTATCCGGAAAGGATACTGCCCACCAAGCAGATTCTTACTCAGATGCGTCTTATTGACATCTTTTATCCGCTGGCAGAGGGGGGTACGGCATGTGTCCCGGGACCTTTTGGTGCAGGAAAGACCGTTTTACAGCAAATCATTTCTCGCTATGCCGAGACAGATATCGTGATTATTGTTGCCTGCGGCGAACGTGCCGGTGAGATTGTGGAGACGATTCGGGAATTTCCTGAATTGGAAGACCCCAAGACGGGGAGATCCCTGATGGAGAGGACGATCATTATCGCTAATACCTCATCAATGCCGGTGGCGGCACGAGAGGCGTCAATTTACACAGGAGTCTCGCTGGGTGAATACTACCGCCAGATGGGGCTTAAGGTACTGACCCTTGCTGACAGCACGTCAAGATGGGCCCAGGCCCTTAGAGAATCATCAGCCCGTATGGAGGAAATACCTGGTGAGGAGGCGTTTCCGGCCTATCTGGAGAGTCGTATCGCCGCAGTCTATGAGAGGGCCGGTCTTGTAAGGCTTTATAATGACTCTACCGGATCTCTTACTATAATTGGAACCGTTTCCCCTGCGGGCGGAAATTTTGAAGAGCCGGTTACACAGAATACTCTTAAGGTTGTGGGGGCTTTTTACGGACTTTCCCGTACACGGTCTGATCAACGGAAGTATCCCGCCATTGACCCACTCATTTCATGGAGCCTTTATCTGGATTTGATGGAAGATTCATTGAATGAACGTCATGAAGGCTGGGTTGATCTGGTCAAAGAGGCACGAACGCTGTTCAATAAGGGAAGTGAAATTCAACAGATGATGCTCGTTGTAGGTGAGGAGGGAATCAGTGTGGATGATCTGACAACCTACCTCAAATCGGAAATCATTGATGCTGTTTGCCTGCAACAGGATGCCTTTGATGTCGTTGAGCGGGCGACTTCCGAGGAAAGGCAGATATCGGATTTCCTGCTTCTCATGGAAATGGTTCACCATGACCTTGCGTTTGACACTAAAGAGGAAGCACGAAAAGAGATGACCCGTATACAGAACCTCTTTTTTCAGCTGAAGTATTGTGTTTTTGAGAGTGAAGAATATCAAAAATATCGGAAAGAAATCGAAATGATCCAGGGAAAGGAGTAGCTTGGGGATGATCATAGAACATACACGTATAACTGCCATTCAAGGCGATATTATCACGGTACCGGCAAAAGAAATTGACTATGGAGAGCTGGCTACCGTGAAAAGCAGGCGCGGAACATCCCTGGCCCAGGTGATCCGTCTGCGGGGAGATGATGTTTTACTGCAGGTTTTTGCAGGGTCGAGGGGAGTTGCTACTGGAGATCAGGTACGATTTTTGGGGCATCCGATGCAGGTGGCTTTTGGAGACGCCCTTTTGGGGAGGATATTCAACGGTTCAGGAGACCCCATTGATGGTGGATCTGAACTGGTGGCATTACCCCGGATTGATATCGGCGGTCCTTCGGTAAATCCCATCATGCGTGTTATACCCAGGGGTTTTATAGAAACGAGGGTCCCCATGGTGGACGTCTTCAACCCCTTGGTTGAAAGCCAGAAACTTCCCATCTTTGCTGCAGCCGGGGAACCTTACAATGAGCTTCTCGCCCGCATTGGAGTGCGTGCTGAGGCAGACATTGTTATCCTCGGAGGCATAGGCCTCAAGTATGACGAATACCTGAAGTTCAGAAAAACCTTTGAAGAAGCCGGGGTGTTATCTCGAACCATCATGTTTATTCACACAGCTTCTGATCCGGTCGTGGAAAGACTGCTTGTTCCCGATATGGCTCTGGCCGTGGCGGAACACTTCGGAGTGCAGGGCAAGAGAGTGCTCGTGCTTCTATCAGATATGACCGCCTTTGCCGATGCTATGAAGGAGATCGCCATTTCCATGGACCAGGTTCCGTCAAACCTGGGTTACCCCGGTTCACTTTACAGTGACCTCGCCTCTCGTTATGAGAAGGCCGTTGACTTTGACGGAGCTGGCAGCATCACCATCCTTGCCGTGACCACCATGCCCGGCGATGATGTGACCCATCCGGTTCCCGACAATACGGGTTATATCACTGAAGGACAATTTTATCTCAAACAGGGGGCAATTGAACCCTTTGGTTCACTGTCTCGTTTGAAGCAGCTGGTCATCGGTAGCGTTACACGAGAGGACCATGGTTATATCATGAACAGCATGATCAGACTCTTTGCCAGAAGCCGCGAAGTGGAACAGAAACTGGCTATGGGTTTCGATAAAACGGCTGATGATGACAGGTACCTGGAGTATGCAAAGCTCTTCTATGAGCGATTTATGGACCTGAGGGTGGACATAGGACTAAATGAGGCCCTCGATCTGGGGTGGAAGACCATGGCTGAGTGTTTCCGTCCGGATGAAGTCGGAATTAAACAGGAATTTATAGATCAATACTGGCCTAAAGGCCAGTAACATAGGACTATGGCTGAACGAATAAAGTTAAACAAGGTTTCCTTGAGGGAACAGAAGCTGAAAGTGGCAATGTATCAGCGTTTCCTGCCTGCTCTCGAAGCCAGAAAAGAGCAGTTCCTGATGAAACTGGCAGTTACCCGTAAAAATATCAAGGAAAAACAGGCTCTCATGGAAGAGCTGTTAAATGAAATTAAATCATGGTCCCAGTTGTACAACGATATGAAGGACGAGATGAATTATTTTATTTCCATCAAGGAAATCGTATCTTCAATACATAATGTAGCTGGATTGAAAGTGCCACAGTTTCATGAGGTTATTTTTGACGATCCGCCTTACGGTCTATTTACCACCCCGTATAGTTTTGATGAGGTCATGGTTAAGACGCGAGGGGCTATTTCTCTTCGAGAAGAGATCAACATGCTTAAGGAACAGGAGAAGGTGTTGTATCAAGGGTTTCTCAAGACCAGTCAGCGAATCAACCTTTATGAACAGAGGTTGATTCCCGAAGGCCGGGAAGCCATCAGGAAGATCACCGTTTATCTCCAGGACCAGCAGGCGGCCGCTGTTGGTGTTGCCAAAGTTGCCAAGAGACTGAGTGGGGCGGCTTAATACGGAAGGCTGTGAAAAAGTAGGACAGGATTAGGAGTTAGCACATTGGCTTTAGTAAAAATGTCGAGAGTATATATCGTCGGGCCATCCGATCATAAAGAGGAGACGATGCGTTTTCTACAGGAGGCCGGAGTCGTCCATGTGGAACCGGTCACCGATATGACGGATGAGTTTGATAGGGAAAACGCGGCCTCTGTACAGGATTTAAGAAAAATCACACAGGTCAGTAAGGCCGTCAGGCGTCACAGCAAGCAGGAAGAAAAAATCTCTGTGCCTGTGCCGGATGAAGAGCTTGTTACCTACATTGAAAAAAAGACATCTCTATTGGAGGAAATACAGAGTAGAAAACAGGCCCTCCAGAGAGTTATTGAAGATCTTTCTGTCTGGGAAAATTTTGACCTCCAGCAGGTTCAGGAGCTTGAGGAAAATGGGGTTTATGTCCAGCGGTTTCGCATGGATGAGAAAAAGTGGAGCTCTTTCAGTATCCCCGATGATGTTTTCCTGGAAACGGTATCGGAGAAACAGGGAATATTCTTCTTTACCATTTCGGCAGATAAACCCCTCCAGATTTCACAGGCAACGTTGCTTTCCTGGCCTGATCTTGGGCTGGATGATGCGAAACAGGAGTACAAGAGCTTATTAAAGCAAGAAGATAAATTGACTAAAGAACTCGCCGGAGCTGCTGATAAGACTGACACATTGCAAGATCAATATAGGGCCGCTCTGAGTAGGGCCAGCTATATAGAAAGCACTGGAACCGTCTATTCGGAAGATTATCTCTTTGGTGTTCAAGGATGGATACCCTGTGAACAGGAAGATGAGCTTCTGAAAGGGGTTGAGAAAAGCAATCTCCCACTTCAGGTCAGTTTAAGGGATCCTCTCCCGGAAGAAATACCCCCGTCATTACTCAAAAACAACTGGTTTATAAAAAGAATTGAACCCCTCTTGAATCTTTACGGAGTTCCCAACTACCGGGAAATAGACCCGTCCTACTTTTTTGCCCCCTTTATGATCCTGTTTTTTGGGGTTTGTTTGAGTGATGCCGGCTATGGCCTGGTTTTCTTTTTGGTATCCTACTGGGCTGATAAGAAGTTTGGATCGAAGATTCAGGGATTATCACTGGTGATGAAACTGTGTCAGGCCTTTTCAGTGGCAACTATATTTGTCGGTCTCGTGACCGGTTCGATTTTCGGCTATAATTTTATCAACCGTGAATGGATTCCGATCGATCTATCCGTTGCAAATGGAGACCCGATGATTTTGTTCTATATTTCTCTGGGCCTGGGAGTGCTTCACCTATCGTTTTCCTATATTTTAGGGATAATACAAGCTCCCTCTTTGCGGGTCCAGTTGGAGAAACTTGGTTTGATGGGGGCACTCTGGGGTGGAGTCATTTTGGTAAGCAGGAATATCTGGTTCTCTGATCCGGCCTCTATCATGAACCTGCCTCTCTTCTATGGAGGAGTGGGTATCCTTGCAATGGGTCTTATCCTTACCCTCCTCTTTGCAACGGATAATAAGAATTGGGGTATCCGTATTGGATTGGGTCTTTGGAATATTTATGGAATGACTGGCCTGATCGGGGATTTGCTTTCGTATGCCCGTCTGTTCGGATTGGGTATTGCCACAGGAGCTATTGCCTCTGTCATGAATCAACTGGGGGGTATGGTTATGGGTGCTGGTGGAAAATACGCGGGGCCTGTTCTGGCGGTGATGGTTATTATCATAGGTCATATCTTTAATCTTGCCCTCAGCATTCTGGGGAGTACTGTTCATTCAGCCCGTCTGCACTTTGTCGAGGCCTTTAAAAGCTTCTTCCAGGGCGGCGGTATTGAGTATAAACCATTCAAAATTGAAAGGGGTTAAATAGTTATGAATAGAAAGTGTATTGCTGTCGTTGGTTCTCTGGGCTTGATTCTATTGGCAGGTTTTTTGTCTTCGGCATTCGCTCAAACAGTTGCTGAACAGAAAGATTGGGCTCCCTTTATCGCGAAATTTGCCATGGGCCTTAGTTTATCATTAGGTCTTGCAGGGTCTGCAATAGGTCTCGTCATCGGTTTTCAAGCCCTCTTGGGTGGCGGCGAAGATAATTTTTATAAAGTCATTCCTGTTGCTCTGATGCCTTCCACCCAGGGTATCTATGCAATGGTGGTATTTTTTACCAATATGGACAAATTTGATTCAGATCCCTATTCAGTTGCTGGAAAAGCGGCCATTGCCATGGTTGCCATGCTAATCAGCGGGTGGTATCAGGGAATGGTTTGTGCGGCAGGAATCAAGAGCATCCTGGAAGGGAAAAATACTGTTGCTAATGCTTTGGTAGCAGGCGCTATGCCTGAAACATACGCCGTTTTCGCTCTGGTTATGACATTCATTATGCCATAGGTGATAAAAACTTGTTTATCGGGGAAAGAATATAGGCAAAATTGGCCTTGTGTATCAAGCCAAATTCAACCTGACAGTGTTAACCCAAATATATCCGTAACATCTCAAAAAGTTCGGGCATTCTGCCTGCTTCCCCCTTTTGCGAAGGGGGATTGAGGCCCGCCCTCCAGCCAAGCGGAGCGAGGCGGACGGGGGGATTTTCTAATACAGCCCGGGTTTATTGAGATGTTATATATATTCCAGCGAATTATTCGAAATTATTGAACAGTGAAAGCATTTCCTCCTTCAACCCTTCAGGGACTGAAGAAAGCTTTTCCATAGGTAGTTCCACAAACTCGCCAAGACTTCTCACAAGGAGATTGTTTTCATCATCCCGGATATCTGCTCTGGCCTTTATCCTGGGAGGTTTCGAGTCGTCCATGACCTCTCCCTTAATTACTAAGGGTGTTCCAATCAATACCGGCCTGATGTACTTAACCTCCATTTTCCTGGTTACCAAAAAGTTTTTTTTGAAATACATGATCGTCCATGACATCACTTCGTCAAGCAGGGTAGATATAATGCCGCCGTGTGCCACATTTTCCCATCCTTCATAATTCTTTCCCAGGGTAATATCCGAGCAAACAGCATCGCCAAGACGATAAAATTGCAAATTCAACCCAATAGGGTTTGCCGTTCCGCAGGCGAAACAACAGTGACCCTGAGGTTTTTGAATGTTGACCTTTTTTTCTTCAGTCATATAGTCTCCGCCAGAATCGTATACCATGTCATATCATGATCCCACTCATGGACAATTCGGAAATCATATTTTTCAAGTTGTGCCCTGACGTCTCGATATTGACTTCGCATCAATCCTGAAATAATAAGTCTGTTTTTTTTATGAAAACCTTTTTTTTCCAGCAGCCTCTCGATGATCTCTTGATGAATGTTCGCGATTACAATATCAGCCGTTTCATCCACGAAATCCTCTGCCGTCCCCTCAACCACTCGGATGATCCCGTTAAGGTCGTTTAATCGGACATTTTCATTCGCAGTCCTCACGCAAAGCGGGTTAAGGTCAACAGCAAGGACCCTTTTTGCACCCAAAAGCGCGGCTGCCACTGCCAGGATGCCAGTGCCCGTTCCCAAATCCAGCACACGGTCAAAAGGTCTTTGTCTTCCCGCAAAGGCAAGTGCACGCAAACAATCCCTCGTGGTCGGATGAAGGCCATTGCCAAAAACTACCCCCGGGTCCAGAATGATCGGAATTTCCTTTTCCCTAACCTCTACCCTGTCCCAATGTGGCACAATTATAAAATCATCAACCTTTAGCGGCTTCAGACCTCCACCCTGCCACTGGTCATAAGCAAAGTGATAGTCTTCAATCACCTCAAGCCCTGGCCGCATTTTGAGGAGCTGGCTCAGAGCATCTGCCGATGGCTTTGAAAAAAACAGAAAAGAAGTATCCTCTTCTACCCAATTGCCTATAAATGCACTTCCGAGACAGGATTCATCTTCTTTCTTCACCAGGCCCTCAAGGAGGTATATGTAAAGGTCATGATAGGGACCGGCCACGGCGCATGTCTTTTCCTCACAATCTGTGCCCAATTCAGCCAACCCCTTTCGTAAGCGTTCACAGGTTCAGGGTTCAACGTTCAGCGCCGCCTCTGGCCACCGAAGTTGCCAGTTTGATCAAAAAAGTGACACTGGCCTTGCGGAGTCACATACGAG
>RCNF010002388.1_pt1 | contig 10072 bp, 12 predicted proteins | sample 2041311 | NCBI WGS metagenome assembly RCNF01 (sample SAMN09708228, study PRJNA481090) | Marine sediment metagenome, whole genome shotgun sequencing project. | biome: marine sediment; feature: ocean; material: sediment; isolation source: Sewage treatment plant 2 marine sediment (STP2) ... | reverse complement strand
ACATAGGCGGCATAGAAGTGGTGGGGATCGAGGTAAACAGTAAAAGTGAAGCAATAAGCCGCTTGAAATCATGGACCCTGAATTATGCTGCCAATAAAGGAATTGATCATTCCCGACTGGTAAGTCAGTATGACCTCGATGATCAGACCAGGGATGAGCTGTCGACCCTGATCACGGCAGCGGGCGATCTCTTCCTCAAGGAATACCCGGAGGCCGCCCTTGCCGAACACTAGGGACCTTGTCCGCCGAATCCGCTCCGTCAAGGGGACCCAGCAGATCACTAAGGCGATGAAGGTGGTGGCGACGGCCAAGCTGCGGCGCGCAAAGGAAGCGATTACCAGTGCCAGGCCGTGGGCGGATGCCCTATCACAGGTGCTCGCAAATGTCGCAGCCCGTACCGAGTTCAGCCACCCTCTGCTCGAGCCCCACGACGGAGACCGCACATGGGTCGTGGTGATAACGTCCGACAAGGGTCTGTGCGGTGCGTTCAACTCGAATCTTCTGCGGGCGGTCGAAAAGGATCTCGAGGGCGGCCGGTGGCCGAATGCCGAGCTCGCGGTGATGGGGCGCAAGGCCTCGGATTTCTTTCGTCGCCGGCGCTGGAATCTGATCGTCGACGAACGCGACACGATGTCCAAATTGACCGCTGATGACGGCCCCCGCCTCGCAAAGCAATTGATCGAAGACTTTTCTTCGGGCGAGGTCGAATCCGTGTGGATGGCCTACTCGAGCTTCGTCAACATGATTCGGCAGGATATCGTGATCGAGCGTCTGCTGCCGATCGAGCCGCCGACAGCTGCCGAAAGCGTCGACGAGGCACAGGTCGACTACCTTTACGAGCCGGACCCCGAAACTCTTCTCGCGGAGCTTCTGCCACTGCATGTAGAGACCCAGGTGCAGCGGGCGCTCTATGACTCGGTGGCTGCTGAGCACGCGGCGAGGATGACGTCCATGACCACGGCCACCCGCAACGCAGACGACATGATCGCTGCTCTGACGTTGCTCTATAACCGTACGCGTCAGGCCGCAATCACCAAGGAACTGATCGAGATCGTCTCTGGCGCGCAGGCGCTCGAGGGATAGGGAGTCGAGGATTTATGAGTGAGCAAGTCAACGGCCGTGTCGTCCAGATCATCGGCCCGGTGGTGGATGTGGAGTTTCCCGACCAGCATCTGCCGGCGATTCTCAATGCGGTCCAAATCGTCGATGACGGTGCGATGGGGGAGGTGCCCATCGATGTCACCACCGAGGTGGCCCTGCACCTGGGTGAAAACAGGGCGCGGTGCATCGCCATGGAGCCCACTGACGGCATGGTTCGCGGCATGAAGGCCACCGATCTTGGACAGCCGATTTCGGTTCCGGTAGGGCGAGAGACCCTTGGCCGGGTCCTCGGCGTGCTCGGGGAACCCGTGGACGGTAGAGGACCGGTGGAAACGGAAGAACGCCTGCCGATCCATCGCGAACCGCCGCCGTTGTCCGAGCAGTCCACCGAAACCGAGATGTTCGAGACCGGTATCAAGGTCGTCGATCTCCTCGAGCCCTATACCAAGGGCGGGAAAACGGGTCTCTTCGGTGGCGCCGGCGTTGGCAAGACCGTGATCATCATGGAGCTCATCAACAATGTGGCGCTCCAGCACGGCGGTTTCTCGGTCTTCGCCGGAGTCGGCGAGCGGACCCGTGAGGGCAATGATCTGTGGCTTGAAATGACCGAGGCCGGGGTCATCGACCCCGATAGCTGGGAGAACTCCAAGGCCGCCCTGATTTACGGTCAGATGACCGAGCCGCCGGGCGCCCGTCTTCGCGTCGGTCTGACCGGCCTCACCGTCGCCGAGTATTTTCGTGATTCCGAGGGGCAGGACGTGCTCCTCTTCATCGACAACATCTTTCGTTTCACCCAGGCCGGCTCCGAAGTTTCGGCGTTGCTCGGCCGGATGCCGTCGGCGGTAGGCTACCAGCCCAATCTCGCCACCGAGATGGGTATGCTCCAAGAGCGCATCACCTCGACCAAGACCGGCTCGATCACCTCGGTGCAGGCGATCTATGTGCCCGCCGACGACCTTACCGATCCAGCGCCGGCCGCGGCCTTCGCCCACCTCGACGCCACCTCGGTGCTGTCGCGGCAGATCTCCGAGCTCGGTATCTACCCCGCGGTTGATCCGCTGGCATCGACGTCACGCATCCTCGACCCGACGATTGTCGGGGAGGAACACTACATGGTGGCCCGCGAGGTCCAACGGATTCTTCAACGCCTCAAGGATCTCCAGGACATCATCGCAATCCTCGGTATCGACGAACTCTCCGAGGAGGACAGGCTGAGCGTGGCGCGGGCCCGCAAAATTCAGCGCTTCCTCTCGCAACCCTTCTTCGTGGCCGAGCAGTTCACCGGCATGAAGGGCCGATACGTCAAGGTTGAAGACACCATCGCCGGCTTCAAAGGGCTCTGTGCCGGTGAGTACGATCACCTCCCCGAGCAGGCATTCCTCTATGTGGGCGGCATCGAAGAGGCGGTCGAGAAGGCTGAGAAGATGGCGGCGGAGTCCTGATGACCGACACGCTGCGCCTCGAAGTGGTCACACCGTCGCGTCGTGTCCTCGAAGTCCGCGCCAGCGAGGTCCGGGTTCCCGGGGCGCTCGGCGAACTCGGGATTCTGCCGGGTCACACGCCGTTGTTGACCTCGTTGGGAACCGGCGAACTGAAGTGGATCGAGGGTTCGGAAGCGGGCCGCCTGGTGGTCCAGGGTGGTTTTGCTGAGATCCAGCCCGACGCCGTGACGGTGCTCGCTTCGGTGGCTGAAACGGCAGACCAGATCGATCTCGAGCTGGCTGTCCAGGCTCACGCCGAGGCCACGGAGAGGCTCAAGACAGCGCCGGCAGAAGACTTCGACGAACTCGATGCTGCCCTGCGTCTTGCCGAGGCGCGAAAGCTCATCGCTGCGGGTGGCGGGCCCTGATCCTTACCCTGCATATCTGACCAGCTTCTTACTGCGGGTGGCGATACACCGCACCCGGCGGTGCTTTCTGCCGTGTGGTGCTCGATGTACTGTCGTGTGAACCCCTGCGCCGCGAAACCCCCACTGGTCACAGCGCCTCGCCACACCCGCAACGAAACCCGATGAGATATGCGGGCTACTGGTATTCGGCGCCCAGGATCACACTGACGATGATGGCGCCGACGGCGATCGGGGCCGCAATCCTGATGAGAAAGCGCCACAATGGAAAGGCCCAACCGATCGGACCATTCCCCTTCTCGAGTTCCTCTCGGCTCTCGTCACGGCCGAGCACCCAGCCCGTGAAGAGAGCAATGAAAAGCCCGCCAACCGGAAGGAACCAGTTGCTGGCGAGATAGTCGAGGGTCCCAAAGACGCCGGCCGTCGAGGGTCGGCCGATGAAGTTGATGCTGGACAGGGTTGCGTTGCCCCCGAGGCTGACGGCGCTGAGCGTGCCGAAGACGAGGATGGCCGCGCCCATCGTCAGTGTCGCCCGTTGACGACGCCAACCGAGTTCATCGATGGCGTAGCTCGAGACGACTTCGAGCAGGCTGATGGTGCTGGTCAACGCGGCAAAGCCGACCAACACGTAAAAGAGCGCGCTCACGGCTGATCCTCCGGGCAGCTGAAAGAACACCACCGGCAGGGTCGTGAAGAGAATGGTCGAGCTCTTCGTTACCTCGAAGTCGAAGCTGAAAATAATCGAAAACATGACGATACACGCCATGATCGCGATCATGGTGTCCATCGCGCAGATGGTCAGCGCCGCCCGTGGAATCGAGTCGCGCTTTCGCATATAGCTGCCATACGTGAGCATGGCGCCCATCCCCAGGCTGAGGGTGAAGAAGCTGTGGCCCAGGGCCTCGAGCACACCGCCGGCGGTCAGTTCGCTGAAATTCGGCCGAAAGATAAAGCGCATGGCTTCGCCGAAGCCGGGAGTCCAGAACGAGTACACCACCAGCATGACGAGGATCGACAACAGAATCGGCATCAGGAGCTTGGCCGCTCGTTCGATGCCTCGTCCGACACCGAAATAGACGATCCCGATAGTCGCCCCCATGAAGAGGCAGTGATAGAAGACCTGCTGGTATGGGGAACTCAAGAACTCACCGAAGAACGATTGCAGGGCTTCGGGGTGGTGCGCGAGGCCCGCCAGCTTCCCCGAAACCGCCAGCAAGATGTAGCGAATGGTCCAACCGGCGACGACACTGTAGTAGGAGAGGATGACAAAGCCCGTCATCACACCGAGAAAACCGACAGCTTGCCACCAGCGTCCGCCGGGCTTGCCCTCGGCGAGCACTCGAAAGGCGCCGACCGGATTTTTCTGGCTTCGCCGGCCGAGCAGTACCTCCGCCACCATGATTGGCACGCCGACCACGGCGATGGCCGCCAGATAGACGAGCACAAAGGCACCACCGTTGTTCTCGTACGTGATGTAGGGAAACTTCCAGAGGTTTCCGAGGCCGATGGCGCTCCCCGATGCGGCCAGAACAAAACCGAGGCGACCGGTCCACTGCGCGCGCTCTTTTGCCATGAGTTCCCCCCCCAAGATCCACGCAGCGAGGCCTGGCCTGAGCATCTCGCCGGTCTCGCTCCATGCAGAGGCGAGGAGTGCAGGCTAGCGAGGCAACGCCCCGGGTGTCAAATGGTGGGCCTGCGTGTTCAGGCGATGGTATTTTTGGGCCCTCGCGGTCCAGGTTGGGGGAAGCGGTAAATAATATTCCCCCTTCGAGCCCACAGTTATTGCCATGAAGCGTGACATCCGCTAGACTCCCTCTTCCTCGGGGCGTAGCTCAGTCTGGTAGAGCGCACGGTTCGGGACCGTGAGGCCGGTGGTTCAAGTCCACTCGCCCCGACCATCTGCTTTTTCACCGAGAGGGCGCTGTCCAACAGCGCCCTCTCGGTGATTGTGCGTTGACTTACGCCTCATGTTCACCTATGGTCGATATGGGGAGCGTTGCATGACCTATCTCACCGAGCGCCAGCGGGATGTGCTCCAGTTCATTGAAGATCGCATAGCCCTTGATGGCGTTGCACCGACCCTCCAGGAGATCGCCAACGCCTTCGGGTTCCGAAGTACGGCGAGCGCCCAGAAACACGTGGCGCACCTCGAACGGAAGGGCTTTCTCGAGCGCCGCAAACACCAGAAGCGCGGCCTCGTTCTGGCCTCATCCAAAACCCAGCCCACCGCCGTCGACCTGCCCCTTTATGGTGCGGTGGCAGCCGGGTCGCCGATTGAGTCGCTGCCCGACGACGAACGGGTTTCGGTTCCCTCTGAATTCCTCCGCTCGGGCGACCACTACGTTTTGGTGGTGCGTGGCGAGTCGATGATCGAGGACGGGGTACACGACGGTGATCTGGTGGTTGTGCAGCGGACGCAAACCGCAGCAGACGGCGAAATGGTGGTAGCCCTGGTTTCGGGAGAGGTGACCCTCAAACGCATCTACCGTGACAACCCCACCACGGTTCGATTGCAGCCTTCAAACCCGGCGGTTCCGGTGATCCTCGCCCCGGCGGCGGAGGTCGAAATCCAGGGCCTCGTGGTCGGCCTTCTGCGCAGATACTGATGTTGGCGCCTTGACTCACCTGCGGATCTCAGCTAGTTTTCGGCCATGACTGATCTCGAAAAGATCACGCTTGTCATGACCTCGGTGGGCACAGAGCAGCAGGCGGTGGAAATTTCCGAGGAGCTCATCTCCCGGCGTCTCGCGACCTGCATCAACATCGTGCCTTGTCTGCGCTCGATTTATCGTTGGAAAGGAAAGGTGTGCGAGGACACCGAGTACCTGCTGTTGATCAAGACGCCCGAAAGACTCTTCGACGATGTCTCTGAAGCGATCCGAGAGTTCCACTCCTACGAACTCCCGGAGATTCTCGCTCTCCCGGTATCCGCGGCAGAGGCCAATTTTCACCAGTGGGTCCTACAAATGGTCGCCCCGGGTAACCAGGGGGTCGATGATGACGCCCCCGATTACGATTGACAGCCGAGCGACACACCGACATTGCTATACTCGCCGACCAGATGACGATCAACAACACCCTAAAGGCCAACCTGGCTCTCTCGAGCCGGTTTGAAAACATCGAGGTCGCTGAGCGTGCCCTGTTGGACCTTTGTCGGCGAGCCGGTTGGCCGTCCGAAGATGACTATTGGCTGACGACGGCCCTTCGTGAGGCGGTGGCCAACGCTATTCGTCACGGCAATCAACAGGACCCCAAGCGTCTGGTTCGCCTCGAGTACTCGGTTCACGATTCCACCGTCAGAATTTCAGTGGAGGACGAGGGCAGTGGTTTCGACCCCGCCGATGTCCCCAACCCGACCGATGCGGAGAATTTGCTGCGACCAAGCGGTCGCGGTATCTTTTATATGCGGCAGTTCATGAGTCACGTTGAATTCCGTTCGACCCCGAGCGGAGGAACAGCCGTCCTAATGGAACGAAAACTAGAGGCCACCGATGGCAACCCCGACTGAGATTTCGACTCTCGATCGAGTTCGACATTGGTGCTCGCAACAAAGGAGAATCGCATGAAATCCAACATCCGTGATCTCGGAGACATCCGCATCATCGAACTCGGCGGCAAGATCACGATCGGCACCGGCGACGTGAAAATTCGCGAGCTTGTCAACCAGGCCCTCGAGGATGGCAAGAAGGAAATCCTCTTCGACCTCGGAGACGTCAAGGCCATCGATTCCTCCGGGATCGGTGAAATGGTCGCGTGCTACACCACGGTCACCAAACGTGGCGGCCACCTCAAGCTCATGCATCTCTCGCCCAAGATCAACGACATCCTGCAGGTGACCCAGTTGATCACCGTCTTCGACGTTTTCGATGACGAACGCGAGGCTCTCGGGAGCTTTTAGCCCGGAGCGATCACCGAGAGTTTCCTGAGGACGGTGGAGCGCGGCGTCCCTCTGTGCATCTCGGTTCTCGTGCTCCTGATCCTGACGCTACCGCGCTGACGTCGCCCGAATTACGCCAAACCCAACGGCGATGTGCGCATTGCCGTCTGCGACCAAACCCGGCAAAAAAGGCAGGCGAACCGCTGCGGGTCAGCGGTTCGGGGGTCTCCGCGGCTCGACGACCACCTCTGCCGCATACTCACCATCGGCGACGTTATCGACCACGAGACCCAACACGAGTTGACTCGCGCGCACCTGGCGGGTGGGCGCCGGCGGGTTTGCCACCGGCCAGACCTCACGAACCACGCCGTCTTCGATCCTGATTCTCAGGGCATACCGCCCCGCCTCACACGGGCCGTCAGGCTCGAAACTGCGCCAGGCTGTCTCGGCCGCCATGAACACAAACAGCTGGGCGCCCGCGATCGTCGCGTCGGATGTGGTCGGGCTGACCTGGCTGGCCTTGTCTTGGGTTTGCGCGACCGGTGGCGCGGCGACGCCAGAATCGGATTGCACCTGCCCTTCGGTCGTCGATGACGGGGCGTTGGATTTCTCGGAAACCCGGCGTCCCCCGGACGTGGACTCGTCGTCAGAGGGTTGCTTGGCAAGGTTGCCCGGCGCGACATCAGCGTCCCGCCGGTTTTGACGCCTCTCCTCGCTCAGGGAGCCGACCTCCAGGGGGCCCATCACCTCGAGCGCCGGAGATGGATCCAGCGCTGGGTCCACCTCCGGTTCGGGGGCGGAAACCAACCGGTCCGTCGCACCGAGCGGTTGCTCTGCGACCGGTACCGAGCTTGTGGGCAAGGGTGCCAGTGCGAATGGATCGGCAGGTTTGGCGGCGGCCTCTTCAAGGGCGCGCTCCTGCCAGCCGAGAAGAGCCGGATCGGGTTGTCGTTGCTGGACCTCGAGGATGACCGTCACACCGAGAACAACCACCGCGGCTGCGGCCGCCCAGCGCACCCATGGGCGGGCGAAAGTGGTCTCCGGTTTGCCCCTGAGCAGCGGGTCCACTAGGGCATCGAGCCGGCCGGGCGGCTGCTCCCGATTCGCCAGCGTGTGGAGGGAGGCCCGGACTCGGGCGAGTCCATCGAGCTCGCGCCGCAACGAGCGGTCGGACTCGAGGAGTGAAGCCAGTTCTGCGGCCTCTGTCGAATCCAGGTCGCCGTCGATCAGACGGCTGAGAGATTCCGTCAAACGGTCGTTCATTACCATCCCACAGCCTGTCTCAAGGATGCGCGCGCGCGGGCAAGGCGCGATCGAACCGTGCCGATGGGCAGGTCCAACACGTTGGCTATCTCTCGGTAGCTCAAATCCTCTCCATCCCGCAACCACACGACAATCTGGTAGTGCTCCGGAAGCTCGCGCAGCGCGGCCTCTACAACGTCGAGCATTTCGACAGCGGCGGCCCTGCGCTCGGGGTCAGGTCGCGGGTCGGGCGCCACGTCCACGAGGTCCCGGTCGTCGTTTGTCCCCTCCTTGACGGTCAGCGGTTGCCGCCCCATCTTGCGGCGGTGCGCCCGGAAGTGATTCCAGGCGATTTGAAAAACCCAGGTGCTGAGCTTGGCCTCACCCCGAAAGCCGGGCAACCCGCGCCAAACCCGGAGAAACACCTCCTGTGTCGTGTCGAGTGCCTCCTCGTCACTCTCGCTGAATCGCCTCGCAAGCCGCCACACGGGCCGGCGAAACCGTTCATATATTTCATCGAAGTCCACGGCCACAGTGTGCCATAGCGCCTCCCGTCAGTGTGACGCCTCAATCGGGCAGAAGTTCCCCGGCCAGTTCCTCGTCGAGGAGGCCACGCACCCGGGTCTCGATGTCACGAGCGACACGGAGGTACAGGGACTCGTCTTCCCCAAAAGGATCCGGCAGGGGCCAGTGAACCAAACGAGCCTGAGGTCCGCAGCCGAATCCATGTTGGATTTCGCCACCGACCAGCGACACCACCACATCGACGTCGGTCGTTTCGACGCCATCGAGACCCTTGGAATACAGGCCAGAGGCCGGGTACCCGAGTCGACGCAAGGTCGATACCGTTGGGTCAGCGATAAAGCCCGCGGGGGAGAGCCCGGCCGATTGGGCCGACACGCGATCGCCCCCGAGGCTGCGGGCCATGGCTTCGGCCATTGGAGAGCGGCAGCAGTTCCCGATGCAAACGAACAAGAGATGGAGGCGGGACATATGAGAATTGTAGCGTTGTCAAAGTTTCGTGTTCGCGGGCCCCTGTCATTGACCGACGGCCGACTCCGAGATAGCCTTGACCACTGGGGGGTTTCGGTTCGCTGTGGTTCTTACCGGTTACAACACAGACATCGAGTTCTCCGGCACTGTCTATCATGTCCAGACAGAGGACAAGGGGCAGGGCAATCCACTCGTGGAATCGCTCGTTTATACATCCGGAGAGATTCTCTATACGCGGCGGACGCCCTACCACGATCTGATTGCCGAGGAGGTCGACAAGTCGGCCGTCGCCACCCTCATGGAGCGCCAGCACCGGACGATTGTTCAAGCGGTGCAATCGGGAGGCGTCGATCGGCTTACCGGTACAATCGTTGTCGCCAAAGAGGACGACACGACCATCACCAGCAAGGAAGCTGGACAACCCGCGGCTGCCGACGACGAGACGTCACTCGACAAGGTCATCCTCGACTACCTCGACGCACAACGAGAACGTGCTCATCTGATTCTTCGCGCCGGGGCCGAACACAAGTTCTTTTACGATCGCCCGGCCGAAGTCGCCGTCACTGCTGAAGATTCGATCGCCCACGACCCGGTTTCCGGGGTCGGTGTGTCGGTGCTTTTCAAGTCGACCGCCGAACCGCGGCGTCTTGTTCTAGCCGAAGGCAAGACAGATAGCAGCGGCAAATTTGGTGCAGAGGTCGCCGTGCCCGCGTTTGCCGGTGGCACGTCAGCGGTCGTCGTCGTTGCCGAGTCGGATCTCGGGCAGTCGGAGATGAAGTACATCGTGCACCGGGAATGAGTTCGGAGTTCGGAATTCGGAATTCGGATTCGCAATCCCTTCTCCCCCATTCTCCTGCGCAATGTCTCACCCTGTTCGAGGCAAAAAGGCTTGCTCATCAGCGCCTTTTTTCGTATAGTGACCGTTGGTCGTGGGCCGTTAGCTCAATTGGCAGAGCAAGTGACTCTTAATCACTAGGTTGGAGGTTCGATTCCTCCACGGCTCACCAACTCCC
>RCNF010002386.1_pt1 | contig 10075 bp, 8 predicted proteins | sample 2041311 | NCBI WGS metagenome assembly RCNF01 (sample SAMN09708228, study PRJNA481090) | Marine sediment metagenome, whole genome shotgun sequencing project. | biome: marine sediment; feature: ocean; material: sediment; isolation source: Sewage treatment plant 2 marine sediment (STP2) ... | reverse complement strand
TCTACGGTGTCAACGAATTGCGTCAACTCGTCAGCCGTCATGCCGGACGCGTACAGGCCACCGACTATCGCCCCCATGCTCGTGCCGGCGACGAAATCCACCGGTATCTGCAATTCGTGGAGCACCTTTATGACGCCGACGTGCGCGGCGCCCCGCGCACCTCCGCCACTGAGGACCAGACCGACGGTTGGCCGGGCAAGTGGTTCATTGTCTGATGCAGCAATACTCTCTGCGGCAAAGGGCGCCGACATAAACACGCTGAAAACCAGCACCGAACTCAAAAATTTAGACACACTTGCATCCCATCGACTAACATTTGTATTGCCGCATTTAGTATGAACTGATTCCACTTCCTTCGGTGAAGCGATACTGAAAGGATCGCCACCAGGAAGGGTCTTTGTAGTGCTCGATCGGCAGGCTGTAGATTCGTCCGTCGGCATTATCCCAGGCATCATCAAAGTATCGACGACTACCGATGAACACCGGGTCTTCGCTACGGCCAGATACCACTACGTCGGTTTCCAGATTGAAGTCTGTCAGGTTTCGACGCGTAAAGTTTGCTGATCCAGTGATAATTGTGCCATCGCCGGATTCGTTGTGAATCAGTAACATCTTCGCATGACATTGCTCACCCTGCGTACTACACCATCGCACCGGGATGCCGACACTATTCAGCTCGTAGCCGACCGGGCGATTGGGAATACCGCTTTTCTCGCGTCCAAATGCGTCCTTGTTCGGATCAAGAAGCAATCTTAAGCGTGCGCCTCGCTGGTGTGCGCGCTTAAGCGCCGCGATAACCTTTCGGTCAGAAAGATAAAACATCATGAGATCAATTTTCTGACCTGGCCCGGCACTGTCGAGCATTGACAGGACGACGTCCTTTATCTTTCCTTCTGTGATCACCTGGACAGTCGTACCAGATCGGTCGCCGTCGGGGGCGTATCGGATGCTCACAGGCTTTTGACCTGAAAGCTCCAGCACGGCGTTTTCACTTTTGATGAGGTCCGTGACGGCTCGGCCGGAAAATCGTATAGCCGCATTACGATGAGCGCTGCTACCGTCATGCGGATTGGCAGACGACACAAGTCCTGAATATGTATCGCCGCTGTCGGTAATCAGGACTTTACGATGATTCGCTTTGAAATTGAGCAATTCGAGATAGCTGCGAATGGATACGCGACCGGGGCCGATTGGGTTGCTCAATGTGCTTGCCGGCGCATTACCAAATGGCTTTGCCAGAATTCGCCAAAAGAATGAGTACACTGCATTACTATCTCGGAGTTTGCGAAGGTCCGTTACGACAACGCGAATGCCAGCTTGCTCCAGTCTTTCAAAATACGGCGATGGCAGGCCGCCATAGAGCTCGTTTACAGGATCAGTAATGACAACGATCTCCATTTTCGGATAGTTGAGCTTCTTTTCGACGAGCGCGTCGGTCAACTCACCGGCAACGAAACGTGTCGTTTCTGGTACCGGACCTTGAAAATCGTTGTAGAGAAACATGTCCAGTAAGATTAATTCGCGAGCCTCTGCAATCATACGAAAAACATCATCGAATATCGCCTGCTCCACGTGCCGTTCCCCGCTTTCATCCACCCAGGTTTTATCGGCGACAAAGGCTACATTCGCACTAGCAATCGGCTCTCCCTGGAATGATGTTCCATCCGGTAGTGCCTTTAGGTTATGGCAACCGGAAAGAATGGATACCACAGCGAGTACAAAGCCGCACCCCGATACCCGGGCCGGTGTCACGGTGAGGCCTCCGCAACCCATGTCTTCATCTGGCACAACGACCTAGGCATCGGCTACCTGTTCAATGTTTACCGATCGGCTTGAAAAGTGCTGCAGCATGTCTTCATTCATTGATATACCAAGCCCGCTGTTGCCGGCCAAAGCTGGCGGTTTCCCACCGTATCCGAACTGAAGAAGTGGACTAACGGGATCGCATTTCAGCAAGTGCAGACCAAAGCAGCCCTCCGCATAGCTCACAGCATCAATGTTCTCTATCAACAATCTTTGAGCCGCCGACAGCAAAGAGGTTTCTCCGACCTGGCACCCGACTTGAATAACTAAACCAGCGGCAGACGCCTCCTGTGCTCTTTTGAGGGATGCGATCAATCCGCCGCATTTTGATATGCGCAAGTTTATGGCGTTGCAGGCCCGCTGATCAATCAATCGATCGAGCGACTCACGGTCGCTGAAACTCTCGTCGGCCATGATCTGCAGTCCAGTCTCGGTTACCAATCGGGACAGTCCGCCTATGTCTTCTGCCGAAATAGGTTGTTCAATCGATGACACGCCATACGCCGCAAGTTTCGGAATCTCGGCCAAGGCCTCGTCCAGGGACCAATCCATATTGGCATCGACACGAATGTCAGAAAATTCGCCCAATACGCGTCGGGCAAGCCGCAACGCATCCGAGCTTCCGGTGCCTTCTACTTTTATTTTCACCGCCGTCATTCCAAACAACCGCAGCTTGAGCAACGACTTCACCAATTTCCAGCCAATATCGGCTGAAGCAACGGCACTGTACTTGACCGTCGATTTTTCCTGACGGGAATTCGGTAACGCTGATTCGCCAAATGCCCGACCAAAGGCATCCAGCAAGGATAGGTCCACGGCACACCACGCCGCGTTTTGGGGCTCAACTGGATCCACCCACTGGCGCGGCGCCTTGCCATCGCACTCAGATAAAAAGTCTCTGACCGCGTCAAGGTCATCAAACGAACGGCCCAACAGTCGCGGCAGAACGTAAGTCTTCAGGAGCTCAAACGCGCCGTCTCTAGTCTCACGGGTTACATACTCGCGTGGTAAACATTCGCCAAAACCGATCACCCCCGTGTCCGTTTCACATTTTAATACGATGCTCTCGGTACTTGTGCGCTCCGCAGCTGCGTGTTTGAACGGCTTCTTAAACGGCAGATCGAGCGCATAAAGCCGAAATGACCTGATGCTTGTCATCACGCATCATCGTCCATCTCGACAACGTTGACTAAATCCGGTTTCACGAATCGGGTTTCTGCCTTAGTCGGACTGAGGAGTTCCGTCTTGGTCTGGAAGGCTCGCTTACCTTGCGCAATGATCTGGCTGCGATTTCGCTCATACCAACCTTCGCGCATTACGTGAAGAACAGGGTCGTTTAATCTTCCTGAATCGCGTTTCGCCTTATACTCGATATTTAAATCCATCATCTCTTGGTCCAGCCGCGATAGAAATGTTCGTTGAGTTGCGTTGTCGACCGGCAAAGAAAACTCCACTCTAAAAACATAGCGTGACGATCCTGCGTCTGCTTCGGCCTTGAAATGATCCGGACAAGTCGCCGTTGCCTTGGCTGCATTTTGAAACGCCGTGATAATTTGATTGACGCTGACTTTCTCACCCGTCAAATTCGTCATGCCCCGGCCTTTTCTTAAGAAGACGATTTGTGGGGTTTGGTTGTACTGACCCGTGACTTTTACGATGTCGTTAATATCGTAACGATAAAGACCACCGGTGGTCGTGAGGAAAATATAATATTCTCGACCTACCGTGAGTTCATCGGCTGTATGAAATGTCCAGGCTGAGGAATTGTCCGGTTTGGACGTCAGATCGTCCACTTCCACAAATTCGAAGAAATTTGCCCCTATTGTTAGCACGCCTTGGCTACCCTCGTCGGAGAGCGGGATCGAACCACGCGCCTCGCTGGAGAGGTACCCCCAATCTCGCACAGGCACAGGTCGCGTGTCGTTGGGGTCAAACAATGACGGAAAACGATCGAGGTAATGGCCGACCGTACCACCTTTCCAACAACCGATAAGACTGAGCCGCGGCCAATAGTCACCCGGCAACATTCGCCCGTTACGTTTTGCCCGCAGACGACCCAGCTCATTGGCGCGTGCTGGGTTCGGACGAATCGTGCGCTGCAACGACTGACGTATGGATTCGTCGATGTGCACATCGGTGCTCAGAGTGCCGTCCCGTATGTCTCTGATTAGTTGTTCGGATTGAGTATCCGCGACGTCGGCCAACTTGAGAATCGACGAGGGATTGGCGGTTGCCAGGAACCGTACGTCATGCTCGAGTGAGAGTCGCATAATGGTGTAGTACTTGGCTTGATAGTCCTCGATTTCAAAAGTCTCATAGGGAATCGAATAGACGTTTCGAATAATCCTCGGCATATTCTTGTAGATGTGGCCAGACGTCGATCCGAAAGGAATGCCGGACTCGGTATACCCTTCGATGGCTGGTGACGTTAGCGAAACGATTTTTCCATCGAACACATCACGATGGGCGCTTTGTGCGTGCGACATCCACGTGCGCATTTGTACTTGATGAATCCGACCCTGGCAGGTGGAAGTGATTGGGACATATTTCGGGTCGCCCGTCGTACCGCTGGTTTGCGCGAACATTTTGGGGTTCTCTGTGGTGAAGACGTTGAGTGCCCCACCAGCAACTCGGTTCATGTCGTCTTTGATAGCTTCGTAGTCGACAACAGGTACTTGCTTTTGATAATCCGCTACCGAGTTAATTGCGCTGAATCCGAAACGACGCCCATAATCTGTGTCAGCGTTGCGCCGCATCATGTCCCGAAGACGATTCAATTGCGTAGCTTTCGGGTCGGCGGTAAGTTTCTCGAACTCACGCGCCGCTCGAGCCAGGCTTGTTGCGATGACTCGTGATCTCAAGTTCATTTTATTCTTCTCCAGTTGAGCATCAGGTCAATTCGTCCTGTCGCGGCGCTGTCCAGCAGCTTCCTGCATCCTCTCGCGTCCAAACAGGAATATCGAGGGTGTCCAAAATATCCAAAATTGCCTGGGATGACAACGGACGATCCGACGGGTTCTTACTTAGGCATGCCATGACGAGCTCTTCCATCTGTTTACAGTTCAAGTTAGCGACGTGTTGCTCGAATGGGATAGGCGGGCTTGTCATGATCCGTTGAATCAAATCAACCTCGGTCGCAGCTGCAAACGGCTGCTCACCGGTCAACAGGTTGTACGCCAATACGCCTACTGCATAGACATCTGTCTTAGGCGTATTGATGGTGGGATCCCGGAATCGTTCAGGCGCAATGCACAACGGTGTTCCCCTAAGGCTCACGGAACGCGTTTCGTTCGGATCACCAGGCGTGAGTTCCAGGTCCTTAACCAGCCCAAAGTCAATTACCTTTACGGTATCGTCCTGACCACCTCGTTGGCAGAGAACGACGTTGAGCGGCTTTATGTCGCGGTGAATGATGCCGCGACTGTGGGCCTCTGCCAAAGAACCACATACTTGCTTTAGAATGTGAACCACACGACTTGGGGGCATGCGGCCTTCCGTTTCCAAAATATCCGCCAAGGTACGCCCATCGAGATACTCCATGGCATAGTAAAACAACCCTTGACGCGTTCGACCGTAGTCATAAATCTCAACGGTATTCGGGTGCGAGAGCTCGCTGGTTAGTTGGACCTCCCGCTCGAACCGGGCGACGGCTTCCTCGCTAAGTTCTTTGGGTTTGAGCAACTTGATCGCGGTAGGTCGCCGCAACATTGCATGGCGAGCGCGATAAACAATTCCCATACCCCCTTCGCCAATTTTTTCCTCTAGCTTGTACTGGCCGAGCTGGGAGATGGTCTCTATACGTGAGTTCAGGCGTCGCAAATGCCAATACAGGCCGCCGGACGCGATTGTTGCCGCCGCGCAGAGCAGGAATAGCAACCAAAACGCCCATCGTAACGGGCGCACTGTCGAATACGCCTCCTCACGATCTATTTTTGTTGCAACACCAATACCTAATTCGTCAATCCAGCGCCAGGCGGCAATTACCTCAACACCGCGGTAGTCCCTTTGACCCGCGAGATCCATGCCGTCAATACCGGCTATACCGTTGGCAACCATTTTCGTCAGCGGTTGGGCGGCAATCGAAAAATCTTCGGCAGATCTCGTGCGAAGGTCGAAACCGGGATCACGCAGGGTCATTGCCGCCCCCGTTTCTTGTCGATGGGAAAAATCAATTAATCCCAAATCATTAAGCTCAGCATCAAAGCGACTGACCGACAACAACACACCATCGCGATCAAAGGCGATGGTTTCTCCGCTATCTGATAGCTTGGCAACCGACAGAATACGGCTAAAATCAGTGTCAGGGTTAGTGATCCCGCCCAGGACACCAATGACTTGATCGGTCTCCAGATCACGGATTGGTGTCGCAACCAATATCACGGGAATGCGGAGTGATACGGACGGATCCAACAGGTTCGCCGGCTGTGGCGTTGAGATGACCGTTTCGCCCTGCAGAACTTCAACAAGTAAAGCGAGAACTTGTGGCGACAAGCGATTCGAAAGTTCATCGTCCATTTTCGGGGTCGTAGAAAGTACGATATTGCCGGTCACGTCTGCGATCGCATAGCCAAAACTGCCGGCTCGCTCGGTAATCGGTCTCAGCAGGGTGTGTAATGTTTGAGTCGCCAGTTCAATGTTCGATTCTTCAGCGTCAATTGCTGCTGAACCCGACCCGATGAGCAGTGCACTATAACGCCGAACACTCTGCATGGCCGCGTAGGTTGCGATGTCCCGTTTCTCGGCATCCGCCCAAACCTCAATGGCTGTAACATCCGACGTTAGCAAAGCCGATAGCGTCTCTGACGCGAGGTTTTCAAGCGACCGCTCAATTGCGTCGATCGTGAATCGCTGCACAACAACCAGGAATAGCAGTAACACTACGATTGTGAAGATCAGTTGCAAGCGGTGATCACCCGCTGCCATCGATGCCGCCTGGGATTTTCTTCGCTTCACGGAAATAGTGGCTGGATCGCGATCGGCGTCAGGTTTACTCATTTCATCAGACAGCATGACACTCGCCCTATGTTTCAGATTGTGATGGGATATGCGGCCGATTCGGATCTGATCGCTTAGCCAGTTTAATCCAATTTTCGATATCGTTCGCCAGGCGCCTGGGCGCATCAAATTGAATGGAATGGGTCTGGTCTTCGTATGTCCTGACTGTCACTGCCGCATCTGCAGCACGGTGTAGCAGTCTCGTGACTCCATCGTTGTCAATGATTTGATCTTGCCCCGCCAGGAACAACAGGATTGGTAACTTGACGGTTTCGATTCTACTTTCGATATCGCGATCAAGCCGCAGGTTCTCCCAGAGGAATCTGCCCGTCACGTTATGCAAGCGACGATCATCCTGACGGATGTACTCCAAATGTTGCGGGGTTGTCGTAAACATTTCTGGACGAATAGGAACATCAAATCGCGACTTGCCAGAGAACGGCCGAGTTGCGATCAATCGCATTTTTGTAAGAAACGGCAGGGTCACCTTGGACTTAAGTCCCGGGGTGATCAACACAACACCATCAACCGTTGTCGAGTGACTTATCAAGTAGGCCATCGCTAGCTTGCCACCCCACGATAGACCAATCAGGCAGACGCATTGATGGCGATCTCGAATCGTCGCAACAAAATCGTGGACATCGGCCAGCCATTGGTCTTTTGAATCGATATGGCCCGAAACAAAGCCTTGCGAGTCGCGATTGACGCCACTGCCGCGCCGATCCAGAAGATACAAATCATGACCATCCCGTTGCATCTCAAGTGCAGCAGAGTGAAACCACATAGAGTGGCTTTCGATTCCGTGCAAGTACACGAACGCCGTTTTCGAAGGGACACTGTGCAAATACTCGAAATAGCCAAGTTTCTCCCCGTCACGCGTCGTGTACGAACGAGCTTCGACATCGGGATGAACGCCGGTCATGTGTGCGCGTGCGGCTGTAGCGTCAACCACCGCGTACGCCCCGGGATACGCTCAAATTCGATTGCATCGTTTCGTTCACCGCCGAATCGGCTGGTAAAGCAACCAACTACGAGTACAACCACGGCACTCTCAACAGCAAATTGATGCATCGATATTGGCACTCCCCCTGTGGACTTCCCACGATATTGCTGACACTGCGGACCCTCAAAATGAGGCCATTTCAAAGGCCTCGGGACTGACGCCGCCGAGGTGGCTGTGGCGTCGGTTTCGATGGTAAAACACTTCGATGTAATGAAAGATATCAGCTCTGGCGAGATCGCGAGCTTTATAGATACATTCAGTAGAGCCAACTCGAGTATTCGTTGTCGTCTGAGGACAGATCCTGAAACAACCAAACCATCCGGTCCAGAAACCACGTTTTGCCTAGCATTGTAACGATAGTGCCGAACACGGTCATCGAAACGTCGAGTACGACAAGACCGTATATCGCCAACAGAAATCCAGCGAACGTAATGATATTGAGGTTGCGGATGACCCTGAGATGATGGCCCGGCACTTCTGATCTTGGGTGCTTCAGGAACGCCCGCTCACCAAGCACAGCTCTCGACGCCCAATGGTCGTTGGATTTCGGCCTGTTGAACACGCGAGGATTTATCCAAATCCACAGGCAGACCAAGACAATCGGTATCACGCTTAGCCACCCGACCCAAACTCGGGACCATACGGCCAGTGCCAACAGCGGCAGACAGGGATATCGGGTCCAGACGCTCCAGGGGTTCGCATGCCGCTCCCACACGCTATCCGACATTTGAAAAAACTTCGCCGCCCTTTCTTCGATGCCCATGTTTGAAAGTTACAGGAGGTGACCCGGGCGAATCAACTTCGATGACAATTCGACCGTTCTCTGATGGGACAATGTGGTTCGCCGATAAGGCGATAATGAATGTTATTAGCGGAGGTGGTGCACCGACCACTTGATATCGCAGCCAGAAGCACCATTCGCATTGGCGATCCAGGTCAAAATTGTTCAGCGGTATAGCGCTGACCCTCAATCAACCCATCTGCATGAGTGCGTGTATTTCTGAAGTTAATCGGCACGGAAAGACAACTCTGCTGCTGCAGAAGACACAGCACGCCGGACGGGTCATTGACGACATCAAAATGCAAGTGAGGCTCACTACTGTTTCCCGAATGGCCGCTCAGAGCGATAACGTCACCTTGTAAGACTACATCCTGCAGTTCCACCAAGGCCCCTAGCGTTGTCACGTGGATATAGCGGCCGGTGCTGCCGTCGTCGTGCTTGATCGCAACGAAGTTCTCTTCTCCGGGAACACCCGTTCCATCGCTAAAGCTTTCCTCAATGGCCACCACCACGCCACCGCGTGATGCAATCAGCGTTGTTCCTATGGGCATAATCAGGTCATATGCGAACTGTTGACCGATGCTTGCTCTATGGCTGCCGGTTGTACAATTTCCCTGCGCTACTAAATAGGTCTCGCCAATTGAATACGGCAGAATGTAGGGTGACGTTGACTGCACTGGATAGGTGCCGGCCGCCGCCGCCATACAGGTCGGATCGGTCCGGTTACTTTTGGCGTCACCACCGCCACCACCGCCACCGCCACCGCCACCACAACCTTGAATGGCGACAACCAGCACTGCCAATAAAGCACCCGAGAATCGCAACGAACTATCGCAAACACTCATATACGTAGCCTAACCCCACATTTTCAATAATTATCATGATGGAACAATAACCCGACATGACTTAACCTTATCTGAACGATTAGACCAAATCAGCATAGTGAAGAGGCAAGCATTTGGCGATTTGCCTCTACTAGCGCCCAAACCAATGTCGCTATTGAGCACCGACTCCGAGCGATGGATTTCAATCTGAGATTCGACTCTTCGCGAACCGTTACGAAATATCATAGACAACATAGATTAGAGTCAGAGTAAAAACTATAGCGATTTTACTCTGACCCTAAACCTGCTGTACGCCCGCGCTGCAGTCGATTTGGCGCAATGATCGATGGCCGGCCTGCAATGCCTCGTGCGCCACCACCGCCGAGCACTCGGTTCATTCTCTTGAGGGTTTGTATTTTTTAACGCAAACGCGGCCGATAAACATGCATCGAAAATCAACAAGGTGCGACAAATAGCAAACATTTCGCGTTCCATCTACACTCCCTCGATCGAGCCAAGCTTTTCGCCGACGAATGAGCGCTATTTTCAACCGCACCCGGCCAAGTTGCCATCGAGGACAAGTGTGTCGCTATTTGAATACCTGACAATATCATTCTCATTGGTTCTTTCCTTTGGGGTGATACGCATCATAGCGGCATTGCCGGTGAT
>RCNF010002385.1_pt1 | contig 10075 bp, 6 predicted proteins | sample 2041311 | NCBI WGS metagenome assembly RCNF01 (sample SAMN09708228, study PRJNA481090) | Marine sediment metagenome, whole genome shotgun sequencing project. | biome: marine sediment; feature: ocean; material: sediment; isolation source: Sewage treatment plant 2 marine sediment (STP2) ... | reverse complement strand
TTCTCACTATCTTTAGGAAAATATTGTTCAAGAATCGGCAACGCCGAGAAGGGGAATAAATGGTGGGCCTGGAAGGACTCGAACCTTCGACCTGCCGATTATGAGGCCCGGCTAGCGAGTCTTAAACCCCACTGAAACCGCGCTGTGTATACGTTTAACAGGTGAGCCTATACCATTTTCCTTACCACTACGGTGTTGAACCTTTATTAATTACTGGTGGTATTAAGTAATTTATTTTAGTGGTTGAAAATTGGTTCCAAACTCTTACCAGTCACGTTGAGTCAGATATTCATGTATCTTGGTCGACAGGGTAGGGTGTGCCAACAAGAGACTTTCACTATTCTCACAGTAACTTCCGCAGGCAATCAACAACGGACCTGAAGCTGTGGGTGGAAATTATCAGGCCGCGGTACTGAGTGCTGGTTTTAGCTCAACGCTAACGCTTTTAATATCCGCTTAGCAATAACACTATAACCTTCACCTAAGCGGCGAGTTTTTCTCTAGCTCAAATGGTGCTGCTGGACGTAACGCTTCCGACTTCCAACTAGCAGGATCAGCGCCCATTTTAAGACCCAACACAACCAGTTTCCGCATAATCTCTACATCAAACATTTCATCGGAATCTTCGATAGGATAATCCTGCGGTATGGCAACGTATCGCATTTGCGCCTCGAATTCGTCACGACTATTGAGTAGTCCTACAAATGTTTCTGCATCTTGAATACTTTGTAACATCGATGATCGAAGCAGTGTATTTAAACTTCTGGCTGCAATCGATGTCCATCGTGTCCTGACAACTTTAGGATCCGTTAACAATTTCTGATTAACAATTATCCACACCCTAATCTTAATCGGCTTGCTAGTACTAATATAATCTAAAGCTTGATTTTTATCGCTATACGCCCAGCGTCGTTCATCCATCCCGCCAACAACTTGCATGGTTGCACCACCATCCACATACAAGAAATTATCGATTAGTACGGGTGGAAATAATCCAGGTATCGCAGTTGATGCTGACAAAATGGATACAGTTTGCTCAATGGCATCTTCAGGTGATGAGTTAGCGGCTACTTCAGTTAAATCCCAAACTCGCAACAACCCATAGTCCATATTGGTTGCACCGACCAGCAACTGTCTTCCATCAACCGCACCTTTAGCTAATTCTTTAATTAGTTCTGGTGTAATTACCAGCTTTATTCTTTCATGAAGTTTTGAGACGTCATACAGTGATACGTTACCAGGTAGATAAGGGATTATGCCACGTTCGCGCACCCAATCAGCACCAGGGTTTTGATAGAGCTCGATTATTTGATTATATGCTTCAGGTGTTCCTACAAATGCAAACGGCGCGATTAAGGATCCGGTACTAATACCACTAATTGAATCAAACTCAGGACGTTTAATGTTAACATCTTCAATCTGTCCCCAGCCTTTCAAAAAACCTGCGCCAAAAGCACCGAATGCACCACCACCTGAAAGTACAAGTATGTCGTAGGTTTGTTGTTGAGAGTCAGGTGATGAATTTGGCAGTTGCAGCTCACTAACAAGACGAGATGCAGATTTGACATTCATATTATCAAGATCAGCTTGATAGGCTTTTAAAAAATCCTGTTGTGAATTAATAAGCTCTTCTTGTGTCATGCTGCGCTGCGGTGGTGTTTGACATCCTGCCAGCATCATTAGCATTAGTAGTTGTGAAACACTAACAATGCATTTAAAAGAAAAGCCTTTATTCGATAAACGATTCATAATCTTAAGACCTACCAACTACCACCAAGTGATAAATAGAGATTAACGCGTTGCTCAAGTTGCGCACGTCTATGTGACAATAAATTACTCTTTGCAGAAATAGCCTGCTGTTGAATAATGAGCGTATCTAACAAATCTATTTCACCCTCTTTGTACCTAAGCTTTGCAATGCGATAAGCTTTCTGACTTTGTTCAAACACGGTTAACAATGAAACTTCTCTAGTGGATAATGAATAACCCTGGTCTAAGTTACTCTCCACTTCTGAAAACGCCGTGAGTGCTGCTTGCGTATAATTTGCAATGGCTTGCTTCTGCTCAACATTAGCCACTTTAAGATTAATCTCACGTTGCCCACCATCCATTAGAGGGGCTATGATATTAGCACCAAGTTGCCAGGCTACATTGGCAGGATCTAGCACATCAGACAACGAGCTCGAAGCGCCACCAACTTCACTACTTAAGGAAAAGCGTGGTAGACGCGCCGCTTCAGCTTCTTTTGTCGCATTAAAAGCAGATGCAACTTTTCTCTCAGCAGCAATAATATCGGGACGCCTTTCCAAAATATCAGAAGGTAAACCCGCCGGTGGTTGTTTTGGTATCACTGGTAATTCGTCAGGCAACTCTAGTGCAGCATCAGGATAGCGGCCCAATAGAACTTGCAATGCTCTAATTGCATCACGTTGCGCACTCTCAACAGCGGTTAACTGCTCTTGTGCGGAGGCTAGATTCGCACGATTTACTGCAACATCTTGCCCCGTCGATAAGCCATTTCTGTATTTGACATTCGTGATACGCATAGTTTCTTCAAGAGTGTTTAAATTTTCGCGAGCAATAGCAGCCTGTAATTTAGCTTCTATTACTTTGAAATAAGACTTGGCAACATTTGAACTCAAAGAATATTGTGAAAATATGTAATCCGCTTCAACTGCCTGCGCACTTGCTGTAGCGGCATCTACCCCAGCACTAATTCTTCCCCAAACATCTAGCTCCCAACTTGCTCTTACACCTACATTCACCCCGGCATTTGATGAACCACTGTTTGCGGAACCCGATTGTGATCGACCAACCGTTATGTCTGCCGTTGGTTGCAGCGCTGCACCTGATTGCTCTGCAAGTAACCAGGCTTTCTCCATATTTCCTGCTGCCACTTTTAAATTAAAATTATTCGCTTTTGCTTCTTCAATAAATTTAAGCAATGTGGCGTCATTAAAACTTTCGACCCATTTGTTTGGAACAGCATATGTCTCTGCAACTGTCGCCCAGTTTAAGGGCACATTAATATTTTCTTTAACAATGTTTGCAGAAGATTCTTCACTGCTATTTTTATCAACCACATTAGAACAAGAGCCAAGCAGTATTACTGCGCCTGATACAAGCATGGCTTTTAAAATATTTCTGAATATCATGCACTCGTCTCCTGCTGCCCAACATTTAAAAAGACAGCATACAAAACAGGGACTATTAGCAGCGTTAATAACGTTGCAAAACTTAAACCAAAAACAATGACAACAGCCATTGATTGGAAAAAGGCATCAAAATATAGTGGAATAACACCTAGTGCAGTTGTAAACGAACCGAGCATAACGGGGCGAACACGGCTTGTTGCTGAATCTACAATGGCATCAAGTCTGGCTTTTCCCTCAGAAATTTCAAAATCCATTCGATCAACTAAAATTATTCCATTTTGAATTAGCAAACCAGACAATGCTAACAAACCTAATATACCCATGAATTCTAGTGGTATGCCAGTTATAACTAATCCGAATACAACGCCAATCATCGCAAGCGGAACTTCACACCAGATAACCAAAGGTTGTTTGATTTTACCGAAGAGAACGACCACGACTAAGACCATCGCTAAAAAACCTAGTGGTATTGTCGACATTAAATCGTCATTTGACTCTTTTGAGTTGCCGTACTCACCACCCCATTCAAAACGGTAGCCATCAGGTAAATCTATTGCCTCTATCTTAGGGCGAAGACGTTTAAGCAACGTATCAGCCAACTCATCTGAATACGGATCGCATTGCGCCTTAATTTTAAATATACGATTTTCACTTCGAATTAAACCATTTCGCCAAATCGTGGTAAAGCCATTAGTAACTTGTTTAATAGGTACTTGTTCACCTGTCACTGTACTTAATATCTGCAAACTTTCAATGTCATCTATAGAAGCATTTTTCGAACCCGGTGAGCGAGAGATAATAGGAATTAAATCTTCTCCCTCTCTATACTCTCCAACATTATTCCCTGAATAATAACTTTCTAAAGATGCAGCCAAATCTTCACGTGATACGCCAGCTCTACGCCCCTTAATCTCAGAGTATACGGGCTGTATTACACTCACTGGCTGCCGCCAATCATCTTTTATTGATAAAGTTTTACCATCACTAATCATAATGGCTTTTGCTTGATTAGCCAGATTACGTAATACGGCAGGATCAGGCCCACTAAATTCAGCTTCAATGGCGGATCCGCCACCGGGACCTAAAATAAAACGCCAGGCTTTTGCTTGAGCATCAGGGAAATTCTTCGCGATAAAATCTTGTACTACCGGCATCATAGCGTCAATCATCTTATAGTCGTCGACACGAACCAATAATTGACCATACGAACTATTTACTGATCCAGGACTGTAAGTGAGCATATAGCGCACACCGCCACCGCCTATCAACGTTTGTACAGCATTTACGCCATCGATTTCAGTTATAAAGTCCTCAATGACTTTCATATCCTTTTCTGTACGCTCAATTCTTGTCCCTTCAGGTAACCAATAATCTACAACCATCTGTGGTGATGTAGAACGAGGGAAAAAGCCTTGTGTCATAAATTGTGCACCCCATATCGAAAGTGCAAACAAACTCAAGACCATACCGATTACTAACCAACGATAACGCAAGGACCAATGTAATAACTGTCTATATTTTTTAAAATATATACTTTCACCCGAATCAACTTTCTCGACTTTATTATCAGGAATTAGCCAATAGCACGCCAGCGGCGTTATCGTCATTGCTAATAACCAGCTAAAAAGCAAGGCGATCATAACAACCCAAAACAAATCACCAGTGTACTCAGCCGTTTGCCCAGGAGCAAACCCAATAGGCGCAAAAGCAATTACACCAACCATCGTACCTGCAAGCAATGGCCACTTAGTTTGCGAAACAATCTCTTTTGCAATGTCCAGTTTTTTTCTGCCCTGCTGAACACCAACTAATATTGCTTCGGTTACGACGACAGCATTATCCACCATCATCCCCAGGGCAATAATTAACGCGCCTAAAGAGATACGATGAATCGGTATACCTGTGATTTGCATTGTTGCTAATGTTGCAGCTACTGTGACAAGTAGAATAAAAGCCATTACCACAGCGGAGTGCCGGCCCATAAAAATAAACAGAGAAGTAATGACGATTACCAGTGCTGCAATAACATTTAAAACAAAGTTATCGACAGAGGCTTCAACTACTTTGCCTTGATGGTAATACTCATGAACATCAATACCTAATGGCCGACGACTTTCGGATTCTTTCAGTTTTTCATCGACCGCTTTGCCAACAAGAACAACGTTACCTCCCGCAACTGAGGACACACCAATGGCTATGGCTGGTTTACCGTTATATCGAATTAACTTTTGAGCTGGAGTTATATAATCACGATAGACATTTGCGATATCTTTCAGATAGATAATCTTGCCGTCCATCGATGTCGATACCAAAAGGTTCTTAATTGCATTGATTGAGTCAATCGCACCCGATGGATCTATAACTATGCGTTGGTCACCAATAGCAACACTACCTGCAGAGACTACAGAATTTTGCTGTGTCAGTATGTCGTAAAACTTCTGGATAGAAACACCAAGTGCATCTGCACTCTCTCTGGTAACCTCCACAAAAATAGCTTCTTTACGCTCGCCGAGTATCTGGACTTTTCCAACACCCTTCACTTGTAATATATCTTTTTGGAGTTGCTTAGCGTAAGTCCTTAATTCAGCTGGAGAGAAGTCATCGCCGGTAATTAAATAAGAGAGGCCATACAAATCACCGAAGTCATCATTAACGACGGGGGCGCTTGCTTCTTGAGGCAGTGTACTTTCTGCATCTTTTATTTTATTTCTTAATTTGGTCCAGACAACTTGAAGATCTTCTTTATTTTTTGAAAATTGATATTTAATTTCTACATTGATTTCAGAAAGCCCAGCGGAAGAAGTCGTATGAATTTCCTTCACTTCCTGCAATTGCTGCAGTACTGTTTCAAGTGGCTCTGTAACTTCCCTAGCGACTTCTTCAGGACTTGCGCCTGGATATTGTGTATATATTAATGCAGTACGAATAGTGAATTCAGGGTCTTCAAAACGCGGCATAGACTCATAAGCATTCCAGCCACCGAACAATGCCAGCAAAATAAAAATAACACTGACAATCTGGTTTTTAATCGATAATTCTGCAAGGTTCATAGAGTTATTTAAATCGTTATTAGTTCACACAGCAAAACCTTGTCTGCATAATGTTGAGCAACTTGGGTAATACGAAAGTTTTACTTTTTCTTCCTTTTATCTAATAGCTCTCTAAATCCTGCTGCCCAGTCATCAAATATCTGTTCAACATCACCCCAGAAACCATCGACAGAACTAACATTAAATTTTCTCGCTCCATCTGCTCCTATAACCGCTATTGCTTGAGGCTTATACGATAAGGTATCAAAAAATTCTGTCTCAATAGAAACGCCGCCAACATCAAGTGAAATACCAGGGCCATAAAATTGAATAATATTCAGATAAGGATTACCTGAATCTATATCAGTAAGCGTAAACCTTATACCTAAAACATCAGGACCTGATGTTTCTACAACACTGTATCCGCCTTCAATCAACTGTTTACTTACTGCGTCTCGCAGGTACTTTTCAAGCTCTAGTTTCTCTTCAGGTGATATTTTACTCGAAGCATTACCCACCGCGATTGTTCTAACAGGAGCAATATTAAACTTTGTATAATTTTCGGCTTGGAAACCTGGCAATCGATAAACAACCACATATTCATCTTCAGTCTCCATTTTCTCCATTCCGCTGATATCACCAACGATCTTATCATCGCTCAAAGTTCTTGATGTAGGACCACAAGCTGTCAATAGTGCAAGCATTGTTATCGCAAACGATAAATTAATGATTTTTTTCATAGCATCTTGTTCCTGTTAAATTATTTACACAAACAGTTCTACTGAATTACTTAGACCATGCTCGAACCTTAAGCCCATCTGACAATAATGACGTGCCCGCTGAAACAATCATATCGCCCTCCTCCAGACCACTGACAATATTCAATGTATCACCAACACCAATCTCTAAGATCACATTCTTTTTAGAAACAGTCATCGTTGACTGGTCAACCAACCAGACAAATTTCTGCTCACTTTCTGAAAACACAGCCGTTAGAGGAATACTAAGCGCTTGTGTCGCATTCGTTGATTTTGATGGATCTTCAAACCATATCATCCCATTCATGCCCGGTAATATAATCAAGTCATCAGGCGCACTAAATGCAAAGGTTGCGGTATAAGTTTGAGTAGCGTCATCGGCTTGCAACGACAGCTCAATAAATTCAGTTGGGATTTTACGTTGCGGGGCCGCCTCCAATATTACAAAAGATTTATCTTTGTGATTCTTTTTAGCGGTAGCTATAACACTTGCAGGCAAATTTATTCTCGCCTCAAAACCTTTTGTGCCATGTATAAGAATTGCAACTTCATTCTGTTTAACTAATTCTCTCTTCTTGATATAAACAGCTGCCACAACTCCCGATATTGGAGACTTTAACACCGTATCGCTGAGTGCTTTTTCAGCCGAATCTAATGCCAACTTATTAACTTGGCGTTGTGACTTACGCTGCTCCAGAATACTTTTGGAAATCGCATCCTCTTTATAAAGAGCCACTGCTCGTTTATATTCAGCATCTGCGTTTTTAAATTGCTCTAGCGCTGAATTTTTCTTAGCCAAATAATCGCGCTGATCCAAACTAGCCAGTGTGTCACCAACCTCGACTTTCTGCAGCTCATTTACTAACAATTCTAAAACTTCACCGCTAACTTGAAATGCTAGAGAAGCCGCCTCAGAGACATCAATTACTGCTGGGTAATTAAGCAGGTTTTCGCCCTGCCCAGAACTGACAATTGTTAATTTTGCAGGTCTGATTTGAGGAGAAAGCCCTGTATCTTCTGAATTGTCCTGAAAATCACATGAGACGATTAATAGAGAAAATAACAAGATGAAATATATTTTATTCACAATCACTTAAACACCTGATTCCTATCTATTTTTTACCACTGTAGTTGATTGATTGTATCATGCAGTGTCCATAAAAAAACCCCTTTGGCAATTGGTATAGCAGCGCCACTAGTCCATATTTCAATTAAAACTATATTATTGAATTCTCAACCGTCAGCTTTTGATGATATTACCTCAATCAGATCTATTCTCCAAAGTTCCGCCATGTGGTGTTCTGAGAAGTCAGCAACCAATTGATTTGACATGCCAATCAACACGAGGCACTATCAATTCTGGCTTGATCAAAGCCACTGTGTCCGCAGAAAGGGCTGCGCCCAAGATCCAATAGTACTTAGCCTATGTAATTCCCTTTTCCATCTGGCTGGCGGACGCAGATATTAGAAAAGGTAATTAATATGAGCGAACCAACCTCGCGCTATGACACCCCGTTTCGAATTAATCTCGAACAACAAAAAAAGCAAGCTAAAGAGCTACTGAAAGCTTTTCACTCTGCTGAGAACTCTGCACTTTCGCGTTTCAAACAGCATCACCCAAAATATACAAATTATAAATATTTACCATCAGCTCCTAACGAGGGAACTGCCCAGCTTAGTGATGCACAACTTGTTATTGCCCGTGAGCTAGGACTGCCCAGCTGGCCCAAGCTAAAAGCACATATTACGTCAATGACACAGGCTAGTGATGCCATAAAAGCAAAGGCTTCATCACCTGACTCAGATTTCAAAACGCTACATATTCGTTGTGGAACCGACCTGGGGCTCACATTGCCAGCTGGCGGCTTCAAAGGCGACTTTCTTGAGTATTCTGACCCTTATGGTCAAGGCCCAATACTTTTAAACGATAACTTTATAAATACTCGCGCTAAATTTCTTCATGAATCTTATGATCCTCTATTTGAGAACATACCAGACGACAGCCGCAAAGCAAAGACCCTAGAAGCAACACTCACATACCTAAACACTGCAAACGATAAACTGAAACAGACTGCACAGCAATATAAGCGCGTCGTTTTATGGTTTGAACATGATGGTTATGATCAACTGATATTAGCCAAACTTCTGTCATTCTATGCAAGAAACAACATACCTGAAAAACTGGAGATAATTTCCATTAATCACTTTCCAGGTTCAGCTCGATTCATTGGCCTGGGACAATTGCCACCAGAGGCCATTCGATTGCTCTGGCAGCAGCGACAACCTGTTAGTCAACAACAGTTAAAATTAGGCGAACGGATATGGAGTGCCCTGGGCGAATCTAACCCGCTACCTTTGTACGATACTATAAAGTCAAAAGACATTAAATGCTTGCCCAATATGGGAGCAGCATTACAGCGTCATCTTCAAGAGCTACCTTCCACCAGAAACGGCTTAAGTCTGACTGAGCAGCTAAGCCTTGAAATGCTTAATGAAGAAAGTAGTACAGCTGGCCAGATGTTCAAAAAACTTGCAACAGAGCGCGACCCACTCCCTTGGCTTGGTGATATTATGTATTGGTTCATTCTTCAATCAATGATGCAAGGTACTAAACCTGTTTTTGATATTTCTGAATATGATTTAAAAAAGCCATGGCATGAACGCTTATTAACTATAACGGATACCGGTAAAAAGGTACTAACTGGAACACAGGACTGGTTATCATTAAACCCACCAGACCGTTGGTTGGGTGGAATTAAGTTACACGGTAGTCATCCATGTTGGCGCTGGAATGATAAAGAAATGCGGCCGATTTTAATATAGATTACAGAAATAACAGGGTCGGATAATCTTAATTATTACGGTTCAAAAGTTAATCTTCGACCCTTTTTAATAACACAACCACATATTAACAATCGGGCCTGACCAGAATAGCACTCTAACGCGAAGGTCTGCTTAACGTCCTGAAGTGCTCGGTCAAGCTGCTTTAGCCAAGGTCGCTTTTGTGGTGTAAGCAGCCTTTCATAGGAATCTCACCAGCGGCTGCTTCACGCCCTGAGGTGTTCGGTCAAGCCACTTTAGCTTTTGTGAGCAGTGGTGAACCTCGTCGCTCCAGGGCTTTAAGGTAAACTAC
>RCNF010002384.1_pt1 | contig 10078 bp, 7 predicted proteins | sample 2041311 | NCBI WGS metagenome assembly RCNF01 (sample SAMN09708228, study PRJNA481090) | Marine sediment metagenome, whole genome shotgun sequencing project. | biome: marine sediment; feature: ocean; material: sediment; isolation source: Sewage treatment plant 2 marine sediment (STP2) ... | reverse complement strand
ATTCGGAAATAATCCGGGATCCGGTACTGGTTGTATTTTGAGTAATGCAGAATAACCTGATCACCCAATTGATATTTTGCTACAGGGTAAGTGATAGGCCGTCCGGTAGAATAATCCAGGGTTGTCGATATAATGAACCGGCGGGAGGCTTTGAGGCTCAGCAATACATTCAGGCTATGCGGTTTGTCATAATTGGCGGGGAAATATTCCCCATCGTTCATTATTTCTTCAGGAAAATCACTGATAGACCTGATCAGGGTCCGGGAATAAGTATAATCGATACGTCCATTGATCCTGCCCTCCGGTTTTTTTAGAGAAAATTCAGCACCATATGATTTACCTTCCCCATTAATGATCTCTGTCTCAATATGATCATTCAGCAACAGGTCAGCACCCGGTTTATATTCCTTGATGTTATTGATCCCCTTGTAAAAGACCTCAACTGAAGTTTCAATGGCATCATTTCGGAAGTTCCTGAAATAACCTGCAGATACCTGGTGCCCGATCTGCGGCAGCAAGTGTTCATCACTGAGCTTCCAGGTATCGGTTGGTGAAATGGCCGTAGTATTAGTAAGCATATGAATATACTGTACTGTTTTGTTATAACTGAGTTTTATGGAGCTGTATCTGTTTACTGTAAAATTGGCAGAGAACCTGTATTCCGGATGAAAATAAACTTTTTCAATGCTGTTTTTCTGAACCTCGGCAGTATCAATGATATTATCCTCATCCAGGGGCATATCCGGAGTATATATGTATCTCTTCCCATTGCTAAGAGAAAGCAGTCCCGAAAGCCTCAGACCGGCTTCAATTTTAAAGCGATTTGATATTTGAAATTCATTTCCTGCATAGATCCCAAGCTCGACAGAATTGTCATCGTCAGAATAAATGGGAAGTATATTAGAATATTCACCAATTTCCCTTTCACCCGGGTTAACCGAATAATAAATAATATCACCACCAAATTCAAATTTTAAACCCTGCCGCCAAAGATACTCAAACTGGCCTTTCAGATTAATATTGCTTAGACTATGAGTCAGCTTATTAGCCATATTGATATTGCTCTCATTAGAGACTTCATATCCAAATCCACTGTATATCAATGAAAGTTTGGAGTTCATCTGCTGATTGACCTGATGATGCCAGGAAAGGGAAGCAATATTGTTTTCATATTGATAAATGGTATCACTCTGCAGCTGGAATTTATCCCTGCTCCCGTATGCACTGAGCAACAACCTGTCTTTTTCACTTAAATAAAGATTCAGTTTTGCCTGCACATCATAAAAACTAATCTTGCTGTTATACAGATCCGGAACATCGATGAAATCGAGCAGCCAATTTGAATACGTTGTCCTGCCACTGATCAGAAATGTTGATTTATCAGAAAAAAACGGACCATCAATGCTGAACCTGGCTGACACGGGACTGATCCCCCCGGAGCCGGAAAATCTGTCGGGATTCCCATCCCTGGTATTTATATCCAGTACAGAAGAAATCCTTCCACCATATCTTGCAGGCATGCTGCCCTTGTAGAGAGTTGCATCACGGATGATATCTGCATTGATCGCCGAGAAATTCCCAAAGAAGTGAGATGGATAATAAATGGGGGCCTGGTCAACCAGGATCAGGTTTTGATCCGTTTTACCGCCACGAACATTAAATCCGGCCGTCCCTTCTCCAACTTTTTGAACACCCGGGAGCATGATCAGGCTTCTTATTATATCTGGTTCCCCAAGCAGGGCCGGGATTGATTTTATCCTGGCAATATTTATTTCTTCCAATCCAATATGGACCTGTCCCAGATTCCCTTTCCCATGCCCGACAACGGTCACATCCTCCAGCAGATTATACTTTGTTTCCAGCACTACATCCAGTCTTCCATCAGAATATAAATTAATAATGCGGCTGGTGGCGTGCATATCAATACTGCTGAAGTTTATGGTCTGGTTTCCCAGTGGCAGCCTTATTTCATAGAAACCATTTCCATTGCTGATCACCCCTCTTTGCGTCTCCGCGACATAGACATTTCCGCCTGCAACAGGCAGTCCATTCTCAAAATCTGTCAGGTATCCCGACACAATAGCAGTGCCAGTAGTACTATTGCCGGGAGTCCCGATGTTGAACATCTGGTATTGAAGAAGTTTTAGCTTCTCTCTTGAGATCTTATCGGCTGGTGAGCTTTCCTTTCGAACAACTACAATCTGCTCATCCTCACGAAATAATTTTTTCAAAGCCACTCCCTTATAGATGCTCACCTGATTATCGTGGGAGATATGGAATTTTAATCTTTCTTTATTCAGAATGGATGCCAGGCATGATGAAAGGGGGGTCTGCTGAAAATCCGCTGTTACCAGGATACCTTCTGTGGCTTGAGGATCAAAGAAAAAACGGACCGGATAGTTTTGCTCTAATGCTTCAATGACCTCAAGGAAAGGTACATCCTGAAATTTTTCGGTTATTGATATATCCTGGGACTTTAATGTTAGCCCGAAAACCAAAAAAAACAATATAAAGGATATCTTCTTTCTCCGCATTTTTACGCTCCCACCTAGGCTAACTCATCGTAATATTTCAATACCGGAATAATGTTTTCAGGATGTTTCTTGCTTATTTTCAATCTGTTTTGGCGGATGAACCTTTTCATTTCCGGCACATTCCTTTTTAAGGCATTGAGCAATGTTTTTTTGGAATGAACACGCTCATATTTACCCTCAACCTGAATATAATATTCAAAGCTTCTGAGGTATTCTCCTGGATAACTTCCTGATGTTCCATATTTTATTTCACACTTCGGCCGGATAATGAATGAAGTTTTACCTTCATAGACTTTTTCATATAATTCCTTACCATTCGTACCGGGGATCTTAAAATACTCGAAACGGTGTTCCTGGTGCCTCAACGTATCTGTATAGGAAAATGATTCTATGTATTCATTGGAAAGTACTACATATTTCTTGATGTTATTGTCATCATATAACAATATGAGATGGTTATTGTACAGGTCATAATTGATATAAAATCCTGCATACTGTATTCCTCCGTATACCAGGTCTGCCATAGGCCAGTATTCTTCTGCCAGGAAAGGGTTTCCCTGATAAATTTTTTGATATGTCCATTTGGTACCATTGATAATGTCGTTTGAAATGGAATAAAGTTCCAGGCTTTGCAGGTTATTTTCAAGAGCCCTGGCCAGTTCAACTTTGGCGTCATCATGCAATGGAGGTACTTCGGCCCGTTTTTTCTTGATAGACTGTGTGGCACTGCAGGATATTTCCGGCCAGTCATCTGTTCTAAAAGGTGATGCCGGAAGGGATGGATTCTCCCCGGATTGATTAAACAGGTTAAAAGCAACCGGATGATTTGCCCAGGCATATCTTACTGCAACTGGCTGATCGATTTCCTCATTCCAGACAATGATCTGGTTACCATCTATCCTGGCCCTGGCTTTCAGGAATTCCCTGTCTTTCCCCGCCACACTGAACCCCAGTAATTCTCCGTCCCCTTTTGCCACCAGGCCATCACCAATGTAATCAAACAACAACCAGCATTTGCTGCCTTCGATAAACATTTTCTTATATATGGGACCCGAAAACAGGATATCTTCACCATAGGCAGTTTTTTGAGCAGCCAGTGCCAAGCGCCTTCCAACCTCCTGCTTATTTTTGGGGTGTATATCAGTAGAATCACCAATATCAATGGTCACGGCCATGGCTGTTTGAGGCAGTTTAAGCGTCATGGACTGTGCTTCGCGTAATTCAGGAAAAACCTGGGGTTCAAAATGGTAGTTGGCCAATTGTACAAAGAGGAAAGGGAAATCTCCCTGCTCCCATTTTCTACGCCACTGGGTTATCATGGCCGGAAAAAGTTCACGGTACTGGCAGGCACGATAGGCGTTTGATTCACCCTGGTACCATATTACACCTCTCATTCCATATGGAATAACCGGAGCTAATATCCCATTGAAAAGCACAGAAGGCTGGTTAAAATACAGGGGGGCAGGCTTCCCTTCCAGGCGGGCTTTTTCAACTTCCTGGATGAATTCCTCATATTCCCCTTTCAACCATTCCTCATCATCATTATAAGCAGGCCAGTCTTCCAGGATGGCTTTAAGCCCTGGATCATTTTCCAGGGTATCCCGAGGTGTCCAGGCTTCAGCAGTGGTTCCCCCCCAGGAGGCGTGAATAATGCCGATTGGAATATTTCTTTCCTCATACAAGGTTCGGGCAAAATAGTAAGCCGTCCCGCTAAAGTGCCCGGCTGTCGAAGGATCACAAACTTCCCATGTATTCAACCATGAATCCTTGCCCACAGGGGCTACATCTTCGAGTGGTTCAATAGCCTTGGTCCTTTTCACCTGGAAATGACGAATCATGGGGTTTCGGGCCATGGATATCTCCTCATCTGCATTCAGGCAGCTTCTTACCTCCATGGCCATATTCGATTGTCCTGAAGCAATCCATACTTCTCCTACGAGTACATTGTCAATTCGAAGGGTATTCTTACCATACACTGTCAATCCGAAAGGCCCGCCTGCCACCAGAGGACCAATCCGGACCTTCCACTTCCCATCAGCATTTGTAATCGTTTCAGCCTTAGAATCTCCTAGTTCGACAATGATCTTTTCACCCGGATCGGCCCATCCCCATATAGGAACTTTCATTGCTTGCTGAAAAACCATATTGTCTGAAAACAATGTGGGAAGCCTGACATCCGCAAGTGAATACTGAAGTGACAGCAGGAGTAAAACAAGAGGAACAAATACTTTTCGATAGGTCATTTTCAAAGATTTTCTTTCAGCCATTCAAGTATTTCCTTATTGTACTTTTGTGGATCCAGGAAATGTGATTCATCGTACTCAACCATTTCCTTCTTTACCTGTACAAGATCAAAATACTCTTTTGCCCTGGCATTTCGTGCAGGGACATCATTCTTTGCCAGGACCATAAACAGGGAAAGATCCTTGTAGTGTGGGAAAAAATTACTCGAGTTAATAATCCGGCTGGCAGGTGTTTGAGCCGTAACAAACTCTGTTGCAGGAACACTGAGAATGGCTGTTTTGATCCTTGGTTCAACGGCTGCCAAAATGGAACCAATCCAACCGCCCAGGCTCCCGCCAAAGACAGCTATCCTGTCAGGATCAATATCGGGGCGTGATTCAAGATAATCTATACCCCTTCTCAGATCAACTATCGACTGGCACATCCAGTCGCGATAATAATACGGTCCTCTATCAGCACCATTGTCGAAACCACCTTCCTTTTTTCTTTCACCATACATGAAATGATCCGGTGCCAGTACTGCATATCCCTGGGCAGTGAGCAGGGGGATCCATTCCAGGACCCAGTCTTCATTTTTGCCCCAGAACAGGTTCCATCCATGCATCAGGACAACCACGGGGAATTTTTCACTTGTTGTTTCCTTTGGTATGGCAAGGTAAGCCGGGACTCTTTGTTCCCGTACAGATGCATAGGACAGCTTATACAGGACATGAGGTCCCCGCCAGGGCCATTCTCCATAAATTTCAGGATCAGAAGCCATCCCCGGATCATAATTATAATACTCCAGTATCCTTTGATACTCAGCATTATCCACAGGTTTCTCGATAGCAGAAGACCCAGCCTGGGCAAAAGCCTGGGCAATAGCCAGCATGGCCAGCAGGCAACAAAGTAGTACCGGTCGTTTCATAATCTTCAGGATTTATTTATTTCTTATTCGGACCGTAATCAACTTCCCTCACCGCCTTCAACTGCCTTTCCCTGTCACCGGTAGTCAGATGTATGTCTTTGTATTTTTGCAGGATCGGGGGATTGGGGTCCGTTAGCATTTGATAGATCTCCGGACGCCTTGATTTGTAATGTATAGCCTTGACATTGTTTGTCCCGTTAATTGATTCCCACCATTTGCTGCTACTTATCCTATCCTGTGCAAAGTCAATTTCAGCCATGATCACTACATCCTCCTCTCCTATGGCCTCAGCCACTACATTTCCATCAAAATCAATGATGCCATTTCCATCATTCCCAAGAATGACTGGAGCAATATAGACCGAGTTATCACGGGCCCTTGTAACATATGTAGAGGCAGTAGATAGGCTTTGATCATCAAGGTTGTCATGGGCCATGGTTGGATTAAAAATTATATCTGCCCCCTTCAATGCATAGATGGTTGAAATCTCGGGATAGAACAGTTCCCAGCAGGTGGCTATCGCAATGTTCCCAAAATCAAGTTCAAACACTTCTAATTCATCCCCTGTGGATACCAGCCAGGTTTCCATTACGGGCAATAAGGTCTTGCGGTGTTTACCGATAATTTCCCCCTTGCGGTCAAAGACGACTGCTGTATTATAGGTTGTACCTCCATCCGCCTCATAGATGGGGGCTATTATATACATATTATATTTTTTGGCTATTTCAGAGACCTGGTCAGTAAGGGTACCTGGTACCGGGACTGCCAGGGCATCCCACAATATTTTTCCTGTCTCGGTGTCCATGACATCTACATGCAGTCCATATCCCCCGATGTGTTGCATGTCCTCAGGACCGCATACCAGGTCCGCCCCCATTTCACCTGCCTCTTCAAAAAGGCCTAACAGTTTATTAAAATGAGCCATCATCTGGGGCCGTACCATATCAGGATCATAATCTCCCATAAAGGGATCCTGTTTAGGCATTCCTGTTGCCTGTATCACAGCAATATTAGCTTTCTTGGTAGACTGGCATGCAGCCGTGCTGCTTAGAAACAAGAACATAAACAGCGGGATACATATTTTTACCAAAGTATTCATATCCAAGTTTTTTTCTTAAGAATAATTATTTGAAAGGAAATTGACGTAGTTTAGTGTTTTGTTTTATTGCAATCGCAAAACTCTGTTCAAATATAGTAAAAATGATAATGTTTCGCAATATTGTACTCGCCATAACAGCAATACTTTTTTTATGCCAGGGCTGCGACCAAGCATCACCAGAGGTACCTAGGATTGATTTCGTAGAAATGTCCGCTATTCAGAACCATGAAAATGATCCTGATATAATCTGGTATGATGATTTCGATGAGGAAATGGAATACCTGGAATCTGAAGGTAACATTGACTTCAATGTGTTTTTTGGTCCTGAAGGTGGTTCCATGCCAGCCGGATTTAACAAAGGTGATGTGAGTGGCATGGGCAACAGGAAACTGGTATTTGGTGACTTTCCTGACCCTGACTCCCTTTCACCGGTCGTAATGCGCGGCAAGAGATTTGATGAGATCTACTGGAGGATCTATGTAAAGCATGAACTTGGCTGGGAAACGAACCAGCTTCCCGGTTCAGAATCTCATCTACTGAAGAATCCGGATACTGGGTAATGGTTGAAGCCAGTGCTAAATTAAATACACCCGGTCAAAGCAATGGTTCTTCCTGCCTGTGGATAAACGGGCAATTAGAAGCCCAGCGGCAGGATTTGAATTTCAGGGGCAGCTATGCTGGACATGGCATCAATGCAGTTTTTCTGGAATCCTACTGGAACAATGGCTCCATTAAAACCCAGGGCCGCTGGTATGACAATTTCATTGTGTCCACAAGGCCTATTGGCCCGGTTTGCTGTCCGGCCAATCCCACATTACACAAGACTGCCTACACTGGACCAGGGGATCTTGCTGCCTGGGAAGTTCAAATTGCGACGGATACCGATGGACAAAATATTGTTTTCAAGTCAGGAAAACTTGGTCGAGAAGAGCATATGACTGTAAACAGCCATCAGGGTGATTTCCTCGGAGCTCTGCAGAACAACTCAGAGCTTTCCTTCTCCTTCATTTACTTTTGCCGGGTTCGCCAGAAAAGCAAAAATGGGAAATGGTCTGACTGGAGTCACTGGCACCAGCCTTTCAGGGTATCAGTCAGCAAGTAGATAAACCGCTATCATGGCAATGACTATCCCAACAATGATGATAGGGCTCGGGATAACGGCATAGATAATCAAGGAAAGTATGATGGTAATCATCGGTCCACCGGCATTGATCAGGGGAGCAACAATGATTACCCTCCCGTACCGGATGGCATAGACCAGCATCAGGGCTCCTACTGAGTTCAGTGTATGTATGATGGCGGCAAACCAGGGTCCTTTGAATCCAAGAAAGATGTCCTGGCTCATATCCGTCATCAAATAAGCAACGGGAGCAAACAGGATCCCTGTTAGCATCATATAAAAGAAAATACTTTCGGCCTTCATGGTCATATTTGCTTTTTTCATAAAAACCGCCTGTGTGCCCCAGGCTATAAAAACCAGAATGGCAAATGCAAACCATAGATACCCCTTAATTATGGCATCATCGGGTTTTTGAAACGACATCAGTAATATGGCAGCCAGGGCCAGTGAGATCCCGATCCAGGACCGCCTGGAAGCTTTCTCTTTAAGGAACAATACAGAAAAGATAACCGTTACAGCCGGTGACAGGGAAATAATCGGGAATACAAGGTAGGCAGGACCGTCAACCAGTGCATGGAACAATGCCAGTTGTCCCCCGGCTCCCAAAAGGCCAATGGTCATTCCATAGATGATGGACGTCCAATCACGATCAAGCTTCCATTTGATCAGTGCCAATCCAACCAGGGCAGGTGGTATCATCGTGAGTGACCAGACGATATAACCAAGCGTAGCAGGAAAGCCAGCTTTTTCCGGAGTTTCAATAAAGGCTCCCCAAACACCCCAGAACAACATTGTTATAAGGGCAAATAATAACCAGGGCTTTTTAAACATAATGATGAGTGCTAGGCTATAATTACTTCAACTCCCTGATTTTTTAATCTCGCTTTATCTTCTTCACTAATACCCGCATCAGTAATTACAACATGGATCTTCGTAATTGGGGCTATGAAAGCAAATCGCCTGCGGAGGAATTTCCTTGAATCAGTGACTACGATAACCTTCTTGGCCATGCCTATCATGATGGAATTCACATGAGCCTCTTCTGAATTTGGTGTGGAAAGGCCATGTAGGGTATCAAATCCATCCACCCCGAGAAATAATTTATCACAATAGAATTTCTTAAAATTTTCGCCGGCAAGTGCACCAACAAGAGAGAGAGATCTCTTTCTCAGCACTCCACCTGGCATGAAAATATTAAAATTCTCATACTCCGAAAGAATGCTGGCTATATTAAGGGCATTGGTGATGATGGTCAGGTTGTTGAATTGTTCCAGGCTTTTGGCAAGTTCAGTTGTAGTCGTTCCTGAATCAAGAACAATCGTATCTCCATCTTCAATGAGCTTCAAAGCTGCCTTGGCAATTCTTTGTTTCTCTTTCAGGAATTCCTTTTGCTTATCAGAAATTGAAGGATCAATCTCCATCCTGTAGAATTTGACTTTAATTGCCCCTCCTCTAGCCCTTATGAGCATATTCTGTTTTTCAAGATGGGCGAGGTCATTCCTGATGGTTACTGCACTGATACTAAATTTTGCACTTAACTCACTAACTGTAACCTGCCCTTTTGCATCGAGCTCATCCAGTATCTTAGCTCTTCTTGTTACCGTCGATTTATTCGATGATCGATCCATTTATCAAAATATTTGAATTCAATATTTAAGTGAATAAAATAAATCAGCAAAAGAAAGTCTGATATTCCTCATAAAATACAATCTATTCCTTGCTTTCAGAACCTTATATATTTGCTTTCATATGCAATGAAAGTATTAAAAGTAAAGAAAATAAAATGATTTTACTTCAATATTGAAGAATATATCTTATTTTAAACAATTAAATTCAAAATTTACACCTAATTAGGATAAATAAAATGAATGCAAAAAACTCCAGAAGAGATTTTCTTAAAAAAGCTGCCACAGGCACTGCAGCCATTTCGATTGGTGGTGTTTTACCAGGTTTCAGTGCCCAGAGCTACAATCGTATTATCGGATCTAATGGGATGGTAAGGGTTTCAGTAATGGGTGTGAATTCACGCGGCAGGGCTCTTGCCATGAATTTTGCAAAACAGAAAAATTGCGAAGTGAGACATATTTGCGATGTGGATTCCCGGGCCACCGAAAAATGTATTCAGAGTATCTCTGAGATTCAACAATTTAAACCAGAAGCCTATGGAGATTTTC
>RCNF010002383.1_pt1 | contig 10079 bp, 10 predicted proteins | sample 2041311 | NCBI WGS metagenome assembly RCNF01 (sample SAMN09708228, study PRJNA481090) | Marine sediment metagenome, whole genome shotgun sequencing project. | biome: marine sediment; feature: ocean; material: sediment; isolation source: Sewage treatment plant 2 marine sediment (STP2) ... | reverse complement strand
GGTTCTCCTTGGCCGGGATAGTCATAGTACATTTTGTTGAAAATTTTATTGGTTCGGCAGTACCGCAGAATGTATTGGAAGGTTTACATGGATGCCCAACAACCTCCCGAAATGACTGTATTCATTAGGTTTTATGGACTTTTTTTCTTAAATTAAGGGTATATGAAGGACAATATCAATATTAGGAAAGAATTAAAGACTATTCGTTATAACCGCGTGAGTTCGATCTCACAAAATCTAGAAAGACAACAAAGAAACAATGCTGACTACACTTATGTATTCGAAGATAAGTGTAGTGGTACAATTCCACTATTTCAAAGGAAATTTGGTGTTTATCTAAAAGAGTATGTTGAACTAGGAAAGGTCAATGAAATTTCAATTCACTCGATTGACAGGCTCGCTAGAAACCTAAGGGATCTATTGGATGTTATAGATTTCTTCCATTCCAATGGTGTTTCTCTATATATTGAAAATCTTGGAATGAGAACCCTTTTTAATGGTAAGATGAACTATACCATTAAAATGATGATATCGGTAATGGGTTCATTCTCGGAGATCGAGAATGAGATACGGATGGAACGCCAAATGGAAGGCATTGAGATAGCCAAATCCCTCGGCAAATACAATAACCGAAAACCACGTGGTAAAGAGTCCACAATCACCTTTGTTAAGAAGTATAAACGTCCAATAGAGTTATTGGAACAAGGGTATAAAGGTTCTCACGTCTGTAAGATATGTAATCTGAATAAAAATACGGTTTCGAAAATCAAGAAATTCATTCAACCTCAACTTCAAGAAATTTGAAAAGGAGCAGAATGAAGAAGAAATCCGATGTCGCAATAAAGGTTCCTTTAAAGGAACCTTTATTGGGTATTTCAGTATGAACAATTGAAAATTTTAACCCAGTTCTTTGCTGTATGCAGGTTTTATTTCAATTATACATTTACTCCGAACAAATATCCAACCAATGCTGTCAATCCCATTGCAACCGTTCCCCAAAAAGTGATTCTAACAATTGCCTTCCCAATATTAGAACCCCCTGTTTTGGCAGCTAAGCCACCTAAAATAATAAGAAAGAAAATTGCTAAACCATAGAGATAGTATTCCATATTTTTCAATGGTAGAAAAAGAGCTGCTAAAAAAGGTAGTACTCCTCCAACCGTAAAAGCGGCTCCAGAGGCAAAAGCGGCTTGGATCGGTTTAGCCTGACTAATTTCATTAATGCCCAACTCATCTCTAATGTGAGCTCCCAATGCATCATGTTCGGTTAGTTCCTTTGCCACTGTTTGTGCCGTTTCTTTTTTCAGGCCTCTTTTTTCATAAATTTCAGCTAACCGTTGCAATTCAATTTCAGGCATTTCCTCTAATTCTTGCCTTTCTCTTTCAATGTCAGCTTTTTCTACATCTGTTTGAGAACTCACAGAAACATATTCTCCTGCAGCCATTGATAAAGCACCAGCAACTAATCCTGCTGCGGTCGCCAACACAACAGGGCCTCTAATATCGCTAGCTGCCGCAACGCCTATGGCAAGACTTGCGGTTGATAAAATACCATCATTTGCGCCAAGAACTGCTGCTCTTAACCAATTACTTCGGTGTATAAAATGTGGATCTAAATAATTATCTGTTGTATGGGGCATTTTTAATATTTAATTATTTTGTTACTTGTATTGAAATCCACTAATATGGTTGGTTCAAAACACTCTTTTGATATGGCAACCACATTCATTTCACTTCTTTTAGTTTAATAATGCTCCTTTATATTTTTCATATCGGGGATAACCTCCCAATGTAATCACAGATCATATATTATTTGCACACCTAAGTTAAGGAATCGTTTATTTGCACTTTTGTTCAATTCTGTTCTTTTTAATGCATTTTTTATAGTTTCAAAAAGGTCTTCGATGTTGACAATTTTTCTATTCTTTGCAATAATGATCTATAAAAAGTCGATTCGGTTCATTTTTATGGATTTCTTCATAAAGTTTACCCGGTAATTCAGCTGATAATTACCCGAAATGGATAGCTCCTTAAGTTAAGCCAACATATCATTCCTTCTCTTTGTTTTTCATTCTTCCATACGTCTTTTTCGTTTTTTATTACCGCCCCAAGGACGTACTTCTTTTGCATAAAAATTATTCGCTTGGGTTATCTCCCCGACCAATTTCACCAGTTCTCCTTTTTCCAAAAAAACGGCCGGGGGTATCCAGGCATCTTCATAATCTATATTCCATTTTTTATTGTTGAAATCAATTAATTGGAAAGTATCACCACTTACATTTTCAATCGTGCCCGATAAATGTCCTTCTTCGGGATTCATCCATATTCTCTGTTTCCTCGCCTCAATACTTTCATAAGAGCTTACTTGTTGGGCAAAGGTGTTGTCGAGCCAGTGGGCACCCCCTCCAAAGAAAAATAAGGTACCCAGCAAAATACTGGCAGCAGTACTAAGACCAAACAAACGGGACCAGCCAAATTTGTAGCCCTTTTTTGACCGTTGAAAAGTTAAGATTGCAGCAATAAGGAAAACGAGAAGTGCAATAATCCATAAGAAAGGAAGCATCACCAGAAAAAATTCCAATTTGGAATGTGACAGATGGGTAACCATGTTGAAATCAGTTTGCTGAATAGAAAATAAAACAACGGAAAATGCTGCTGCCCCAATGAATATGAAAATTAAAAAGGCCAGCCAAGTCAGGATATTTCCCAGTGTGAAATTCCATTTCGGTATTGGTTTGATGTTTTCTTTCCGTATTTTTTCGATTATTTTTTTTGAGTTTTCCATGACATTAAATTTAATTAAAAAACGAAATATGCTTATCCGATGCCATTTCAGTAAATTTCTTTTTTGCCCTATTGATCCATGTGGCCACCGTTCCTTCAGGTATTTTTAAAACATCCGATATCTCTTCGTAACTCATGTTCTCCATAAACTTAAGAACTAAGACCGTCTTGTATTTTAAGGGCAAAAGATCTAAGACCTTATGGGTGAGCATGTCTTTTTGTTGGTTATCTTCATTCACCTCAAAATCACTAGGGATATTTTCAAAAAGATCTTTGTTCAGCTTTACTTGCTGATCTTTGCCAAAGGACTTTTTTTTTCGCCAATATGAAATGGTCTCATTGTGGACTATTCTATAAATCCAGCTCGACAATTTCAAGCTTTGGTCAAAATCATTGAGGTTTCGCCATATTTTTATAAAAGCTTCCTGAAGAATATCATTAGCTTCTTCATTGTTGACCGCAGCGATACGCCTGATGTAACGCAAAAGAGCTAACTCATACTGGTCGTATAAACAGGAAAAGTAATCAATGTCGTCCAATGATTTCTTTACGATTTCCTCGTCACTTAATTGATCGCATTTTTTTTTTGTCACAATCATAAAGAAAATCATTTTTCATTCAGTCCAAGGAAAGTGGATTTCATTAATCGAACATCCCTCGAACCCCATCATTCACTTTTTCCTTATCAAAAATATAAAACAAACACTGTAAACGATATATGAATCGTTTACAATGTTTGTTGTTTGTTCCGTAGTACATCGGCAGGCATTTTGAAAACTTCTTTCAAATGGACAAACTATCCAACACATCTCCCTCTTTTTCCTGCCTTATTTGCTCTCGTTGGTCGTTGCTTGCCATAGGGACAAATTCCCGAGCCATTGGCTTGGTTCTTGTTCCGTTCATTGATCTTGCCTTCACCATTTCCGCGACCGTTGCTTCGACCATTACCTTGATTACCCATACTGTTTCTTTTCGAGGTACAATTATATGCCCGAAACTCGTTCCTAGAGAGTTTTCCGTTTTGGTCGGTATCAAATTCGTCGAAAGAGTCGAACTGGTATTCGCTTCGGCTGATAAAACCATCCTTGTTAGTGTCCTTGTCAATGAATCGTTCCGTTTTGCTATTCCTTTGCGCTGTATTCTGGGCACTGACGACTCCTGTGAAAAAGAGCATTATGACTAATGGCATACAAAAAAAGCTGTACGCGATGTTATTGATTACTTTTTTCATGACTAAAATATTTAAATTAAAAATGAATGTTTTTTACTTGTTTTTATTCTTTACTATGCAAGACAGAAAAATTTATTTCAAGATTTACTCCCCTCTGTTGTATTCTTGTATTTTTCAGCGACCCTTGGCACTTTTGATGAAATAGGTATCGCGACCTCTTCATTTGTCTTTATCCTTTTAGCGTTATCATAACGATTAGTCCTTTGTTGCCCATTTTTGTTTTCAACTTTATCTATTTCGGGTCTTATCAAAAATGGAGTGATAATCAAAAGGGCCGTTAGGGTAATAAATGTCAAGGCAATCGTTCTTTTAAGTTTTTTTCTTTGGATCAACCTGTTGAATACACTAACTATAACTTTCCAATGTAAGATTAAATGGAGGGCCAATAGGCCAAGAAATACTAAACTAATGAGTAAATGGATATTGCCCCACTCGTGCCTGTCCAATCCAAAAAGAGAAAGTTCAACATTGTTGCCATACTTAATCTGACTTTCTCGCCCAGGAACCAATGTATATTTTATTAAAAACCCAATTCCCGCGATAATTGACATACACAGAAACATTAAAGAGTCAATATTAAAATTTAATGTTGATTTTTTCATGGTATCTTACTTTTTGTTCAATCTGTTCCGATGCTTTTACAGCTGCCGTCATCATAGGGGTTTTGATAGTTTTGAATCGTCCCTACCTTTTAAATTTGCCGAATAATCTTTTAAAATTATTTAGAATACCATCTTCAACTAAGCAAGAATCATCACGTAGGCAGTCTTTGTCCGCTACTTTTCCTACTTTATCGACATCCAAGCAAGAGCCATCCCGTAATCGTATCTGATCTTTGCCCGATGTTGTTCCCGATATATTACCTATATCCAGGCACGTACCATCTTGTAATTGTAATCTGTCATAAGCTACTAATTGGCTATCATCTACTACCAGACATGAGCCATCTTGTAATTTTAATTTTACTTGATCTTTGTCTTGTGCTGTTAATCCTGCAGTCGCAAAAACTGCGAAAACTAATAATGTTACTTTTTTCATGATAATAAATATCTAATATTAAAATTTGTTTTAAAAATTACTTTCAATTCCTTTTGCCTCCTTTCAATCTTTATTACGCAAATGGTGATGACTTCTTTCACTTTTTTTAATTTTCTTTAGAGCATTAGCATCTAAATGTTCAAATCTGGAAATAATCAACTTTATATAAGGACTATCCGATTTTAGTGTCTAGTGATTTAAAAACAGGAACTATTATTTAGATTGTATGGCCATGTAGCAGGATTATTTGGCAATACTCGAAATTTTGTTGATCGTTTAAATTTGCGTTAAATGAACGAATTAGGTGTCCCGTAAAACGGCCGTTTTACAGAACTACTTTTCCAAAACATAGAATTTATTGTTGAGTGTCCCAAACATGGTCTCTTTTAGTAGTCTCGTTAATTCACCTTTTATGGGATAATCAAAAATATAGAGGGATTTTTCATTGTTACTCTTTTGAACTAACCACAACTGTGGAAAGTGCTGTGAAATTTATATGAATTAAATCGACCCCATCTTTTGGAGAATGAAACAGATTAATTACTCCACGGTCATAGTTCTACCAAGACAACTGAAATTCATACTCATGTAGCGGACCTGTCCTTTATGGACATCAAAGATTTATTATCTTAGTACACATAAGTAGGATAACATCAATGATGCTATCCTATTGTTATACCCAATAAACTAAAATAAGATGAAACATTTACCAAGCATATTTTTGATTTTATTTTCTATTTTTTCACTAGAGAATAGTAATATATATTCTCAAAATACGGATACCTCTAAATCAGATATAAAAGCTTGGATCGATACTCAATTTGCAGAAGGAATGGATTCCTTTAACATCCCAGGGGCAAGTTTTGTACTAATGCAAGGAGATTCTATTCTACATATAAATGGATATGGTATAGCTGATTTAGAAACCAATACCGCTGTGAATAGCGAATCTTCAATATTCAGTATAGGCTCTATTTCCAAAACTTTTGTAGGAACTGCAATAATGCAATTATACGAAGAAGGTAAAGTACAACTTGATGAGGATATTAATAAATATCTTAAAACATTTCAAATAGAGAATAAATTCGGACAACCAATTACTATAAAACATCTTTTAACACATACAGCAGGTTTTGATGAACGTAATATTGGTGTTTCCGTAAGGAATGAGAACAGTATAATTTCTTTAGCTCAATATTTAAAAAAAAGAATGCCACCGCAAATCAGAACTGCTGGTGAGGCCCTAACATACTCCAATCATGGCTATGCATTGCTTGGACTCATTGTAGAGGAAGTATCGGGTTTACCTTTTTATGAATATGTTGAAGTAAATATCTTACAACCTTTGAGAATGAATTCGAGTGGATTTAAACATCAATCCAAATTTAAGGATAACTATGTAACAAGTTACTTTCAAAAGGATAGCATATTGATACCATATTCATTAGAATACCAACTTTACTATCCGGTAGGAAGCATGAGTTCAACCGCCTCAGATATGAGTAACTATATATCCATGTATCTCAACAATGGCAATTTTCAGGGGGCTCAAATTTTGGACTCTGCAACTGTTGTACAAATGCATAAAACGGCATTTAAACATTTCGAAGAATCAGATAGAGGTTGGTTACTGGGTTTTTATGAAAGCCAATGGAATGGATTGAAAGTAATCGAACATGGAGGTGATACCCAAGGTTTTGCAAGCAATTTATTTCTAATACCAGAAAAGAATATAGGTCTTTTTCTTAGTATTAATGCATCAAGTATGCCTGATTACAAAAGCAGAGAATTTATTGATGGATTTATTAATAAATTGTGGGAACAATTAATACCTGATGTCTTGGTTGAAAAAGAGATTTCCAAAAGTATACCGGAAATTGGTTCGGTAGATGAACCATTAAAAACATTGACAGGTACTTATCGATTTACAAGATATGCACAAACAACATTGGATAAACTGGCAGTTCTCATCGGATTTGCCCCGGAAGTTGAAATTATAGCAAAAGGTGATACCCTTGAGATATTGGAGTGGAATGATAAACTTATCCCAATCTCCGATTTGACATTCTACTCAACAAAATATAATAATTACAGGGCTTTTGGCAAGAATACTGAGGGAGAAATTTCTTACTTCTTTCCTAGTGGTACGAGTTCTTATCATAAATTGAAATGGTATGAACCGGTTAAATTCCAAATATACTGGATTGGTAGTATCGTTCTCATTTTATTGATTGCAATAATTGCTAGTGTGATACGTAAGATATTAGGACGTGATAAAAAAAGCCATTTAATCAAAAAAATAAATTTTTCGATAGCTTTATTGATTATGCTATTTTTAGTCTTAGTTGCATTTATTTTGATAAAAACAGACCCGCAAGAATTCTCTTATGGAATACCTTTATTACTTAAAATTGCACTGGTGTTGCCTTTCTTATTTATTTTGTTAGAAGTTTTAGCAGTATGGTTAATGATTAAAAATTGGAGATCAAAGGAGCTAGGTACTTTTGAAATAATTTACCAATCTATTGTTACCGTTGCATCTTTGGCTTTTATACCTTGGCTTATGTATTGGAATTTAATTGGGTTTAATTATTAATAAATGAGCATAACAAAAAATAAACGCCGTTAAAACAGGTGTTTATTCAGACCGTTAGGTCAAATTCAGCAAGAAATATTTTACTCCAATAATTTGTATTCCATTTGGCTTAACATATAAGTAATATTATACTATAAATTCTTAGTTACCTATTTGCACTAACCTCATCCGTGGGAAGTGCTGTGAAATCTTCTATGAATTAAATCGATAAGGCATAGCTCTACCAAGACAATTGAAATTTATACCCATGTAGCGAACCGGTCCTTTATGGACATCATAGATTTATTATCTTAGTACATATAAGTAGGATAGCATCAATGATACTATTCTATTGTTGGTAGTAATTCTAAAACTAAAAGTGGTTTAATAAGACTTTAATTAATTTCTCAATCTTTATTTGAACGGTAACAAATTAGCTCATCGGTCGTCGATTTTATATACAAAGAAATCAACCGTATGAACATCAAACCTATCTCCCTTAAATTCTCCATCCTAATATTCGGTGCTGGAGCTTTGTTATTCCTCCTTATCGAAAGGATTATTGTCCCCACTTTAGCGGATGCAGGCTTACCTCCTTCGATTAACTTTTTAATTCTAGGTTCTCCTCATTTTCTATTTTTCTTTGGAGCATTATTGGGATATAAAAGAGAAGGAAATGAATGGTCTTGGAAGGCATTAAGTGAACGTTTTAGAATATTTCGTATTAAAAGAAAACTTTGGCTTTGGGTCATTCTCTTTGTTATTATTAATATATCCTTGTATCTGGTAGTTTACAAATTAGGATATTCCTTTGTAAAAAAAGTGCATGATTTATTTCCAGCTCCAGAAATAATCAATGAAATTATGGGGGAACGACCCATGTTTGCAGGCCACAATCTCAGTGGAAATTGGTGGCTTTTGGGATTATTTTTCATAAGATATTTCTTCAATGTTATAGGGGAAGAATTTTTATGGCGAGGTTATTTATTTCCACGTCAAGAATTAACGCATGGCAAAAATACTTGGATAATACATGGGTTATTGTGGACAGGATTTCATTTGTTTGCTCCATACAATGCATTGATGGTACTTCCTGGAGCACTATTTATGTCGTACATAGTTCAGCGATACAAAAACAATACAATTTTTATTATTTCGCATGCTGTTATGAATGGAATCCCGATGATAGGAATTATTCAGGGTATAGTTAATTGAGGAATTAAAATTAACAAAATACTACTACCAACACTGGCTATAATTCATAGCTACCCTTTCCTTTACAAGAAAACACCTGCTTTTATAAAGCTTGATTTCCAAAACGCAAATCCAAATGGATTTTCGCTACGAAAACGAGCCGAACCGTTGTATGCTATTAGACTTACCATATAAGTGATAGTATACCATAAATTATTGGTTACCTATTTGCACCAACCTCATCTATGGAAAGTGCTGTTAAATACGCTATGAATTAAATCGATACCATTAAAATGAAAGGTTCATGTAGTTGATGATTAAAATCATTTACCAGCCTTGAGAATAGAAGTAAATTTATTTATTCTCATTAAGAGGTTTAAAAAATACTTATGAATTCATATCGAAATATATTCATTTTAATAACCTTAGTAGGATATCATCATTGATGATATCCCATTGTTATGGGCAAGTATTTAAAAGACAAATTGGACAAAATAAAAATTGACCACCTATTACGACAAAAACGAAAAAATGGAGACCTGCAACCATTACAAAAACGAGGAGAAACCCAATAGATCTGTGAGTAGGTTACAATTTAATACTGAAATAAAATGAAAAAATCTATCAAAGTATTTCATTGGTTACCCCGTATCATCTGTATTCTCGCTATTCTTTTTGTTAGTTTATTCGCGGCCGATGCCTTTGCGCCTGGAATAACCTTATGGCAACAACTTGGTGCTTTTATCATCCATCTTATTCCATCATTTATTTTACTCGTCTTTCTTATAATTGCATGGAAATGGGAATATATTGGTGGAATAATCTTTATAATAATTGGTCTTGGATTGAGCCCATTTGTTTTTATGCATAATTATAAAATGAACCAATCGATTTCGATGAGCCTAGGGATTATAATGTCTATTACTGTTCCGTTCGTTATTGTAGGGATTCTTTTTATTATAAGTCATTTACTTAAAAAAAAGAATCTTCCCAAAACAGCAAATCACGATTAATAAGAAATTAAACCAGCCCATAAAAAAGGCTAGAATGGTTGAAAGGCCATACCGCGCTGAAATTATAGCCAAGACCGTTGGATTCCATTTGGCTTACCATATAAGTGAAATTATATCATAAATTCTTAGTTACCTATTTGCCCTAACTACATCTGTGGGAAGTGCTGTAAAATACGCTATGAATTAAATCGATAAGGCATAGTTCTACCAAGACATCTGAAATTTATACCCATGTATAGGACCG
>RCNF010002382.1_pt1 | contig 10081 bp, 7 predicted proteins | sample 2041311 | NCBI WGS metagenome assembly RCNF01 (sample SAMN09708228, study PRJNA481090) | Marine sediment metagenome, whole genome shotgun sequencing project. | biome: marine sediment; feature: ocean; material: sediment; isolation source: Sewage treatment plant 2 marine sediment (STP2) ... | reverse complement strand
ATTGATATTCGTACTTTTTAAGCGTATTTAGCTTTCTTATTCTCTAGCTTATTTTCTAAGAGTGCCTTCTTCATATGTCGAGAATGATATTTAGAATAGTATTTGGCACTCACACTTGGGTTTTTTACATTCACTAATAAGAAACCAGATACATTGTTCTTAACACGTCTTAACTGTCCCAATACATTTTTAATTGATCGTGCTTCTAAGTTATCTTCTCGAGCAACAATCAACGTTGAAGTGGCAAGAGAAGATAAAACTAGTGTATCTGCAAAACCAGTAATTGGTGGTGCATCGATAATTACGTAATCAAATATACTTGAACCCTGCGTTGTCAAATAAGACATTCTTTCATGACTTAAAAGGCTTACTGGGTCAACTTCATAATTTCCTGCTGTTATTGCGTACAAACCAGGAATACTTTTAACGGGTTGAGTAATACCAACAAGATCACTTTCACCTTTTAAGTAATGGCTTAAACCTCGTTTATTATTCATGTTCAGCTTTTTATGTAGGGAAGCATTTCTGATATCAGCATCTACAAGTAGTACTTTTTTACCCATCTGTGCGTACGAACAAGCAATGTTAGATGCAGTTGTACTTTTCCCTTCACCTGAATTGATACTGGTGATTAACATTACATGTTCATTATCATTGTTAAACATTAAGCGAATATTAGTTGCGAGTATTCTGTAGGCCTCTGCAGCTGGGGCGTGAGGTACTTTATGCGCAATAAGATCTAACTGTTTTCTCATCGAAGACTTAGTGACACGCGGAATCATTCCTAGCACGGGTAAGCCTGTTATTTTTTCTAGGTCTTCTGAAGACTTAATACTTTGATCTAAAGATTCACGTAAAAACGCAAATGCCAAACCTAGAATTAATCCAGAGAGCAATCCCAAAAGGATGTTCATTTTTGGTCTTGGACGGTACTTATTCACTGGTAGTACTGCAGGTTCCATGATACTAATACTGCTAGTATTAGCAGCAGAGGCAACGCTAACTTCTGATAAACGTTGTAACAAGCTATTGTAAACTTTACTGCTGCTTTCAACTTCACGCTTTAAATTATTGTAATCAACACCACTATTTTGCAAATTACGCATGGTCGCATTGAATTGGCCAAGTTCAGTTCTGATTTTATCTTCTTGGCGTTTAGCGGCTTTGTAATCAGCTTCCATAGATCGCTGAATATTGACCATTTCTTTTTGTAATTTGCCTTTAGAGGAATTAATTTGTTGTTGTAAACGTATCATATCAGGATAATTTGGCTTAAATGTTTTAAGCATTTCCTGATAATCACCTTCTAACTGTACCAATCGAGCTTTTAGGCTGGTAATCACAGGATTGGTTAAGACGGTTGAAACACTTCCTGCTCTTTTCATTTGTATGTATAAACTTTCAGCTTCAATCCGACGTATCTCTGCTTGAACTAGTGCATTATCTAGATTTTCTAATTTTTTAACTTGTCTGGTTTGTTTTTCATCGACGCCCAAAATTCCGTTTTTATTTGCATATTTAACAAGCGTCTCTTCAGAAGAACGTAAACGATCTCCAGCGTCTTCTATTTGTTTAGTTAAGAATTGTTTAGCGTATTCGCCCGTTTCACTTTTAGATTCTATCTGTAGCTTGATGAAGTTATCGAGCAAGCTCGATACCACTGCTTTAGCTTCATCTGGCGTTGGCGCTTCATAAAACACCTCAACCAAATGTGTTCCAGCTATTGGTTGAACAACAAGATTCTTTAAAAAGATGGACGTATAATCTGCAGCTGGCTTTGGTACTGAATTATTAGTGTTATCTCCAAGACCAACAGCTTTCTTTAAACTTGATAGTGATAGCATTGACTCTTTAGTTTGTATTGGAGCTAAACTATCTTTTAAATTAAGTTCATCTATAACGCGTTGCGAAATAACACGCCCACGTAACATCTCATAACGTGTTCTGAAAAAAGGATCATTTTCTGAATAGCCTGCACTTGATTGCTGTGTTCTTCCGAAGTTTACAATTTCAGCGCCTTCCCTTTCAATTTGAATCATCGCATTTGCACGATAAGTAGGTGGTGTAGAAAATGTATATAAAAGCGCTAAAGCCAAAGCAGATAAAAGTGTTAACAAAATAGTAAATTTACGGCGGCGTAAAATTCCAAAGATGTCACGCATAGACATTTCTTGTGGGGCTTCCATAACTGGAGCAGTATGTTGTGTAGCAGGTACTGTTATTACTTTGCCATCAATTGGCTGTAAATGTGTGTTATTCGTCTGCTTTGTAAGAACTGACATCAAATGTTAACCTTAATATTAAAATTATTATTGCGTATTCGTATTACTGTTATCTAAATGTTAAGCAACATTGCCCATACGCTTTTATACTTAACTAGATCCTAAATCACATATCCGCAATATTAAACATTTCTCATCTATTCGTTAGCGATTACTAGATGAATGGAAATTATTTTGTCAAATCAGCCGTAAAATATTGAAATATTAATAATTTAGCAATGAATAAGCTCATCTAAAGGATAGATGCAAAAACCGATTATCTTTACTCTGATACACTTGGTATGTTAGATGCCTAATACAGTTCAAGTGAGGTTTTATTTTAGGTATAACGAGTTTGTGCAATTAATTGGAAAGGTATCCAGAATGCGTTCAAACATCAATCAAAGAGATAAAAATCTTATCGAAAAAAGGTTTAGTTTTTCTTCATTTAATAACTACGTTAAAGCGACAACAGTTTTATCTCTAGTTTTTCCTTTAGTATTCACTTCAACCAATGCATTAGAGATTAACCACGCCTCAGAGCAGGCAACAGTTATTGGAAAAGTGTTTAATGATGTAAACAAGAATGGTATTCAGGATATTAATGAATATGGCATACCAGGTGTACGCTTGGCGACAGTAACTGGGTTAGTCATAGAAACAGATGGTTATGGTAGATACCACATCCCAGATAACTTCATCAGACCAAGACATGCAAGAAACTTCATGTTAAAGGTAGATGCATCTAGCCTTCCTCTGGGATCAAAAATTATTACTGAAAACCCAAGAGTTGTTCGTCTTTCTTATGGTGCGGTTAACAAAATAAACTATGGTATTACATTTTAGAAACAAAGCTCACCTAATAGTGGAAATACAAACAAAAAGGGAGGTGTAAACACACCCCCCTACTTTTAAGCTGTTTTTAATAAAACTTTAAAGTTCTATTAAAGTTCTAAGAACAAACTAGCTGGGTCTTCAAGTAATTCTTTAATCTTAACCAGGAAGCTAACAGCGGCTTGACCGTCGATTAAACGATGATCATATGAAAGCGCTAGATACATCATTGGGCGAATTTCAACCTGACCATTCACTGCCATAGGACGCTGCTGGATAGTATGCATTCCAAGTATTGCACTTTGTGGCGGGTTTAATATTGGTGTCGAAAGCATTGAACCAAAAGTACCACCATTAGTGATTGAGAATGTTCCACCTGTTAACTCGTTAAGTTCTAGATGACCGCTACGTGCACGGGTAGCAAAATCAGAGATTGCTTTCTCAATGTCTGCATTACCCATTCCATCAGTGTTTCTAATAATTGGAACAACTAAACCACGCTCAGATGATACGGCTACACCAATATCGTAAAAACCTTGGTAAATGATATCGCCATCATCGATTTTTGCATTTACTTCTGGGTAACGCTTAAGTGCTTCAGTTGCAGCCTTGATGAAGAAAGACATAAACCCAAGTTTAATATCATGTACCTTGGTAAAACGATCTTGGTACTTCTTACGTAATCGTATAACTTCAGTTAAATCAACTTCATTAAACGTTGTTAAGATCGCAGCAGTTTGTTGCGCACTTAATAGACGCTCAGCAATTTTTGCACGTAGGCGAGTCATTGGAACACGGCGTTCTTCACGTCCATCTGTATTAAGCATTGTATTGATAGCTGGAGCTGATTTAGCCGCTGCTGGTGCAGCAGCAGGCTTTTGTAGCTTGTTATCAACATCACCTTTTAAGATGCGTCCGTTTTTACCAGTACCGGCAACGTCTGATCCAGAGAGATCATTTTCAGCCATTGTTTTCCTTACTGATGGACTTGCATTTGCTGAGTCACCTGTAGATTCACTGCTTGCTTCTTCTGCAGCCGGCGCAGCGGTTGCTGTTTCATCAATAGTACCAAGAAGGTCTCCCGCTAAAACTACGTCACCCTCTTCTACATTTAGCTCCATTATTACTCCTGATACGGGTGCTGGAACTTCCAACACAACTTTATCAGTTTCTAGTTCTAAAATATTTTGGTCTTCAGTGACAGAATCCCCTGCTTTAACAACCCAAGCAGCTATGCTAGCGTCACTAACTGACTCAGGTAATTGTGGTACGCGTATTTCTATAGTCATTTATTTTGTCTCTAATTTAAGTGCTTGTTGTACTAATTCGTTTTGTTGTTGAAGGTGAACTTTATGTGATCCAACGGCCGGTGCTGCTGAACTTGGTCTGCTCACACAAGTTACTTCGTATTGGTCTTCAAACTTCCTGAATCGATGTTTAGCGCTATCCCATGCTCCCTGGTTGCGTGGTTCTTCCTGACACCAGACCAGTTCTTTTAGGTTAGGATAAGACTCTAAGATTATTTTCAACAGTTTCTCTGGGTGCGGATAGAGTTGCTCTAATCGTATTAGAGGAATATTTTTTACTTGTTCCTCTTCAGATCTTGATAATAGATCGTAATAAACTTTACCACTACACATAACGGCACGTTCAACATCTTGTTTAGATTTGGAGAACCTTGCATCATCAATAATAGTTTTGAAATTACCTTCTGATAATTCTTCCATCGTACTAACTGCTGCCGGATTACGTAATAAACTTTTCGGTGTCATTACAATTAACGGACGACGATAAGGTCTTAGCATTTGACGTCTTAACATATGGAATGTCTGAGCTGGTGTACTCGGCACACACACTTGCATATTATTCTCAGCACACATTTGCATAAAGCGTTCAAGACGTGCTGATGAATGCTCTGCTCCCATTCCTTCATAGCCATGTGGTAAAAACATAACCAAGCCACATAAGCGACCCCATTTTTGTTCACCAGAACTAATGAATTGGTCTATCACAACCTGTGCGCCATTAACGAAGTCACCAAATTGAGCTTCCCAAATATTCAGTGTATTAGGTGATGTTGTAGCAAAACCATATTCAAATGCGAGAACCGCTTCTTCAGAAAGAACGGAATCAATAACCGTGAAACGACCTTGTTTGTCGCTAACGTGTTTTAAAGGAACCCACGCTTGACGTTTTTCTTGATTATGCAGGACTGCATGACGATGCGAGAACGTACCACGGCCACTATCCTGACCACTAATACGAATATCGTAACCTTCGCTTACTAGTGTTGCGTATGCGAGTGTTTCACCCATACCCCAATCAACAGGACGTTTGCCTTCTGCCATTTCATCACGCTGATCTAATATTTTCTTGATCTGGCGATGAATAACCATGTGCTTGGGAACGTTATGGAAACGTTTAACCATACCTTGCATCGTTTTTAGGTCGAAACGAGTGTCTGCTTTTGCAGTCCATTCTCTTCCAATATAAGAATCCCAATTAACAATAAGGTGTGGAGCAACACTGCTATAACTGAGTGTTTCTACAGCAGGTTTACCTGCTGCGAGTTTGTCTTTGTACGCTTGAATGCGTTCAGCTGCTTGTTTTTCAGACAATATACCTTCATTAATCAACCTGGTAGCGTAAATTTCCTGAGTTGTTTTCTTGCTACGAATCGCAGAATACATTATTGGCTGAGTCATTGCAGGTTCATCGGCCTCATTATGGCCATGACGACGATAACAGACTAAATCGATAACTACGTCTTTGTTGAACTGTAAACGATAATCAAGAGCAACCTGAGCTGCATATGCAACAGCTTCTGGATCATCACCATTGACATGAAGAATTGGCGCATTAATCATCTTTGCAACATCTGTTGCATAATAAGTACTTCGACTGTCGTATTGTTGACTAGTCGTAAAACCAATTTGGTTGTTTACAACAATATGTATAGTTCCATCAATAGTATATCCGCGGGTTTGAGACATATTGAATGACTCCATAACTACGCCTTGCCCAGCGAATGCAGCATCACCATGAATGATTACAGCAATAACTTTGCCATCATGATCTTCTTCTCGTTCTGCCCTGCGTTCCTGCCTGGCTCTAACAGAACCACAAGCTACAGGAGAAACAATTTCTAAGTGAGAAGGGTTAAAAGCCAAGGTTAAATGCATAGGTTCTTTACTGGTTTGAATATCACAAGAGAAACCTTGATGATACTTAACATCTCCAGCAGAAAGTGCTTCTACTTTTTTACCTTCAAATTCACTGAATAAATCTTCAGGAGATTTACCCATTACATTGATCAGTACATTCAAACGACCGCGATGTGCCATGGCTAAAACGATTTCGCGAGTATTTTGTTCGGCAGAATGATGAATGATTTCATTCAACATCGGAATTAATGATTCTCCACCTTCCAATGAAAAGCGTTTTTGACCTACGTACTTTTTATGTAGATAACGCTCAAGTGTTTCTGATGCAACTAGGTCATCGAGTAATTCACTTTTCTTTTCATTGTCAAAATCAGGGCGTGCCTGACACGGTTCAATACGACTTTGTATCCAGCGTTTTTCCTCTGTGTCTAGCATATGCATATATTCGATGCCGATACTTTCAGTATAGGTATGCCTTAATGCACTAAAGATGTTGCCGAGTGTTGGCTTGTCCTTCATCTGGAAACTACCAGGATCAAAAACTATGTTTTTATCTACTTTATCTAAACTATAGTTTTGTAAAGTCAGTTCAGGAAGATTAGCTAAAACCTCGTCGCCTCTAAGTGGATTGGTATAAGCGACCAAATGTCCTAGGGAACGATAACTATTGATAAGTTGCAAGACATGAACTTGTTGACGTTCTGATTCAATTTCACCAAAGTTTTCAGATTTAGATGCGCTCTTAAAATTATGAAGTTTCTGTGTGCTGAATTGCTCACGCATTACAGAGTGAGTCGCACCATTGGTGAAATCGGCCGGTACCGGCAAATCAGAAAAATAGCGTTGCCATCCTTCACTTACAGATTGTGGATCCTGTAAATAACTTTCAAAAAGCATTTCAAGATAAGCCGCGTTATCCCCATCGAATAATGTTTCTTGTTGCGCGTTTTTATTATTATTGTTTTGTACGTTTTCTGTCATTTCAATAAATTCCTAGTTGAGGTCAAATGCCTATACCGTTTTTAGTTTGCTTAAGTAAAAGTGTCAAGCTAGAGTGGTAAAGTTCATCAATAATATTTAAATACAGATGATTGAATGTTGATAAATTAATAACATCATTAATATTATGAATAGTATAGACCTAAAATCGACTAAATTATCCAAAATCGGAGGACAATTGTTGACAATTACGTGTATAAATTAGTGATTAACCATATACTAACGCTATTTGAATTTTTGACCTTAAATTGATCCATGAACCCAGATTTAAATAAATTACACCCTTATCCTTTTCAAAAAATTGCTGAACTTTATGAAGGAATTGAGCCTGTTGAAAAACCACTAGTATCCTTTTCGATTGGCGAGCCCAAACACAAAACACCCGAGATCATTCTTAATGCTTTACAAGAAAATCTCTCAGGCTTTTCTAATTACCCTTTAACAGCAGGTACGATTGAATTAAGAGAATCGATAAAGAACTGGTTAATTCAAAGGTTCCATTTAGAAAACAGCAATATCCTGGCTGAAAAAAATATACTTTCGGTAAATGGCACACGTGAAGCATTATTTGCATTTGCACAAGCAGTTGTAGATCCATCTAAGCGAAATGCTTCCATATTAATGCCTAACCCTTTTTATCAAATATATGAGGGAGCCGCATTTTTGGCTGGTGCTAAACCTGTTTTTTTAGCCTGCACAGCTGAAACAAAATTTTCTCCGGACTTTACTGCCGTAACTCCTGCTCAATGGGATGACTGTCAGTTGCTGTACTTGTGTAGTCCAGGTAATCCAACGGGTGCCGTAGTCGATGAGGAACAAATAAAATTCTTATTGGAATTAGCTGAGAAACACGATTTCATCATTGCTAGCGATGAATGCTATTCAGAAATTTATTTTGATGAACCAAAACCACCTGTAGGCTTGTTAGAAGTTGCAGCTAAAGTTGGCAATAACGATTTCAAACGCTGCGTGGTTTTCCATAGCCTATCCAAACGTTCAAATGCGCCTGGGTTACGATCTGGTTTCGTAGCAGGTGATGCTGAGATACTAAAGAAATTTTTGTTATACAGAACGTATCATGGCAGTGCTATGTCAGTGCCTATTCAAATGGCTAGTATTGCCGCATGGAATGATGAGACTCATGTGAAAGAGAACAGAGATCAATATCGTTTAAAATTTGATGCTGCCCTAGAAATACTACAAGAAGTTTTAGATATAGATAAGCCAGAGGCTGGTTTTTACCTATGGCCTAATGTAAATATGAATGACGAGATTTTTACTCGTAATATTTATGCCCAACAAAATGTTAAAGTTGTTCCGGGTAGCTATTTAGCGAGAAGTGTTGATGGGCTCAACCCTGGTGAAAATAGAATTCGTATGGCTTTAGTGGCAACCGTTGAAGAATGTATCGAAGGTGCAGAACGTATGCGGGACTTTATTAAAACCAATTAATACATTTAAAAACGTTTCAATAACAAAAAAGCGCTCAAATATGAACGCTTTTTTGTTTCTAAGAGAATGACTTATTCAGTTAATTAAAAATCACCCCCTACTTTTGAGTAGTTTTTAATCGTTTTGTCTAATCGTTACTGTGTAAACTACTATTTAAGCCACCCCATTCTGAATAATCACTAGTGATTGCTTCTACTGCGCCTGATTGGCTATTTCTTCTAAACAAAAGTCCTGACTGACCTGATAGTTCACGAGCTGATACGATATCACCAACGGGAGTTTTAACTTTTGTGCCTGCTGTTAAGTACAAACCAGACTCCACAATACAGTCATCGCCTAAAGATATTCCAAGGCCTGCATTTGCACCTAAAAGATTTCTTTTGCCCATAGACACTACTTGTTTACCGCCGCCAGATAACGTACCCATAATAGACGCACCACCACCGATATCAGAATTTTCACCCACGATAACACCCGCACTGATACGCCCTTCAACCATAGAGTCACCCAGTGTGCCTGCATTGAAGTTTACAAAGCCTTCATGCATAACGGTAGTGCCAGAAGCCAGATGCGCTCCTAAACGAATACGATCAGCATTTCCAATGCGTACGCCTTCTGGAATTACGTAATCTGTCATACGTGGAAATTTATCTACTGACGTCACATTCAAATGGTGATTTTCTTCTGCGATCAAACCACGTAGGTTTTCAACTTCACTTGGCAATACAGGACCCGCTGATGTCCATGCAACATTAGCCAATAATCCAAATACGCCATCAAGATTTAAACCATTAGGCTTAACTTCACACTCTGACAATAAATGTAAACGTAAGTAAGCTTCTTCAACTGACTTAGGCGCATCATCTAATGAATCAATCTCAACTACTACAAAGTCACTTTTTAGGATGCCAACTTTTAAAGCTAAGCAACTTCTTGCGATTTCTTTGTTCGAACGAGGGAACCAAGTATCGATTGTTTTGCCACTAGCTGCATCAGTATAACGATGCCCTATACGTTTAATTGTCATATATTGCTCACTTTAAAAAATAGAATTAGTTGGAAAATAATTGCAACAAAGTATACAGATTATTATGTTAAACGTGGGTAGTTTCGCATAAATTCTCTGGTTTAAAGAGCTACTCTGATACACTTTATGGCTTATTTTAACAAAGAATCAAAGAGACAAAGCAATGTTAAACGTTAATGAATATTTTGAAGGTAAAGTTAAGTCAATAGCCTATCAGGCAGAAACTTTATCTGCTTCTGTAGGTGTTATGTCAGCTGGGGAATATGTCTTTAATATTTGAGACACCGTCATTATCTTGATCAAGGATGACTGAGACTAACTCTCCTGCCTTGTGGGTAAACTCC
>RCNF010002379.1_pt1 | contig 10084 bp, 8 predicted proteins | sample 2041311 | NCBI WGS metagenome assembly RCNF01 (sample SAMN09708228, study PRJNA481090) | Marine sediment metagenome, whole genome shotgun sequencing project. | biome: marine sediment; feature: ocean; material: sediment; isolation source: Sewage treatment plant 2 marine sediment (STP2) ... | reverse complement strand
AGTGGGCGGGCACCATGTGCCTGACCGAACCCCAGGCGGGCTCTGCCGTCGGAGACGTAAAGACCTCGGCGGTGAAGGAAGGCGATGTCTACAAGATCACCGGGACCAAGATCTTCATCTCCAGCGGCGATCACGATCTGACCGAGAACATCATCCACCCCGTGCTTGCCCGCACCCCGGATGCACCTCCGGGCATCAAGGGCATCAGCCTGTTCCTCGTACCCAAGGTCCGGGTCAACCCGGACGGCACGCTGGGCGAATCGAACGATGTCCGGTGCGGAAACATCGAGGAGAAGATGGGCATCCACGGCTCCTCGACCTGCACCCTGAACTTCGGGGACGAGGGGAACTGCATCGGATACCTCGTGGGCGAAGAGAACAAGGGAATCGTCTACATGTTCCACATGATGAACGGGGCGAGGATCAACGTGGGCCTCCAGGGCAGCGCCCTCGGGGCGGCTGCCTACAAGCACGCCCTGCAATACGCGAAAGAACGGATACAGGGCGTGGATGTCCGCAACATGAAAGACCCCAACGCCCCTCGCGTGGCGATCATCGAGCACCCGGACGTGCGCAGGATGCTTCTGTTCGGAAAATCAGTCACCGAGGCAACACGCGCCCTGCTTCTGAAAACCGCCTACTACGCTGACCTGGCCGAGGTCACCCAAGACGATGCGGAACGCGAGAAGGCGGCGGGATACGTGGAACTCTTCACCCCGCTCTGCAAATCCTACTCGACCGACATGGGCTTCGAGGTGTGCGTGCAGGCCATGCAGGTCCTCGGAGGCTACGGGTACTGCAAAGAGTACCCGGTCGAGCAGTACGCGCGGGACTCGAAGATCGCATCCATCTACGAGGGAACGAACGGAATCCAGGCCATGGACCTGTTGGGAAGAAAGCTCGCCATGAAAGGCGGCACGCTGTACATGAATTTCCTCGCCGACCTGAACGCCTTCGTGGAAGAGAACCGGTCTCACGAGACCCTCGGCAAGTACGTCGAGGAACTCGCCGCTGCCAAGGACGCCCTCGCAGATGTGACGAACGACTTCATGACCAAGTCGATGAGCGGGGACACGCTCTACCCGATCTCCTGCGCCATGCCCTACCTGAACTCGTTCTCCGAGGTTGTCTGCTCCTGGCTCCTGCTCGAACAGGCCCTGATCGCACAGAAGAGACTGGATGAGATCTCGAGCGAGAAAGGCGCCACCGACGCGGAGGCCCTGAAGGCCCTTGCCGAGGAAAACGACGAAGCAAAATTCTACGCAGGCAAACTCGATTCGATGAAGTTCTACGTAACCCAGATCCTGCCGCAAGTTAAGGCCAGGGCTGCGAGCGCGAAGAGCGAGGACCGTACGATCCTGGACGCGGTTCTGTAAGAACCGGCTCGGAAACTCTTCCTACCCAAAAGGGCTCACCACGGGTGAGCCCTTTTTCTTTGCATGCCCCCAAGGACAAAGACATGAGACGCGTTTTCCTGGTCATCATGGACGGTGTCGGCATCGGCGCCCTTCCCGATGCAGCGGCATACGGGGACGAGGGTGCGAACAGCCTTCTCCACTGCTCGGAGAAGGTCGGCGGGCTGCCTCTCCCCTGCCTGGACCGACTCGGGCTGGGAAGGATTGCGGAGAGAAAGGGTTCGGTCAGGGAGCCGAGCCCGGCAGCACACTTCGGCGTCATGCAGGAGGCCTCTCGCGGCAAGGACACTCTGACGGGCCACTGGGAAATGATGGGGCTGATCGTGTCCGAACCGTTCCCCACCTTCCCGCAGGGACTCCCACAGACGATCCTGGATGCCTTCGAAGAGAGAACAGGGTGGGCGCCCCTGGGGGGGCATCCCGCCTCGGGCACGGAGATCATCGAGGCGCTGGGGAGAGAGCATCTGGCATCCGGGAGGCCCATCGTCTATACCTCAGCGGACAGCGTCTTTCAGATTGCGGCGCATCTCGACAGGTTCACCCTCGAAGCCCTCTACCGGATGTGCGAAGGCGCGAGGGAAATCGTGGACCCTTACCGGATCGCCCGCGTGATCGCCAGGCCCTTTACCGGAATGCCGGGCCGTTTCCATCGCACCGCGGATCGAAAGGACTTCGCCTTGCCCCCTCCCGCGCAAACCCTTCTGGACGTCCTCGGCGACCACGACATCCCGGTTCTGGGCATCGGGAAGATCCGCAACATCTTTGCAGGCAGGGGCATCCCCCGATCCCTTCCCGCGGCGGGCAATCCGCAGGGGATCCGGAGGCTCGAGGAGGCCCTCGACCAACATTCGGAAGGCCTGGTATTCATCAATCTCAACGATTTCGATACCGAATACGGCCACCGGAGGAATGCCCAGGGGTATGCGGAGGCCCTGCGCGCGCTGGACGATGCCCTCCCCCACCTGCTGGATGGCATGAGGAAGGGAGACATCCTCATGCTGACGGCTGACCACGGTTGTGATCCGACCCACAGGGGAACCGACCACACCCGTGAGTTCGTGCCTCTCCTCGTGCACACAAAGGATTGCAGGGAGGGGTCCCCCCTTGGCGTCCGAACGAGCTTCGCCGACGTGGCGGCCACCGTGGCAGAGGCCTTTTCCGTTCCATGGGAATCCTCGGGAGAGAGCTTCTTCCGATGCCTGCAAACCGATTGAGGAAGGAGGGCGACTTGTCAGAGAGCCCACGGCCCGATGAGGACCTGCCCTGTTGACAACAAAGCCCTTTCCCCTTATATTTCCTTATGTTATGAAGGTGTATTATGATCTGAAAGAGTATTGCGAGTCGCTTCCCTATCCGGTGGTAACGCTGGGGAACTTTGATGGAATTCATCGTGGCCACCAGGAGATCTTCCGCATCCTCCGGCAGGAGGCGGAGGCGAACCGCGGGACCGCGCTCGTCATCACCTTCTTCCCCCACCCCTTGAAAGTCCTGCACCCGGACCGTGCGCCCCGGTTGATCACGAACCTCCAGGACCGTGTCGAACTAATGGAATGCTGCGGCATCGACCGTGTCCTCTGCCTGGCCTTCAACCAGGAGTTTGCCGGTTGGGACGCGGAGCGCTTCGTTCGGGAAATCCTGGTCCGGAAGCTGGGCGTCAAGAAGATGCTGGTCGGTGAAGACTTCCGTTTCGGCAAGAACCGGGAGGGAGGCATCAATTTTCTGAAGAAGAGGGGGCAGTCCTTCGGCTACACGGTCCGGAAGATCGAACCGATTCGAGTGGACGGCCTGGAGATCAGCAGCACGCGCATCCGGCAGTCGATTCAAGAAGGCCGCATCCGGGAATCGAACGCCATGCTCGGCAGACCCTACGACATCTCCGGAACGGTCGTGACGGGCGACAAGAGGGGAAGGACCCTGGGGTACCCCACGGCGAACCTGGCGACCGAGGCCGAGCTTCTTCCGCCGAACGGCGTTTACGCCGTTCGGGTGGTTCTCGGGGAAGAGCGTAGGCCCGGCGTGGCCAGCCTTGGTGTCAAGCCCACCTTTTCGGGCAAACGGTATTCCATCGAGGCCCACATCTTCGACTTCGACCAGGATATCTACGGGAAATTCCTGAGGATGGAATTTATAGAACGCATTCGTGAAGAAGAATCCTTCCCGGACGCCCATGCGCTCGTAGAGCAGATCGATCGCGATGCCGCGCAGGCGCGTCAAATCCTTGAGCAGGGCCCCCCAGAGGCCTGCAATCAGCCCGATGAAGAGAAGACCGGAACCCTCTCCTGACAAGAAGCAGGGCCTCGGCCACCTCGAAGCCTCCGAGAATCCTGCCGAACCGGAGATCGAACAGGCCGACGGCGCGGAAGCCGTCTTTGACTGGGTTGTCCGGGAATCCCAGCAGGGCACGCGCCTGGACAAGTTCCTGCTGGAGACGGGACAATTCGTCTCCCGCCATCAGATTCAGAAGCTCATCGAAACCGGTTCGGTCTGGTTGGACGGCGCCCATACAAAGGCGTCCTGTCGGCTGAGGCCCTTCCAGGGGATACGCGTCGAGGTGCCGCCTCCTCGGCCGATCGAGACCGCCCCGGAGCCGATCCCCCTCGACGTCCTGTACGAAGACAAGGACCTGCTGGTCGTCAACAAGCCCGCGGGCATGGTCGTACACCCGGCCGCGGGCCACTCACGGGACACCCTGGTCAATGCCCTGCTCTTCCATTGTCAGGATCTCTCCGGCATCGGGGGAACGCTCCGACCCGGCATCGTCCACCGGCTGGACAAGCAGACCTCCGGGCTTCTGGTGGTTGCCAAGGGGGACAAGGCCCATTTGGCCCTGTCGGAGCAGTTCAAGGCCCATTCCATTCTCCGGGAATATGTGGGGCTCGTTCACGGCAGCCCTGCGGACGAAGGGGGGAGCGTGGACCTGCCGATCGGAAGGCATGTCACAGAGCGCAAGAAGATGTCGAGCCAAACCCGTCGAGGCAGGCATGCGGTGACCCACTGGAGGGTAGAGCGACGATTGGAGAACTTCACCCTCTTGAGATTCACCCTGCAGACAGGAAGAACACACCAGATCCGCGTCCACATGGCGGAGCGAGGGCACCCAATCGCGGGTGATCTCGTCTACGGGGGCAAACGAACCCGGCTCAACCACCTGCCGGCAGCCCACCCGGACCGCAAGACCCTGGAAGGCCTGGACCGCTTCTTCCTGCACGCAGAGAAACTGGGATTCGAGCATCCCCGGAGCGGGGCCTCCCTTCAGTTCTCCTGTCCCCTTCCGGAAGAACTCGAAGCGATCCTCCTCTCCCTCGCCCCGCGGACAGGCCCATGAAAGAAACGAATGCCAAAGGCGTGTGCTACTATTCCGTCCCGGCGTGGGGCACACAATCCACGGTCGCACACGGGTTGTTCACCCGGACCGGGGGCGTCAGTCCACCTCCTTACGCTTCCCTGAACGTGGGTCCGAAGGGGGGCGACACACTTGCCCACGTGCGGGAAAACCTGAAACGGGCCGCCAGGGTCCTTTCCATCCCCGCAGAGAGGATCTTCTGTGCGGCCCAGGTCCACGGGGACCGGATTCATCAGGTCTCCGGCGGCGAGCCCTCGATCTTCGGGCCGGACGCCCCCCTGCAGGGAGACGGGCTCGTCACGGTCGAGAAAGGGCTCTACCTCGGCATCCTGACGGCAGACTGTGTCCCCCTCCTGCTGCTCGACCCCAGGCGTTCCGTTGTGGGGGCGGTCCATGCCGGATGGAGGGGAACTGCGAAAGGGATTGCCGGAAAGGCCGTTCTGAAGATGTGTGACGAATTCGGATGCGAATCCTCCGACATCCTCGTCGCCCTCGGGCCTGCCATCGGGCCGTGCTGCTACGTCGTAGGGGACGAGGTGGCTCGAGCCTTTGTGGAGAAAGACCGGGAAACCAGACCCTTTCTTCAGCCGGAGGGGTCCGGTCGATGGAAATTGAATCTGGAAGGTATCAATCGGCATCAATTGATAAGCGCGGGCATACGGGACAGCAACATCACCCCCTCTTCCCTTTGTACGTCCTGCCGGAAGGACCTGTTCTTCTCCGTGCGGGCGGACGGAGAGCCGACGGGCCGACAAGTCGCCCTGATCGGGCTCCGACCCTAAAGATTCCGGAGGACGAATCCGAAAAGAGACAAGGAGGGAAGAAAAGGGCTTGACAGGGCACCCTCTTTTCACTATAGTTGTCTCGCTGCATAAAAAGCTCTGTCCCTCTCACTTCACACACTTCCAAGAAGGTTTCTCGTTAGGCCCTCAATCATCCATTCATGCGAGCCAGATTGGCAGTGGTTCTTAGGGCGAATCATTTGCAGGAGCAGTGAGTGAGTGGACTCCTTTCTTCGTAACCGATTGCTGATAATCGAATTCGTTCTCAGACATAAAATGCCCTTGCAGTCCCCTTGGCAAATCCTGATGCGGTGACCGATCTCGTTCTCGACGCTTGCCCAACTCCTGTTACGGGGAATTCGTCCGGGGGCCACTCTTTTACGCAACCACGCAGCAGAACTTAACATGCTCAGCACAACCAAGGAGGAAGATTTCAAACGATGGCAAAGGAAAAGACAGACGACTACATGAACCTGAAAGAGCTCAAACAGAAGAAGATCAGCGAACTCGCGAGCTTCTCCAAGGCATTGAACATCGAAGGCGCCGCCAGCATGCGCAAGCAGGACCTGATCTTCGCGATCCTGCAGGCGCAAACGGAAAAGAACGGCCTGATCTACGGGTCGGGCGTCCTGGAGTGCCTTTCCGACGGCTTTGGGTTCCTGCGCGCACCCGACTACAACTACCTTCCCGGTCCCGACGACATCTATGTCTCCCCCTCCCAGATCAGGCGTTTCAACCTGAAGACAGGATGCACGGTTTCCGGGCAGATTCGGCCGCCCAAGGACTCGGAGCGATACTACGCCCTCCTCAAGGTCGAGGCGGTGAACCATGAGGACCCGGAGCAGGCCAGGGAGAAGATCCTCTTCGACAACCTGACCCCCCTGTATCCGGAGGAGAAGGTCAACCTGGAATATGACCAGGAGAACTACTCCACCCGGATCATGGATCTCCTGGTGCCGATCGGCAAGGGACAGCGGGGACTGATCGTCTCACCCCCCCGGTCCGGCAAGACCATGCTTCTCCAGGCGATCGCCAACGCGATCACATCCAACAACAAGGAATGCGACCTGATCGTCCTCCTGATCGATGAACGCCCCGAAGAGGTGACGGACATGGCGCGTTCCGTGGACGGAGAAGTGATCAGTTCCACCTTTGACGAGCCAGCGCAGCGACACATTCAGGTTGCCGAGATGGTCCTGGAGAAGGCGAAGCGTCTCGTGGAATACAAGAAGGACGTGGTCATCCTTCTGGACAGCATCACCCGGCTGGCCAGGGCCTACAACACGGTCGTGCCCCCGAGCGGAAAGATCCTGTCCGGAGGCGTGGATGCGAATGCCCTGCATCGGCCCAAACGCTTCTTCGGCGCTGCCCGAAACCTCGAAGAGGGGGGCAGCCTGACGATCATCGGGACCGCTCTGGTCGACACGGGAAGCCGGATGGACGACGTGATTTTCGAGGAGTTCAAGGGAACCGGCAACATGGAACTCGTGTTGGACCGGCGTCTCGCCGACCGAAGGATCTTCCCGGCCATCGACCTCAATCGCTCCGGAACCCGCAAGGAAGAGCTCCTCATCGAGAAGGAAGACCTGAACCTGATCTGGATCCTCAGAAAGGTGCTTCAGCCTCTGAACCCGATCGAGGCGATGGAGTTCCTCCTGGACAAGGTTCAGAAGACGCGCACCAACCGAGATTTCCTGAATGCCATGAGCGGTTCCGATTAGAGGAATATCCCTCCAATCTTGCTATATTTCGGGAGAGTCTTGCGGTTCGGTTGCATCGGATCTCGTTTTTCGATAGTATGGGAAGATTATGGTTTGTGCAGAGAGGAGTTTTTCTTGTTTTTCTCTCTGTTTCACTGGATCCACACAAGGAGTGCACGCTATGAAGAAAGGAATCCACCCGGAATACGTGGAAACCGTTGTACGGTGTGCGTGCGGGAATGAATTCAAGACAAGGTCGACAAGGGAAAAGATCAATACAGAGATCTGCTCCAGTTGTCATCCGTTCTTTACCGGCAAACAGAAGCTCGTGGACTCTGAGGGCAGGGTTGAACGATTCATGCGGAAGTACGGAAAGACCACGCCAAAGAACTGAACCCACCCGTTTTCCCCCGTCGGTTCTGGAATTCTTGATCTCACGCATGCTCCCCAGGGCAACGATCCGCACAACCCGGAGTATGGGGACAGTCACTTATCCCCGTGAAGGGAGATAAGTGACTGTCCCCATACTCCCGAACTCCCGAGACGTGCGCAAGATCTTGCCGGCGAGGAACCGCGAACGTTCTCGTCCGTAGACGAGAAGGAGGCACAGCCCGCACATTGCTCGCAGACGAAGGCTTCATGCAATATGCGGGGTAAGGCGCCGGAGGCCACGCGATGTTTGAGAATTTGGGTGAAATCGAGAAGCGATGCCAGCAACTCTCTGAAAAACTCAGCACGAGCGAGATCTTCCAGAACCCCCTCGAGTACAAGCGGGTCGCCAAGGAGCATTCACAACTCCAGCAGATCCTCACGGTCTACGTACGGCACAAGGACCTGGTAAGACAGATCGACGAAAATGAGGAGCTGCTCTCCGAGGAGGAGGAGGAACTCCGGGAGATGGCCAGGGCCGAGATCCAGAGCCTGAAGGAGCGTCTCCTGGGAACCGAGAAGGAACTGACGCTTCTCCTTCTGCCCAAGGACCCGAACGACGACAAGAACATCCTCCTTGAGATCCGGGCCGGGACCGGCGGGGAAGAAGCCGCCCTTTTTGCCGCGGATCTATTCCGTATGTACGGCAAGTATGCAGAATCGCAGCAGTGGAAGGTGGAGGTCCTGAGCAGTCACCCCACAGGATTGGGAGGATTGAAGGAGATTATCGGCCTGATCCAGGGGGAGCGCGTTTACAGCCGGCTGAAATACGAGGCCGGGGTTCACCGCGTCCAGCGCGTGCCGGAAACCGAGACACAGGGCAGGATCCACACCTCTGCCGTCACCGTTGCGGTCCTCCCGGAGGCGGACGAGGTGGACTTCAAAATCGATCCGGCAGAGCTGCGCATCGACATCTTTCGTTCCAGCGGCCCCGGCGGCCAGAGCGTGAACACGACCGATTCGGCGGTCCGTATCACCCACCTGCCCACGGGCCTCGTTGTCTCCTGCCAGGACGAGAAATCGCAGCACAAGAACAAGGCAAAGGCGATGCGCATCCTGTCCGCAAGGTTCAAAAACCTGATGGAACAGGAACAGCACCAGGAGATTTCGCAGCAAAGGAAGACGATGGTGGGCACGGGCGATCGGAGCGAGAGGATCCGGACGTACAACTTCCCGCAGGGCCGTGTTACGGATCACCGGATCGGACTGACTATCCACCAACTGGAAAAGGTCCTGGAAGGCGAACTGGATGTCCTGATCGGCCCGATCCTGTCCCATTTCCAAACCGAAGCCTTGGCCCAGCAGAAAAGGTGAACGAACCTTGGACGTTCGTAGATCGACGACGATCAAGTCAACCCCAGATCGATGGAACGAACCCTGGACGTTCGCAAACCGATGACAACCAAGCCAACGCGACCCTCCCCGCAACCGCGGGACAGCGAACAGGCAGGCGAGAGGCCCTGGACCGTACGCAGTGTCCTGCAGTGGACCACCGATTTTTTCGCCCAGCACGATCTCGAGTCCGCCCGGCTGGACGCAGAGGTGCTCCTGGCACATGTGCTCGAGCAGGACCGGCTGGCGCTGTATCTCCATTACGAGGACACGGTCCCAGGGTCGGCCCTTCAGGCTTACAAGCGGCTGATTCGAAGGCGAGTTAACCGGGAGCCGATTGCCTACATAACGGGCATGCGCGAGTTCTATTCGATCTCCTTTGCCGTGGAACCCCCGGTTCTGATCCCTCGCCCCGAAACTGAACACCTGGTGGAATACGTGCTCGAGCATGTCAAGGAAAACACCGGTTCGACCGGGCGGGGGGCATTCAGCATCCTCGAGATCGGCACCGGGTCCGGGAATCTCTGCATCGCCCTGGCAAAGCATCTTCCCCAGGCGCAGATCGTATCGGTGGATGTGAGCTTTTCGGCGATCTCGGTGGCCAGGAAGAACCTGAGGGGGCATCCGGACTGCTCGGAGCGAATCCGTCTCGTTCAGGGGGACCTTCTCGATGGCCTCCACCCGGAAAGGGCGAGATTCCATCTGATCGTCTCGAACCCCCCTTACGTGCCCACCGAATCCTGGGACGACCTGGCGCCTGAGGTGCGGGAATACGAACCCAGGGTTGCGCTGGACGGAGGGCACCGGGGAACGGAGATCCTCCACAGGATCCTGAGCAATGCCGCAAGGTTCCTCCTGCCCGATGGGGCCCTGGTCGTGGAAATCGGAGAGGATCAGGCCGAGGCGATGGCCGACGTGGCAGAAGAGACCGGTCACTACCGCCGGTCGCGGGTCCTGGAGGACTATGCGGGGAAGCCGCGGGTGTTTGTCGCGGTGAAGTGAAAGAACGTCAGGTGAAAGGTAAGAGGTAAAAGGTAAAAGGCGAAAGGGTTGAACAGAGCATGGAGTACGCATCCATGTAGT
>RCNF010002378.1_pt1 | contig 10084 bp, 6 predicted proteins | sample 2041311 | NCBI WGS metagenome assembly RCNF01 (sample SAMN09708228, study PRJNA481090) | Marine sediment metagenome, whole genome shotgun sequencing project. | biome: marine sediment; feature: ocean; material: sediment; isolation source: Sewage treatment plant 2 marine sediment (STP2) ... | reverse complement strand
ACCCACGGCGATGGCGAAACCTGGATGGATGGCGGTGGCGAAGCAAACCCCTACTCACCCCGCGGCAACCGGGGCGTTGAAGTGCAGGCCTTGTGGCATCGTGGTCTGTTGACCGCTGCCCGCCTGGCCGAACGTTTCCCCGAAGTGCCGGGCGCGCGGTCCGACTACGCCAGCCTGGCCAATCGTCTGGAGTCCAGTTTCCACGCCAGCTTCTGGTCCGATGGCCGCCTGATCGACCACCTCAATATAGACGGCAGCCAGGACACCCAGATCCGGCCCAATACCATGCTGGCTGTGCTCTCGTCACCCACCCTGTTCAACGCCGAACAACGCACGGCCATCACCGAACTGGCCGGACGCGAACTGGTCATGCCCTGGGGCGTGCTCTCGCTCAACGCGGCGGATCCGAACTTTCATCCCAAACATTTGAATCTGTCTGAATATTATTACGACGAGGCCTATCACAACGGCGACGTGTGGCTGTGGTTGTCGGGCAGTTATGTGTCGGCGCTGAATTCGCCCTACAAGGGCTTTGGTCAGACGCGCATGTTGCTCGAAGAGGTTCTTGAAGAAGGCGCGGTGGGCACGATCCAGGAAATCCGGGATGGCGCCGAAGCGGCCAGCAACGACGAGTTTGGCGGCGCCACCAGTCAGGCTTGGTCCCTGGCTGAATTGCTGCGCAACGTGGTGCAGGACTATGCCGGCCTGAAAGTCGACCTGACGGCCAGCTCCCCGCTGATCGAAGTGAAGCCTTCGGTGCCTGGTGAATGGCCACAGTTGGCAGTGCGCACGAAAATCGGGGACCGGGAAGTCTTACTGGTCCCCGGCACCGGTGATGGCTCGGGACCGGGCATGTGGTTCAAGGGCGGCGTGCCCAAGGAGTGGGTCTTCCGTTGGCAATGGGCCCGATCTGAACCCAAAACCGGCGTCCTGGAAGTGGATACCGAAGCGCCTGCGGGTTGGAATCGACGGGTGGTTTGGCAGTAGTCGAACCGGCCCCTAATCGATATTGAGAATAGGAATCACAAAACGTTCTAAAGTGGTATACATCTTGCATTTGCGAGCTTCCTGGAGTACCGTTATCTCCGATGGAATTGGAGGGAATTCACCCCCCGAATCCACACGGCACTTTTAGTGTCTCCAGGGAGGGCTTTACAAGTCATGGCAAAATCCCACATCGCCTTATCCGGAATGCTCCTGACAGCAGCAATTTGCATGCTGTTGAATCCGGCTATGAGTCTGGCGGCCGACCCGTCACAGCCCAGTTGGCAGGTGGGCTACAAGGCCACCAACTACTCCTTCCAGACCCAACAAAACAACGGCGCGGACATCAATCACGCCCATCAGTTCCATGCCCTGTCCGGTTCGGCCAGCGGTTTGGCCGGTGGCTGGTTGACCTTCCGCGGGGCCGGACGTTTCGCGAGCGACCAGCTCAACGACATCAACGCCGCCGAGCAGTCCAAGCTTTACACGGGATTATTGGAAGCCCGGTTCAAGTCGGGACTGAAGGCCCAACTCGGCCGCCAGTTCATCCAGGCCGGCGTGACCAACCTGACGGTTGACGGAGCGCTGCTGAACTACCGCCTGGCCCGCACCTGGGACCTGACCGCTTATGCCGGCGCGAAGTCTCCCTCGGACAAGGCCTTCGAAGCGGCCGAATTTGACGAAGACACCGCCGCTGGTGCCCGGGTCTATTTCCGGCCCAACCGCACCTGGAAAATCGGTGCCTCGATGGGCTACCGCGAAAGTGCCGGTCTGGTGGCCGAACGCCCGGTCGGCGCCCAAATCGTCACCAGCGCCGTGCGCAACACCCGCATCTTTGGCCGCGTGGCCTACGACCTCCAGCAGGAACGCTGGGCCAAGGTCCAGGCCCAGGCGCAGTGGCGCCGCAGTGCCAACTCGCCAGTCATCGATTTCCAGTACATCGACCGCCATCCCACCATCGACGCGGCTTCCTGGTTCTCCCGCTTCACCGACCTGAAGCGCATCAAGATTGCGCGCGCAGCGGTGCGCCACGAGCTGCCCAACCGCTTTGGCGGGGAACTCGAATACCTGGGCTCTTTCGTGGGCGACGCCAGTTCGTCCCGCGTGGGCCTGGCCGCTCTGGTTCCCGGTGGCCGCATTGGCTACTCGGTGCGCCTCGGTGACCGCGGCGAAGAGAATCGTTTTTATGGCGAACTCAGCCACCGCTTCAAGCCCTGGCTGCAACTGGGCGCCGAAGCCTCGGTGCTGACTTACGCCTTGATGAGCGATGCCCCGGCCGACCAGGATCGGGACCTGACCACTCTGGCGGCCCGAGCCCGCATCGACCTGCGACCCGGCCTGCGGGTGCTGGCCGAAGTGCAAAGTCTGGACAACCCCTTCTACGACCAGGATGTGCGTTTCCTGTTGGGAGTGGACGTATCACTAGCCCGCGGCAGCTCGCGGCTTGGCCTGGATCGCGGAGGTTGGTTGAAATGAAAAAGCTCATCTTGATTCTATTGGTGATGGCTTTGCCCCTGGTTGCTGTGGCCCAAGACGCGGTGGCCCAGGATGCCGACCAGATCATCTTCCCCCACGACGTGCACTTCGAAAACGAAGTCTCCTGTACCGACTGTCATGCCGGGGTGGCGGAAAGCACCACGGCGGCCGACCACCTGTTGCCCGACATGGACACCTGCGCCGATTGCCATGACGTCGAAGACGAAGACGAATGCAACATGTGTCACACCAACGTGGACGAAGCCGGGGAGTATATGCGCCATGCCTATGGCGCCGCCCTGTTTGCCCATTCGTCCCACGTGGAACAGGAAATCGCCTGCGCCGCCTGTCATGGTGCAGCCACTGCCGCTGCGCCCATGATGCCCGGCAAGGCCGATTGCCGCACCTGTCACGAAACCGCCGACGATCTGGCCGACTGCCGGATGTGCCATGCCGGCGAATATGAACTGGTGCCGGTCAATCACGGCCCCAGCTGGCAAAATGGACACGGCCTGCTCGCGCGCGCCGACCAGAACGCCTGTTTCCAGTGCCACACCCAGACCACGTGTCAGGAGTGCCACGCCGGGGACAATGTCCGTCCGCGCAGCCACAGTTTGAACTACGCGTTCAATCATGGGCTGGACGCGCGGGGTAATGAAATGCAATGTTCAACTTGCCATCAGGAGCCGACCTACTGCAGCAGCTGCCACATCGCTGAGCGCGTGCTGCCCACAGATCACTCCCAGGCCGGTTGGGTGAGTACCACTGGTGGCGGACGACACGCCACCGAAGGCGTCTTCGACATGGAAAGCTGCATCGCGTGTCACGACACCGGTGAAGCGGATCCGAGTTGTGCACGCTGCCATTCCGGAGGGTAAAATGAGACGGCCATCACTGAATTCCAACCTGAACAATTGGGCCCTGCAATCTGTGGTGGCCGGCCTCTTTCTGGCCGGCATCCTGGTGATCGGTGGGTGTGCTGAGCGGGTTGAAGAACCCACGGTCACGTCTCACCCATCGGCCTGGATGAAAACCGACGATGCCGATTTCCACGGGCAAGCCGTTATCGAACGGGCGGTCGAATCCTGCCGCACCTGCCATGGTGAAGAATTGCGCGGCGACGGCAAAGCCCCCAGCTGCAACGAATGTCACGAAGGCGCCGGTGGCCATCTGGCTGGTTGGGCCGACCGCACTGAACACGGTGCCGAAGTCCTCACCAATGGTTCGGCCTCCTGCGCGCCCTGCCACGGCGAAGCTTTTGACGGTGGCTGGAGTGAAGTCAGTTGTTTCCAGTGCCACAACGGAACCAGCGGGCATCCGGAAGGCTGGGCCGCCGCTGACCAGCACGGTGCCGAAGTGCGCACCTCATCAGCTGCAAATTGCGCCACCTGCCATGGCGCCGATTTCACCGGTGGCGACACCGGGGTCAGTTGCTACACCTGCCATGACGGTCCCGGCGGACATCCCGTCGCCTGGGACGTTCCCAGCCAACACGGTGTGGCGGCCATCGCCGATGGCACCGAAGGCTGCGCCGAATGCCATGGCGCTGATTATATGGGTGGTTGGTCCGAAGTTTCCTGTTTCCAGTGCCACGCCGGCCCCGAAGGCAATCACACCGCAGGTTGGGCGGCCGCTGACGCCCATGGCGCGGCTGTGCGCACCGGTGGGTCAGCGGCTTGCACCAGTTGCCATGGTGATGACTACCTTGGCGGCTCTTCCGAAGTCAGTTGCTTCCAGTGCCACGATGGCCCCGGCGGCCATCCGGTCAATTGGTCCACTCCCGCTCTGCATGGCGCCGAAGTCCTCGCCGGCAACCTGGCCAACTGCACCGACTGCCACGGCATCGATTTTCAGGGCGGCTGGAACGGCGTCTCGTGCTACAGCTGTCACGATGGTCCGGGCGGACATCCGGTCGGCTGGAGCACCACCGAACAACACGGCGCCGAAGTGCGCGCCAACACAGGCAGCGCCTGCACCACCTGCCACGGCCCCGACTACACCGGCAACTGGACTGGCACCTCGTGTTACCAGTGCCATGACGGACCCGGCGGACATCCGGTGGCCTGGAACCTGCGCGACGCCCACGGCGCGGAGACCATTTCCGGCGGTGCCGAAGCCTGCGCAGACTGTCATGGGGCCGACTATCTCGGCGATTGGTCGGACGTGAGCTGTTTCGAATGCCACGACGGACCCAGTGGCGGACATCCGGCGGGCTGGGCTGATCCGGCCGAGCACGGCACCGAGGTGCGCACCAACAGCGCCACCGACTGCGCCGTCTGCCACGGCAACGATTTCACCGGCGGCACCAGCAACGTGAGTTGCTTCCAATGCCATGACGGAATTGGCGGGCATCCGGTCGCCTGGTCGCAGGCCGCCAACCACGGGGCCGATGTAGGGGCCAATACGGCCAGCGATTGCACCGCCTGCCACGGCGCCACCTGGCAAGGCGGATGGAGCAACGTGAGCTGCTCCCAGTGCCACGACGGCATCAGTGGACATCCGGTCGGCTGGAACCAACCGACGGCCCACGGCGCCGACGTGGTCGCCAATGGCTCGGAATCCTGCACGACTTGTCACGGCGCCGACTACCTCGGTGGCTGGTCCGGTTTGTCGTGCTTCCAGTGCCATGACGGGCCCACCGGCGGCCATCCGGCCAACTGGGCCGACGCCGCCCAGCACGGGGCCGAAGTGCGCACCAACAGCTCTACCGATTGCGCCACCTGCCACGGCAACGATTTCACCGGTGGCACCAGCGGTGTGAGCTGCTTCCAGTGCCATGACGGCGCTGGCGGTCATCCTTCACTTTGGGTGCGCGCCACCGATCACGGCGCCGAAGTGGCGGCCAATACGGCAGGCGACTGCGCCGACTGCCACGGCCCCACCTGGACCGGCGGCTGGAGCAACGTGAGTTGTTCCCAGTGCCACGACGGAATTGGCGGCCATCTGGTGGGCTGGGCCCAGGGCAGCGAGCACGGCTCCGAGGTGACGGCCAACGGCTCGGAATCCTGCACTACCTGCCACGGTGGCGACTATCTCGGTGGCTGGTCAGGCACCTCGTGCTTCCAGTGCCATGATGGTCCCAATGGCGGCCATGCCGCGGGTTGGGCCGAAGCCAGCGCGCACGGGGCCGAAGTGCGTATTAGCGGCTCCAGTGATTGCACACAATGTCACGGTATCGACTACCAGGGCGGCTCCAGCGGCCAGAGCTGTTACACCTGCCACGATGGCCCCGGCGGACATCCGGTGGGTTGGCCGGCGGGCAGCGAGCACGCCACACCAGTCATTATTGATGGTGCCCTCGATTGCCGCGACTGTCACGGCGCCACCTACACCGGCGGTTGGAGCAGCGTCTCGTGCTACACCTGCCACGACGGGCCCGGCGGACATCCGAACGGCTACCGTTCGTCCAGTCGCCACGGCCCTGATGCCGAGAGCGGACTGCACGCCTGTTCGGTTTGTCATGGTGGAGACTTCCAGGGGGACTGGACTGGAGTCAGTTGTTACCAGTGCCACGATGGGCCGAATCCCTAGCGGGCCACAGGCAGGACAATGAAACAGGGCCACCGCTTGGTGGCCCTGTTTTTTTGCAGAAAATCTTCGGAATTCAATTCCTCCAGAGACGCCTATTTGTCCGGCACCCTACCATTCCGGTGCCCAGGGGGCCGCGGCGTGATCAGTATTGCCAGTCGGTCCGGATTAGCGGTTCTGGGCCCCCCAGTTCAGCCAGACCTCGTACCGCGCCCGCGCCTGCCCGGCCGAGGCCACCAGCGTGGCAAAGCCGCCGTCGGGCAGCGCGCTCATGTCCTGCATCATGTCGGTTCCGAAGTGCCGACGCGGAGCGCTGATGTGATCCGGGTCGCGGCTCACGTCCACGACGTTCAGCCAGCCGTTGGACAACGAACTGAAATAGAGACGCTTGCCATCCGGACTCCAGAACGGGCCCGAGCCCCCGTCCAGAGAGACCTGCCAATGCCCCGTGCCGTCGGGAAAAGTCCTGATGACGATCTCACGACGGCCGGTTTCGACCGTTTCGTAGGCGACAAAGCGATTGTCCGGCGAGAGAACGGGTTTGTCCTCGGCGAAACCCGTGTCGGCGATCATCGTGACCTTCAGGTCCGGATCAGCCAGGGACACGTAGCCGATGCTCGATTCGTTGGCCTCATTCCACACCGCCAGCACCATGGTGCCATCGTCCGCGGTCAGTCCTGCGGATTTGCCCCGCACGTCGACTACGGTCGCGCCGCTGCCATCGAGCGCCCGGATCTCCTGATGCATCTCCATGCCGGTCATGCCGGCCGAGTGGATGACCCGTTCACCGTCTGCGGACCAGGACACCGTCTCCATGGGACTCTTGGAGAACGTCAGGCGCTGGCGCTCGCCCGAGGCGAGGTCGACGATCCAGATCTCGAAGTTCTCGTTCTCGACGACGACCGCGGCTTTCCGCCCATCAGGCGACGTGGCCATGGCCAACGTGCCAAGGATCGGTTCGCCGAGGGTGGCGACGACCTTGCCGGCGGCGTCGAGCCGAACGATTTGCCGTTGGATCTGCGACTCAGGGACGAACGCAAGGTCACCGCGTCGTGAGACGGACGGAAAGGCGGCGTCGGGAACCAGAAGGAACGGTTCGCCGGTTACAGCCAGGGTCTCGAGGGAAAAAGGCACGGCCCAAATGCCGACATTGTCCGGACGCCGCATGAATACGAGGTGCCCGGCAACGTAGGCCACGCTGTTCAACTGCTGGCCCTCCATGCGCAGGACCTCACGCCGCTCCGTCCCGGTGAACAGATCAATGCTGTCGAAGCGCAGATCCACGTGGGGATGGAACAGGAACCCCCGACCGCCCGGCAGCGCAGCGACATCGTGGAAGTCGGTCTCGCCTTCGCCCGGCGGCAGCAGCACCCGGGGGTCGCCGCCCGCCGGACTGATGACCCACAAGCCAGTGTCCCCGGTCGCAAAGACGATCCGGTCGTCCTCGGCCCAGTCCAGGCTACCCGCCCAGGGATGCATGTCCGTCTCGATTTCACACAGACGCACGCGACCACCGCCGTCCGGACGACACTTGAAAATGTTGGTCGCCGTTGAAAAAGCGATCCATTGCCCGCCCGGCGACCACGTGCCCATCAGGGCGCCCTCGGTGCCCGGGACCGGGCGCGACTCCATGGCGGCGAACTCGCGGATCCACAGCCGGTCGGTCTCGCGGTACAACAGGGCGCTGCCATCCGCGGCCAGGGCCGAGCGGGGCGTGCCGTCGGTTGCGACGGGAATAGCCAGGTGCACTTCGCGGGGCGGTTCCGGTGCTGGCGGCTGCGGAACCAGGATCCACATCGCGAGCGCCCCAAGGGCCAACCCGGCCAGCGCGCCAGCCAGCAGGACCGGTCCCCGGCGACCACGGGCCGTAGTGCCGGCCTCCTCCTCCGTATTGTCGAGCGGCTGCTCGAGCAGGATGCGGGCTTCGCCGATGTCGCGCAGCCGCGTCGCCGGATTGCGGTCCAGGCAACGGGCGAGCAACCGCCGCAACGCGGTCGGGCAGGCGCGCGGCAGGTTCGACATTTCGATCTCGGTCTTCAGCACGCCGGCCAGAGTATCGCTGATCGTCTCGCCGCCAAAAAGCCGGACGCCCGTGATCATCTCGAAGACAACCACGCCGAAGGCCCAGATGTCGGCCCGACGGTCGACCGGCCGGCCGCGGGCCTGTTCGGGGCTCATGTAGGCCGCGGTGCCGAGCACGACTCCGACCTGGGTCATGGCGGCGGTGATGGTGGGCGAGTTCAAGGGGTCGGCGGCACTGCTGGTATCGCCGAGATAGGCGCGTGCCAGGCCAAAGTCGAGGATCTTCACCTGACCGTCCGGCGCGAGCTTGATGTTGGCAGGCTTGAGATCACGATGCACGATGCCCTGTTCATGGGCGGCCTCCAACCCGGCGGCGATCTGGCGGGCGACGTCCACCGCGTCGTCGATCCCGAGGGGGCCGCGCTTGAGCCGCTCGCCCATGTCCTCGCCCTCGATCAGTTCCATGACCAGGAAGCGGGCCTCGTCGCTGCTCTCGAAGCCGTAGATCGAAGCGACGTTCGGGTGCTGCAGGGTGGCCAGGGTGCGCGCCTCACGCTCGAAACGCGCGATTCGTTCAGGATCACCGCTCATTTCGCGGGGCAAAACCTTGACGGCCACCTCGCGGTCCAAGCGGGTGTCCCGCGCCCGGTAGACCTCACCCATGCCGCCTTGGCCGAGCAGGCCGGTGATCTCGTAGTGGGCCAGAGTCTTGCCGATCATGCCGGGCCTTTCGCTCATCAAGGGAGGATGAAGACGCGCCGGCAGGTGCCAAGCGCGCCAAGAGGAAGTGTGGGCATACTAGGGGAAGTGGGCCCAGTCGTAAAGGGGAGTGCGGAGGTGCGAGTTTGCTTGCCAACTCTGGGGTCTTGGTCTAGAGTCCCATTTTGGGAATTCAACGGGACAAGTGGAGAGCGGGAGATGGATTGTGACTGGCAAATTCCGACAACTATGTTTGGGACTGAGTTTGGGACTGATCGCCGCGCTGGCCATTGGCGGCGCATCCGAAGCTGTCGCAGGCAAGGGCAATACCCTGCTTGCCTTTGATGTTTTTGAACTGAATCTGGATATCGACACGACGCTTAACATCAACGGTGACACCCGCTTCTTTTCCAGCCGGCATCGACGCAACGTGGGCGGCCGTTTCATGGGGCACTCCCGCGGCGCAGAGGGCAAAACCCTGTATTTTGGCCATTTTCTGGGCCTGATGTGGGGCCGATCCAACTTCTTTTTGAATTGGGAAGAACCCGGCCTGCAATCATTCCCGCCTTTGGACTCTTCCATTACCACCATCGCGATACCTTATGGCATCGATCTCAACTGGCGGATTGGCAGCCTTCTGGTGCTCTCGCCCTACGTTTCGGCCAAAGCGATGTTGCTCCATATGCAACTCGAGATCAGCAATGAAGATTTCTCGGGCAACGCTTTCAAGTTGGGCCTGGACGCTGGCCTCAAGGTGGCCCTGAATCTGGGAAAATACACCATTGTTGCCGGCGCCGGCATGACCCACATCCTCAATGACGAGATTGAATTTGAAATTGAGGACCTGGAATTCGACAGCAAAACCTCCGGGTCATCGCCCGAATTTTTTCTGGGGATGGAGTTTTGATGAAAAAGCTGCGCAATCTCATGCCGATAGTGACCCTCCTGGTCCTGACTTCTCTGGCCGGATGTGCCAAATTGCCGATGGAGAACGAGCCTCCCTCAGCTCCGGTTCTGACTTCCGACGGCATGGTTGGCCCCTTTGGGGTCGAGATCTCGGTCCTGGTGGATGACCCGGATGGAGACATGGTCACGCTCCAGATACAGGCCACACCGGCCAGTGGGGTGCCGCAGACTTTCAGCTGGACCAGTTTCTTCGCCAGCGGTCAGGAAGAAGTTTTTCTGCTCAACTTGAATCCGGTGGGCAGTTGGATCCTTACGGCCAAGGCACGAGACGAAATTGACGAGGAATCGGCGTCATCGACGACTAATCTGACGGTGGCCCTGCCACGCCCTTGAGGCCCCAGGAGCGAGGCGAACCCAAAAGCGCACAATCCCGACCCGACAAAAACAGGCCGGCCAATGGGAATTGAAG
>RCNF010002377.1_pt1 | contig 10084 bp, 5 predicted proteins | sample 2041311 | NCBI WGS metagenome assembly RCNF01 (sample SAMN09708228, study PRJNA481090) | Marine sediment metagenome, whole genome shotgun sequencing project. | biome: marine sediment; feature: ocean; material: sediment; isolation source: Sewage treatment plant 2 marine sediment (STP2) ... | reverse complement strand
CGGCTCGCGGCCAATTTCGTGCAACATCTGACGACCTGTACGGACCAGCTTGTTGATCGTTTCGATCATATGGACCGGAATACGAATTGTGCGCGCCTGATCTGCAATCGAACGTGTGATTGCCTGACGGATCCACCAAGTTGCGTAGGTCGAGAATTTATATCCACGACGGTATTCGAACTTATCCACGGCCTTCATAAGGCCGATGTTGCCTTCCTGAATGAGGTCAAGGAATTGCAAACCACGGTTCGTGTATTTTTTCGCGATTGAAATCACGAGGCGCAAGTTCGCCTCGACCATTTCTTTCTTAGCCTGACGTGCTTCTTTTTCGCCCTTTTGGACTTGCTGCACGATGCGGCGGAATTCGGTGATATCAACGCCGACATACTGGCCAACCTGAGCCATGTCGCCGCGCAATTCTTCGATTTTTCCGGTCGATTTCTCAACCATCATCTGCCAGCCGCGACCAGCTTTTCCGGCCATATCTTCAAGCCAATTCGGGTCAAGTTCACGACCACGATAGGCGTTAATAAATTCACGGCGGTTGATACGGGCTTGGTCTGCGAGCTTCACCATAGAGCTGTCGATCGACATGATCCGGCGGTTAATGCCGTAAAGCTGGTCGATTAGCGCTTCAATGCGGTTGTTGTGCAGGTGCAGTGAATTCACCATTTCAACAATTTCTGACCGCAGCTTTTGATATTTCTTTTCCTGCTTGTCGGAAAAAGACGAATCTTCGTTCAACGTGGCTGACATCCGCGCGTCTTGCATATCAGACAGGTCAGCAAAATCGCGTGCGATCACGTCAAGCGTTTCAAGAACGCGCGGCTTAAGTGCAGCCTCCATCGCGGCAAGCGACATGTTGGCCTGATCTTCTTCATCATCATCGTCATCTTTGGCAATCGGATTGCCATCAGCGTCCAATTCTGGCGATTCTTCTTTCTTGGCTTCGTCGCCCGCAACTGGGGCCGCCACAACCGGTTCGGCAGCACCTTCTTCGTCAAGCTGATCGCCGAAGGTCGTTTCAAGGTCGATCACATCACGCAGCAAAATATCTTCTGTCAAAAGCTCATCACGCCAGATCGTAATCGCCTGGAATGTCAGCGGGCTTTCACAAAGCCCCAAAATCATCGTGTTGCGGCCAGCCTCGATACGCTTCGCAATCGCAATCTCGCCTTCACGCGATAGCAGTTCAACCGAACCCATTTCACGCAGATACATCCGCACCGGATCATCGGTACGGTCCAGCTTTTCAGCTTCGGCGCCACCAATGGTGACATCGCGCGAACCCGACACCGTGGCCACAGCAGTGTTGCCTTGGTTCTCTTCGGTTTCTTCGCTTTCTTCTTCTTCGGTGACCTGAATGCCCATTTCGGACAGCATCGACATGACGTCTTCGATCTGGTCCGACGACACCTGCTCTGGCGGAAGAACAGCGTTCAACTGGTCATAAGTGATGTAGCCCCGCTCGCGCGCATCGGCGATCATCTTTTTAACGGCGGTCTGGCTCATATCAAGACTGATATCGCCGTCCTGTTCCGCATCTTTACGGTCGTCGTTATCTTTCGCGGCCATGTAAAGTGCCCTTTCAAAGCGGTCGTTTCAAGCCAAAGTGATTCGGCTGATTCGGTTAATGTCGAATCAACCCCGCTTTGAGGCGATTCGCAAGTGGGCTGGGCCCTGATTTATTGAGTGTTGCGCCTATAGCTACTTAGGCTGATCACTGCCCTTTGCAAAGTTGATCTGTCCAAGAAGTTGATCAAATGCACTTTGTTCTTCTTTCTTCATACGCGCGCCGTTTTCGCCAATGGCATATTCGGCCTTGTCTTCATTGTCGCCCCGCCCCGCTTTGTCCACCGCTGCGGTGGACTGCGCTAGACGCCACGTAAGCCCTTCATCGGCGACCCCGTCAAGGTCTGCAACGGCATCTTCGATTTCGCGCATATGGCCATGACGTGCTGCCAATTTGGCAAATTCTTCTGCCAGACACAGCCGCACTATTACAACGTCACCGCCACGTCTTATCGCGGGGCTAATAGCGACATGGTTCTGGCTCATCAGCTTTTCAAGGGGGGCTGGTCCCAGATCTTCGATCACGCATGCCCGCAAGTCATTTGCACCAAGATGCCGCAGCAAGCACATCTGCAAATCGCGGTGTGTCGGGTCGCGGCTGTTCATCTGCTCAAGCGGTGTTTCAAAATCAACGGCAACGGATGGGGCCACAATCATCGCCGCCAGTATGACGGCTTCGCGGACATGATCCTCGTCTGCCGCAGCACCTGCAAGGGCTGAACTGCGCGCAGTCGCCACAGGGCTAACGTCACGCTTCCATGGGTCCTGCTTGCCGTTCCACGCGCGATTGCCTGCAGACCGCGGTGCAGCCGCTTTGCGCGGCGAAAACAACGCCCAGCGCATGTCTTTGATGGCCTGACCATAGTGGTTTCGGATCGACGGGTCTTGGATCAGTTTGATCTTTTCGCGCAGCGTCTTGTCGAGGGCCGCCTTGCGTTCAGGGCTGTCAAAGATTTTGCCTTCGGTTTCGCGCTGCCACAACAATTGCACCATCGGGATAGCCTGATCCAGCAATAACTGCATGGCACCCGCCCCTTGCGCCTTGATCAAATCATCAGGATCCATCCCCTCTGGCATCAATGCAAAACGCAACGATTGACCTGCCTCAAGCAGCGGCAGCGCAATTTCGATCAACCGCATCGCGGCACGCAATCCGGCCGTATCCCCGTCCAGTGCGATGATCGGTTCTGGCCCAATCCGCCACAAAAGACGCAACTGATCCTCGGTGATTGCCGTGCCAAGCGGGGCGACAGTCGCGGTAAACCCCGCCTCTGACAGCGCGATCACATCCATATAGCCTTCAGCCACGATCAGCGTCTTGCCTTTACCAGCGGCCTCGCGGGCAGGACCGTGATTATAAAGACTGCGGCCTTTATCAAACAGCGCCGTTTCAGGCGAATTATAGTATTTCGCGGGCGCATTCGGGTCCATTGCGCGACCACCAAAGCCAATGGCGCGGCCACGGGCATCGCGTATGGGGAACATGATCCGGTCACGAAAACGATTATAAAGCCCGCCGCCGCGGTCACTTTCGGCGGCAAGCCCCGCATCGACAGCCAGCTTGGGATCAACCCCCTTGCCCTGAAGATGCTCTAAAACGCCACCATTCGCGGGTGCGAACCCAATATCCCAGCGCGCTTGCGCATCAACACTCAATCCGCGCCGTTCCAAATAATCGCGCGCGTCAGCCGCCACCGCGGTCTGCAATTGCAACCGGTGAAATTGCACGGCCTGTTCCATCACATCAGTCAGAACAGTGCGGGCGTCGGCCTTTTCTTGCGCGCGCGGGTCGCGGTCTGGCACAGGCATCCCTGCTTCAGCCGCGAGTATCTTCACAGCCTCCATGAACTCGACGTTCTCGGTCTCGCGCACAAATGAAATCGCGTCGCCTTTGGCATGACAGCCAAAGCAATAGTAGAACCCTTTGCGATCATCGACGTGAAAGCTGGCGCTTTTCTCTTGATGGAACGGGCAGGACGCCCACAGATCGCCTTTACCTTGGTTGGATTTGCGGGTGTCCCACATCACCTTACGGCCTACGACCTGCCCAAGGGACAGCCGATTGCGTAACTCATCAAGGAAACCGGGTGGAAGACTCATGCGCGCAGTATCTGCCAATTAGCCCCAAAGGCCAATCCTTCTTCCGAGCCTAAATATCCCCGCCGGAGGCATCACAATTCGTAGAATTTTGACCTAGCGTAACCCGACCCCACGCATCGCAACATGCAAATCATGCACCAATGTCGCAGCCATGGACCGCATGACCATAATTTCAAATCCTCGCGACCCAACCCGCGTAATCGTCACTGACATATGCCCAAGCATCGTTTTCGTGACATGGTTCTTTTTGAAAACAGGCCCACGCAAATCAACGGGAACCAGCCGTGCCAACACATCCTCGACGCCCTGCCCTTCGATGTGAATGACAGCCCACGCGTCGGTCTGATCCGTGACCGCAGCCAGCCCGTCCAAAGACACCGCACCCGCAACCATCCAGACACCATGCCCAAACCAAGTCACAGCGCCAGAACAGCGGTTGGGTGCAGGCAGGACCGCACCAACTTGGTCTTTCAAGCTGGCCGATGCGGCCTTAGCCATCCCGTTGAAAGGGGCCACAGATGTCAGCCGATCAACGCGGACCTCAGTGACAACAATACCACTAACCTCTAGCGGCAGCAGGTCGCTGCAAGGCGAAAGTGCAATCAATTTAGCCACGTGCACGCCCTCCAGTTGGGTCAACAAAGACAGGGTCACACACGGTGACCTCTTGGGTGATGTCGCGCAGATGATCGCGCAGTGTGATCACCTCGCCATGGCGCGCACGGCCATTTTCAAGAAAGCCTAGTGCGAGATGCGTATCAAGCGTCGGCGAATAACACACCGATGTCGTATAGCCCTGACTGTTTTCGCGCACCGCCGCGGCACCTGCTTGAAACAAATGCGCACCCGCACTCAGCGCATGATCCGGCCCTTTGGATTGCAGACCAACCAATTGCTCGCGCGTCTCGCCGTTCAGCCCGGGCCGCGCAGCCGCCGCCTTGCCGATGCAATCCTTCTTGGCGCTGACCATACGCCCCATGCCGATATCAAATGCGGTCGTCCGGCCGTGGATTTCAGCATGCGTGATAAAGCCCTTCTCGATACGCAAGACGTTCAACGCCTCCATGCCATATGGCCCACCACTCATCACCTCGGCTTGGGCCACGAGCATGCGAAACAGGCTTTCGCCATAACGTGACGGGACGGAGACTTCGTAAGCATGTTCGCCCGAGAACGATATCCGGAACAGCCGCCCCTGCACGCCGCCGACGCCCACTGGTCCGCAAGCCATGAACGGCCAATCTTCATCATTCAGCTCTTGATCAAGAACTGTGTTCAACAGTGTCCGCGCTAACGGTCCAGCTACGGCAAACTGCGCCCATTGCTCTGTCACCGAAATCACCGATGCATCCAGATCAGGGCGCAATACCTGCAAAACAAACTCAAGATGGCGCATGACCAGTCCAGCCGCCGCCGTCGTGGTCGTCATCACAAAATGCTGTTCGCCCAACCGTGCCGTCGTGCCGTCATCCAACACGTGCCCGTCTTCGCGCAACATCAGCCCATAGCGCACGCGCCCAACTTTGAGGGTTGAGAACATGTTGGTATAGACAAAATCCAACAGTGCCGCAGCATCCGGCCCTTGCACGTCAATCTTGCCAAGCGTCGACACATCACAAACGCCGACTGTCCCACGGACATACCCCACTTCGCGATCACACGATTGGCGCCAATGCGTCTCACTGGTCTGTGGAAAATAGCTTGGGCGATACCAAAGACCCGCTTCAATCATCGGCGCGCCGCGTGCAACAGTGGCCTTGTGCGAAGTCGTAAACCGTTCGGGCGCAAAGCCTTTGCCTTGGCTGCCCGCCCCCATCGCCGCGATAGAAACCGGCACATATGGCGGACGGAATGTCGTCGTCCCTGTTTCAGGAATACCGCGCCCCGTCGCATCAGCCAGCACGGCAAGGGCAACAACGTTCGACGATTTACCCTGATCAGGTGCCATGCCTTGGGTGGTATATCGCTTCATATGCTCGACCGAGCGAAAGTTCTCTTGGGCGGCCAGCTTGATATCTTTGACGTGGACATCATTTTGGAAATCAATCCACTTGCGACCCTTTCCCTCGACCGACCAAAGCGGCGTGATGGCATAGACAGTATTATCAGCAGCAGGCTGCGTCACCCTGGGTTTCAACCCAAGGCCCGTTGCAACTTCCGATGCAGTCTGAGCACCCTCAAAAAGGCAATCTGCTGTGCTAAACGTCCCATTGCATGCACCCGCCGTCACCATGCCCGGAACGCTGTCTGGTGTGGGCACGAATGATGCAATCTCTTCGTTCCACGTCGGTCGTCCGTTCATGTGACAGGTCAAATGCACCGTCGGATTCCAGCCACCTGACATCGCAAGGCAATCAGCACGGATAACCCGCGTTCCGCTATCTTGGGTGATTGTGATGCTTTCAAGACCATGACGGCCTTTCGTCGCGGTGACTTGCGCCCCTGTGTAGATAGGGAAATCACCTGACACTTGTGCGTCTTCGCGACTGTCGATGACCGCAGCGACTTCAATACCCGCCGCAACCAAATCTCGCGCGGTCCGGTGCGCATCATCATTATTGCCAAAAATCGCGACCGTTCGACCCGGAGCAACACCCCAACGATTCACATAAGCGCGTACTGCGCTGGCCATCATAATGCCGGGCCGATCGTTATTGGGAAATGCAATCGGACGTTCTAACGCGCCTGCACAAAGGATCGCGCGTTTTGCGACGATCCGCCAGAAACACTCCAGCGGTTTACCCTTCGCGCGCGGCCCAGCGATCTGTTCAAGCGCACCATATGTGCCTTGATCATAAGCCCCCGTCACAGTTGTCCGGATCATCATCCGAACGTTGCCCAATGCATCGAGTTCGGCCAATGCACCCGCAACCCATTCCGTAGCAGGCAATCCGTCGATGTCCTCCTGCTCACGCAACAAACGGCCACCCATTGCTGTGTCTTCATCAGCCACAATAACGTCCGCACCCGCACGCCCAGCGGTCAGTGCAGCCATCAAACCCGCAGGCCCCGCGCCGATCACCAGCACATCACAGAAGGCAAAAGCCTTTTCATAGTCGTCGGGATTTGTCTGGCCGCTTAACGCGCCCAATCCAGCGGCACGACGGATCACAGGCTCATAGAGCTTTTCCCAAAAGCTGCGTGGCCACATGAATGTCTTATAGTAAAAGCCTGCCCCCAAGAACGGCGAGACCAGATCATTCACAGCCATCACGTCATAACGCAGCGAAGGCCATGCGTTCTGGCTCGAAACTTCCAACCCTTCGGAAACTTCCAAGGTTGTCGCGCGGACATTCGGTTCTGCTTGCGCACCGTGCCCGACAGTCACAAGCGCGTTTTGCTCTTCCGATCCCGCAGACATCACGCCACGCGGGCGGTGGTATTTGAATGAACGGGCCATCAGTTTGATACCATTAGCCAACAGTGCCGCAGCCACAGGTTCGCCGGGAACCCCCTGCAAGCGCCGCCCATCAAAGGTAAACCTAACCGTACTTTCAGGTGCGTGCAGTCTCATCGTTTCACCTGCTCGGCCAAGGTGGCGCTGTGCACCACGTGCGTGACGGTATTGCGCTCAACAACCAGCCAAGCCCCACAGCCTGCTTCGTGAAACCACATATCGCGGACATCGCCAGCGACATTTTCGCGGTTGTGCAGATAATCATCCCACGCCGTAAGGTCAGCATCGGGTGCAGGGCGGTGCAAGGCGACAGCATCACCTTGATAATAAAACTCACGCCGGTCGCGTTCGCCGCAGTTGGGACAGTTTATGCGCATCGCGTCATCTCGTCATCTTGCCAATTAAACTCAAAAATCATCACTGGCCCCTAATGCAAATTGTGCTGAGAGCCGGTGCCCTCTTCATCCATAAGACCAATGCCAGACCGGAACCGATCAAGTCGGAACTTTGCGGCAGGCGCGTGGTGATTTCCAGTTGCCATCAGATGCGCCAGACTAAAGCCTGACCCCGGCACAGCCTTGAACCCGCCGTAACACCAACCACAATCGATAAAGAGGCCCTCGGTCTGGGTCTTGTCGATAATCGGTGATCCATCTGGGGTCATATCCATAATGCCGCCCCAAGACCGCAGGACCTTGGCCTTGCCGATCATCGGCATCAACGTCATCGCCGCGTCCATGACATGTTCCTTCATCGGAAGGTTTCCGCGCGACGCATACGAGGCATAAAAATCGATATCGCCACCAAAGACCAAACCGCCCTTGTCCGATTGGCTGATATAAAAGTGTCCCATGCCAAAGCTGACCACATGATCGATTACCGGCTTCAAACCTTCGGTAACAAAAGCCTGCAAGACATGGCTTTCAATCGGCAATCGCATGCCCGCCATTTCAGCCACCTGCCCCGAACGGCCGGCCACAACAATCGCAACCTTCTTGGCCTTTATCGCCCCGCGAGAGGTCTGCACGCCTTTGACTACACCATTTTCGATGTCGATCCCGGTCACTTCGCAGTTCTGAATAATATCAACGCCGCGTTGATCCGCGCCACGGGCATAGCCCCATGCCACCGCATCATGCCGCGCCGTGCCGCCGCGTGGGTGATAAAGCCCGCCATAAATCGGGAACCGGACATTGTCGAAATCCAAGTAAGGCAAGTGCTCACGCACACCTTCACGGTCTAGCAAGATCGCGTCGTCGCCTTGGTTAACCATCGCATTGCCACGGCGCGCAAAGGCATCGCGCTGACCGTCAGAATGAAACAGATTGATCAGGCCACGCTGCGAATGCATGACGTTATAATTCAGGTCCTGCTCCATCGTTTCCCAAAGCTTGAGGGAATGAGAATAGAACTCCGAGTTGCCAGGCAAAAAGTAGTTCGCGCGGACAATCGTCGTATTGCGACCCACGTTGCCGCCACCAATGTAGCCTTTTTCAAGCACGGCGATGTTGGTCATCCCATGTTCTTTGGCAAGGTGAAATGCGGTCGAAAGGCCGTGACCACCACCACCGATAATGATGGCGTCATATTCGGCCTTCGGCTCTGGATCGCGCCAAACTGGCTTCCAGCCTTTCTGACCGAACAGTCCCTCTTTGATCACCCGAAAGCCCGAGTATCCCATGTCTTGTCCCCTCTTGCGCAACGCAACTCTAGCAATCGCACAAACGGATTGCATCGTCTCTTTTCGACAAAGGATGTCGTATTATTGGCCTCATTCAAACATTCTCGAGAATGTTGCCGGTTCGGACAGGTGTTGGTGCAAAAAATACCACGACAAAGCCACTTATATTTCCGCGCTTTATAATCGATCACACCAATCAACACTAAGAACGCGATCCAAAAAGTAAGTTAGGTGGAACTGGCCACGCTAAACCGGCCCGCCAAAGTGAACCTACAATGAATGATTGATTCGCAACATTCTGCCATTTTGGCACGATTTTTACCATTTTAGTACGATCAGCGCCCCAAACATGGCTTGTTTTTCAGTCGCCGGCTGGCCCGAGGCACTGTTGCCGAGTTGTTTTCAGGAAAAGAGTGATTCCGTAGTAGCAGCGGGCAGACTTATTCAATTTAACTTATTGTTTTTAAATAGTTATTTGTGAAAAAATTGACAACATTATTGAATAAAATCGAATGAGCATTTGCACCACTTCACTATCTTTCAAACGAATTCAAACGGACAGCTTGGCCATTAACAGATCTTTGTTTCCACTTAGGAAACAGTATCGGCGCAATATCGAAGATGCTTTATTTTCAAGGCCCTTATGTGTTAACTAAAAGGATAGAAATAGCTGATTTAGCATTTCTTAGCTGTCCTGAACGAAGCTAGCCGCGGCAGGACACACAAACAATACGGTTCATGGTTTTCAACCGGCCAACCGACGACAAGGAGCTACCGATGCTGAATTTGACCAAGCAGAACGAACAACTGAGACGTATATCGCGATCACCAATTGCGTTGATCAGGCGGCTTCGGCGCGATGAAAATGGCGGCATCACTATTTTCACGTTGTTCTTGTTGGTCACGATGCTTGTCCTGGGCGGCATGGCTGTTGATTTTATGCGGTTCGAAAGCAAACGCGTGCTACTGCAAAGCGTGTCAGACCGTGCAGTGCTGTCAGCAGCCGAACTAGACCAAACCAGAGACCCCGACGTAATTGTCGAGGATTTTTTCAGGGCTGCAGGCTATGAAGACGCGGTTGTCACGAGCTTGGTTTCTACTGCTGTGCCTGGCAACAGGTCGGTGGAGGTGAGTTCGCAAATTGAAATTGACACATTTTTCCTGCGTCTAGTCGGCATTGATACGCTTACAGCTCCTGCATTGTCAGGAGCTGTCGAAGGCACAGGTAAAGTTGAAGTTTCGCTGATCCTTGATATTTCAGGTTCTATGCGCTGGAACGCCACTGGTGACTACGATGGCGATTCTTCTACTCCAAACACGACACACACGCGCAT
>RCNF010002376.1_pt1 | contig 10085 bp, 9 predicted proteins | sample 2041311 | NCBI WGS metagenome assembly RCNF01 (sample SAMN09708228, study PRJNA481090) | Marine sediment metagenome, whole genome shotgun sequencing project. | biome: marine sediment; feature: ocean; material: sediment; isolation source: Sewage treatment plant 2 marine sediment (STP2) ... | reverse complement strand
TGACATTAACTGATAATAATTAAACATTACATATTGAGACCCGATAATCGTTGTGGGAGTTGTTAGACTAGATTACTATCCCTAAACCACTTGCCGGTCAATCAAGAGTCTGGCGAGAGACGGGAAAACAGGGAAACTGGCGTTGCGGCCAAGCCGCACAACCGGTCGAGGGGGTTTTCGCCGATGGTTCAGTTCTATCTCGATGCCGAGCGTCTGCCGGCCTTTATTGCCCACCTGATGGCCCAAAAAACGGTGATTGCACCGCATGCCAAGGGCCAAAAGTCATTCTCATTCCAGACGGTCACCGAGCCGGACCAGGTGGTGCTGGACTATCCCCGCGCCATGCAATCGATCCGCAAATTCTTCCTGCCACCGCGCGAAGAGTTGCTCACTTTTGACCTGATCGCCAACGACTACGAGATCACCGCCGTCGAACCGTGCAATGCGATCTTTCTGGGCGTGCACTCCTATGACGTGGCCGCTGTTGGTCGCCTGGACTACAACTTCACCGTGGGCAGCCCGGAACGGAACTACCTGACGCGCCGGCAGGATGCTGCCTTCATCGGCGTCAGCTTCGAACCGGACACTTACCACTTTTCCGGTTCCGTTGGCATCCGGCCCGACGATGCGACCGGGTGCGACATCTTCCTGACGAAACTTTTTGAGGGCTACGTGCTCGCGGTGCACACCGAGTTGGGTGAAGAGCTGCTGGCAGGCTTCGAATTGCCGGCCCATGACTCTGGTCTCCCCAGTACGGGTCACTTCAAGCAGCACATCTATGTGCCGCAGACCAAGCTCTCGGAAATCATGGAACAAAGTTATGACAATCCGGTGTGGGAAGAAACGGCCGAGCAATGCGTCGGTTGCGGCACCTGCAACCTGGTGTGTCCGACCTGCTATTGCTTCAACGTCGACGAAGCGGTTGACGTGACGGTGACCAAGGGGCACCGCGAACGTCACTGGGACGGTTGCATGCTGCGCAGGTTCAGCGAAGTGGCGGGCGGCGAAGTCTTCCGCGAGTCGTTGGGCGGTCGTCAGCGGCACCGAATATTTCGCAAATTCAAGTACATCAGCGACACCACGGGGCAACCCTGGTGCGTCGGTTGTGGGCGTTGCACCGCCTCGTGCCCGGCGCACATCAGCATCGTCGGCATTGTCAACCGCCTGATCAGCGACCACTCGCAAACCGTGGTGGCACCGATATGAGGGAGGGCCTGATGAACCTGAAAGACCTGTTGCCCGCCGTCGAAACTGAACATCTGTATGCGCCGATCATGGCCGAGATCAAAGAGATCAAGCGGCTGACGAGCATGGAGGTTTTCTACCGTATCGAGATGCCGGGTGGCGCAGACCTGGGCCACCAGCCCGGTCAATTTGTCGAAGTGTCGATATTTGGTGTGGGCGAAGCGCCGTTTTCCATCTCGTCGTCGCCCACGATGAAAGGCTCGTTCGAACTGGGCGTGCGCAAGGCCGGCATGTTGACTGACGTGATGACGCGGCTGCAACCGGGCACCAAGATCGGTATCCGCGGGCCGTTCGGCACGGGCGTGGACGTCGAAAAATTCAAAGGCAAGGATGTGCTCATCGTCGCCGGCGGCATCGGCCTGGTGCCCATGCGCTCGATGATCAACTATGTGCTCGATCGGCGCGACGAATTTGGCCGCCTGATCATCTGTTACGGCAGCAAGTCCCAACGTGACCTGCTGTTCACCGACGAACTCGCCAAGTGGGAAGCCGACCCGATGGTTGAATACCACGTGACAGTGGACCAGGGCAATGAAAGCTGGCGGGGCAACGTCGGGGTGATCACGACTCTGCTGCCGGGCCTGGAGTTGGACCTGACCAATACCGCCTGCTGCGTGTGTGGGCCGCCGATCATGTACCGCTACGTATTGATGGCGCTGAAGTCGAAGGGCTTGTCGGATGAAAGCATCTACATGTCCCTCGAACGGCGCATGAAGTGCGGCGTGGGCAAATGTGGCCACTGCCAGATCAACTCCTCGTATGTGTGCCAGGACGGCCCGGTGTATCACTATCCCGAGCTGAAAAACCTGCAGGAGGCCCTCTGATGGCTGACAAACCCAGGGTGGGTATTTTCGACTTCACCGGCTGCGAAGGATGCGAACTGAACCAGCTGAACTTTGAAGACCAGCTGTTGGACATCCTCGCTCACGTGGACATCGTCGAATGGCGCGAGGCCATGGACGGAAAAGCCGAAGAGTACGACATCGCCTTTGTCGAAGGGTCGCTGTCGACGCCGGATTGCATCACCCGCATCAACGACATCCGGCGGCGAACCAAGTTCCTGGTGGCCCTCGGCGCCTGTGCGGTGCAGGGCGGCATCAACGGCATGAAGAACACCCAGCCCATCGAAGAGGTGCGCGAAGAGGTCTACGGCGAACACAAGTACCTGTTCCCGACCTTGCCCGCCCTCGCGGTGCATGAAGTGGTCAAGGTCGACTACAACGTGCGCGGTTGCCCCATGACCCAGATCGAGTTCCTGAAATTGTTCACCGCTTTGGTCATGGGCAAGCAGCCCATCGAGCCGGATCACGCGGTGTGCGTGGAGTGCAAGCTGAAGGAAAACGAGTGTGTGTACGAGAAGGGCATGATTTGTCTGGGACCCGTCACCCGGGCCGGTTGTGAGGCCCAGTGCCCGAGTGTGGGGCAGTACTGCACCGGGTGCCGTGGACTGGTCTCTGATCCGAACCTCAAGGGTATGGAAGAAATCCTGGTGGAACACGGCCTGAGCGTGGACGAGGCCTGGAAGAGGCTGGAACTGTACAACGCCAACGAGTTGGAGGGTGTGCGCTGATGGGAACCAATCTGGACATCAAGGTCAAACACCTGACTCGGGTCGAAGGTCACGGCAACATCGTGGTCAACATGAAGGACGGCCGCCTGGAGAAGGCGCAGTTGGACATCGTCGAGGCGCCACGCTACTTCGAAGCCATGCTCAAGGGGCGCAGCTTTCACGAGGCGGCGATCATCACTTCGCGCATTTGTGGCATCTGTTCCCTCGGGCACCAGATCACCTCGCTGAAAACGACTGAGGTGGCCCTGGGCCTGGAAGTCAGTGACCAGACCGTGGCGCTGCGCAAGCTGTGCATCCACGGCGCGACCATGCAGTCGAACATTCTGCACGCGTATTTCCTGGCGGCGCCGGATTTCCTGGGCGTCGGGTCCGTCTTTCCCTTGGTGGGCACCCACCCGGAGGTGGTCAAGCGGGCCCTGCGCATGAAGCGCCTGGCCAATGACATCGGCGATGTGATCTCGGGGCGCGCGGTGCACCCGATCACGCCGGTGCCGGGCGGGTTCACGAGTATTCCGTCAGCCAGCGCGCTGAAGGAACTGAAACGCCGGCTGGCAGAAGACATGTATCCGGATCTGCTGGCAACGGTCGAAACGCTCAAGAGCCTGGCGGGACAGATCCCGTCGTTCACCCGCGAGACCGAATACATTTCCCTGCGCAGTGACCACGAGTACGCCCTGTACGATGGCGACATTTGCAGCAGCGATACGGGCCGGGTGTCGGATGCGGAATACCGGAAGATGACCAACGAGTTCGTAGTGCCCCACAGCACGAGCAAGCACTGCAAGGTGAATCGTTCCAGCTACATGGCTGGCGCGTTGGCGCGTTGGAACAACAACCACGACAAGTTGGGCGAGTTGGCCCATACGGCAGCCAGCGAGTTGGGGCTGACGCCGGATTGCTACAACCCGTATATGAATACGATCGCCCAGGTTGTAGAAGCGGCCGATTGCGCCATCGATTCGATCCGGCTCATTGACGAACTGTTGGCCACGGGGCTGCAGGACGAAAAGCCCAACCAGGAGCCGACGAAATTCGGCACCGGCGTGGGCGCGACCGAGGTGCCGCGGGGCATCCTCTATCACGAGTACACCTACGACAACAAGGGGCGCATCGTCAAAGCCAACTGCGTCATCCCCACGGGGCAGAATTTGGCCAACATTGATGACGACATGAAAAAGTTGGTGCCCGAAATCATCGACCGTTCAAAAGAAGAGATCACGCTGCAACTGGAGATGCTGGTGCGGGCCTACGACCCGTGCATCAGCTGCTCGGTGCATTTGCTTGATGTGGAATTCGTGGAATAGGGGCAAGCATGAAGATCTTTGCCGTGGGCAACAGTTTTTACGGTGACGACGGAGTTGGGGCAGCGGTGTTGGAGCGGATCAGGGAGAGCGATGCCTTCCCCGGCGCCAAACTGGTCGACATCCACACCGATGCCCTTTCCCTGGTGGACGAACTGGCACCGGGCGAACTGAACGTGGTGATCGACGCGGCGGACATGGGCCTGGATCCGGGCGAGGCCCTGGGGTTTCGCCCCTCGGAAGTGAAGATGAAAATCCGCTCGGATCATTTGTCCATGCATGGATTTGGCCTGGCCGAGGCCTTTGGCCTGGCGGTCGAGCTGGGGTGCATGCCGCGTCAGGTGTTGATCGTGGGCGTGCAGCCCGAGCGCATCGAAATCAATCAAGGGTTGACTCGGAAAGTGGCTGCGGCCGTGCCCAAGGTCATCTCCATCATCAAAGCGGAGGTTTAGCCGGATGAGTGCGAAGACCATCCTGATCATCGATGACGACATCGACCTGGTGGAAATCCTGCGGGTCACGTTGGAAAGCGAAGGTTTTCGAGTTGTCGATGCCCAGAGCGGCGAGCGCGGACTCGCCGTGGCCCGGGCCGAGAACCCGGACCTGATCCTGCTCGACGTGATGATGAGTCAGGTTGACGAGGGCTTCCAGACGGCGTATGCCTTGCGGCAGGACGAGCGCACCCTGGAAATACCCATCCTGATGCTGACGGCGGTCACCGACCGCACGGGCTTCGATTTTGACCCTGCGCGGGACAAGGATTTCCTGCCCGTGGACGAGTTCCTGGAAAAGCCTGTCAGCCCGCGAAAACTGGTGGACCTGGTGCGAAAGCATTTGCCCACCAAAATCTAGCAGGTACCAGTGGGCAACACGCCTCTCAATGCCAGCGGCGAATGGATCACGCCGGACTCGTCTCAGTTCGTTTCGGCGGCCTCGTTGCGCCTGCGACTGGACTGGCTGAATCGGCTGCGTTGGGGCGCCGTGGGGGTGATCCTGAGTGCCGTGTTTGTGGCTGGCCCCTGGTTGAACCTGGAATTGCCCATGCGGGGGATCTTGACCACCGCCGGCGGGTTGTTGGGTTTGAATCTGCTCTATGTGGTGCGCAATCGCCGCCTGCCACCGGTGAATATCCGGTCGGAAATCCGGTTGGTGAAGGTGCAGATGGTGGGCGATTTGCTCATCCTCACTGAGCTGCTGAATTTGACGGGCGGCCTGGAAAACCCATTTTTCTTCATCTATATCATTCATGTGATCCTGGCGAGCCTGCTGTTCAAGGGGCGCGAAATCTATCAGATCGCGGCCCTGGCCGTGGTGCTTTTCACCGGCGAAACTCTCGGCGAATTTTTTGGTGTGTTGCCTCATTACCATCTGTTGAGCGCGGGCGACATGACTCACGAGCTGCCCTTCGTGCTGGCGGCCCTCGGTGCCTTTTGGCTGGTGATGTTCACTTGTGCCTACCTCGGGGCCTCGATCATGAAACACAACCGGGCCATCAAGGACGAGCTGGTTGAGCGGCAAGGCGCGCTGGTTCAGGCCGACGCCGAAAAGATGGAGTTTTTCCGGTTCGTGACGCACGAAGTGAAGAGCCCGGTGAGCACGGCCCAGAGTGCCGTCGAGGCGGCGTTGGACCTGGATGGCGCGGGGTTGTCGGCACCGGTGCGGGGCCTGTTGGAGCGCGCTCTGGCCCGCCTGGAGCAGGCCAATCGCATGGTGCGGGATCTGGCGGACCTGACGCGCGGGGGCGAACTGCGGCAGTCCGAAAAAACCCTACTGGATCTGGGTTTCCTGGTGGCCGAAGTGGTGGCGCGGTTCGAAGAGTTGGCCGCCAGTGCCGGTGTGAAGCTGGTCATGAAGCCGCTTTTGTCGCCGGTGGTGCTGCGCGCCGATGCGAACATGGTGGACAAGATCGTGGCCAACCTGGTGGGCAACGCCATCCGCTACAGCGGCGGGGACGGTGTGGTGAAAGTGACCGTGGTCGGCGGTGCCGACGAAGTGTCGCTGACAGTGATCGATCAGGGCATTGGCATTCCGGTTGAAGATCAGAAGCGTGTTTTCGACGAATTTTTTCGCACCCAGCGCGCGCGCGAACTGTCCAGCCTGGGCACCGGTTTGGGCTTGGCCATCGTGCGCCGGTTCGTCAACCGGATGGGTGGCCGGATCACCCTGGAGAGCGAGGTTGGCGTCGGGTCGAAGTTCCAGGTGGTGTGGCCGCGCAAGAACGCCAAAGATGAGGGTGTAACATGAACGGCAAGGTGCCCTGTGGCGGGCTGATCGAAAAAGGAGACCAGTGCCTGGTGGAGGTGTTGGGCTTTCGGCGCGTGGCGGTTGAACCGTGCGGTATCCTGGCCAAATTTGGGGCGGCGGGAATTCCGCTGGCCTACCTGAGCGTGGGCAACGGTGCCGATGGCTTGACCAATATGTCGTTCTGCGTGCGGACCGAGGACCTCGCGCCGCATCGCAATTTGTTGGCCGAGATTCGCAAGGAATTTGAGCCGCAGTTGGTCGCGGCCAACGCGCCAATGGCAATATTGACGTTGTATGGGCCGCATTTTCTGGAGAAAACGAGCCTGGCCAGCCAGGTGTTCAGTGCCTTGTGTGCTGATGGGATCACCCCGCACACGGTTTGTTCTTCGGTGAGCAGTATCTCGGTCGTGGTTGATACGCATGACCGGGATGTGGCCAGCGCCTGCTTGCGAAGGCGGTTTGAGTGGCCGGAGTAGGTCCGCGGTTTTTCTCCTGTTTGATTCGCGCAAAGCCGCCTCCCTACCAGGGGAGGCGGTATTTGTTGGCTAACTTCGCCATGGCCAGATTGTGATGACCTCTACCCTGTGGCCTCAGCTCTGGAAATGGCACAAATTGAACTGTGATTGTAAGATGATCGGGGACCAGGCCATGTTTGATCAAGCCCAATGACCACTGAAACAGGAAGAGCGCGTGGACGAACGACCCTCCTACGACGATCTCGAACGCCGCATCCAGGAACTGGAGCAGGAGTCCTCTGCCCACCAACAGACCGCCGCCGACCTGCTCGCCAGCGAAGAACGCTTCAAGGCCCTCAGCAATGCCTCCTTCGGCGGCATTGTCATTCATGACAACGGGCTGATCCTGGACTGCAACCAGAGCCTGTCGGACATGACCGGATTCACCATGGCTGAACTCGTCGGCATGAATGGCCTGGATCTCATCGCTCCGGACAGCCTGGAACTGGTGCTGAAGAACATCAGCAGTGGCTATGAACAGCGCTACGAAGTTGAAGGGTTGCGCAAGGACGGCTCCGTTTATCCCATTGCCATCAAGGGGAAGAATATTCCCTACCGGGGGATCGAAGCGCGGGTCATCGAGTTTCTGGACATCACGGACCGCAAGCGGGCGCAGGAAGAAAAGTCCCGGCTGGAATCGCGACTCCAGCAGGCGCAAAAAATGGAAGCTATTGGCACCCTGGCCGGGGGCATTGCTCACGATTTCAACAACATCCTGGCGGTGATACTGGGCTATGCCGAGATGGCCAAGGAAGATTCCGCGCCCGGCACGCCGCTGAACAACGACGTCGACCAGATCCTGATCGCAGCCGATCGGGCTAAGGGGTTGGTCCGGCAAATCCTGGATTTTGGCCGCAAATCCCAGACAGTTTTGACTCCGATGAGACTGCAACCGCTGATCAAGGAAGCCTTGAAGATGCTCAGGTCTTCGATACCATCGACGATCAGCATCACCACCGATATCCAACCGGATTGCGCCACGGTCCTGGCTGACCCGACTCAGGTTCACCAGATATTGATGAATCTGTGCACGAATGCCTATCAAGCCATGGAGCAGACGGGGGGTGTGCTCGCGGTCACTTTGAAGAATACTCAGGTATCACCGACTGAGGCAGCCCGGGAAACCCAGCTTGCCCCTGGTCACTATGTTGAACTTGTCGTATCGGATACCGGGGGCGGTGTTGACACGCAGATCATCGACAAGATCTTTGAACCCTATTTCACAACAAAAAGGGTGGGCCGGGGCACGGGCATGGGCCTGTCGATCATCCACGGCATCATGGAACAGTATGGCGGGGCGGTCACCGTCAAAAGCGACCCGGGTATGGGTTCGACTTTCCAAGTGTACTTCCCGGTGGCCCAGGCGGAGGCGCCGCTAGTGCCGGCCGATTCTCGGGAAGTGCCCCGTGGTACCGAACGAATACTGCTGGTCGACGATGAAGAGCTTCTGTGTGAAATGGGACAGGATATTCTGGAGCGGCTGGGCTATCGGGTCACCAAGATGTGCAACAGCCTCGAGGCCCTGGAGTTGTTCAGAAACGAGCGGGACCAATTTGACCTGGTGATCACGGACCAGACAATGCCGGACCTGACTGGCGCCGAACTTTCGCACCAGCTTCTGAAGATCAGGCCCGAAATTCCCATTATCCTCTGCACCGGTTACAGCAACCAGGTGGACGAGAAGTCAGCCAAGGCAATAGGCGTCAAGGAGTTCACGACCAAACCTTTCACCAACAAGGTTCTCGGCACCCTGGTCCGCAAGGTTCTCGATTCGCGGTAGTTGCCGCAGTTCTAATTCAGCAGCATTGTCGTGAAGAGCCGCAGTTGGGGTGCCCGGGTCGACGTGTTTTCGTAGTCGTCGTAAAATTTTTCCGAAGTATAAAGCACGTATTCCAGCCCAGCCCCAAAATTGGCGGTGACTGGCACGTTCAGCGCGACCCGGCTGGCGCCGAGGAGGTGGTCCGCGTCGGTACCGTTGATACTGCGGATGTAGTACTGCTCGTGGCTGACGCGCAGGAAGTGCCAACCGTTGGCGCCGAACTCGGCGGTGAAGCCGGCACTGGCACCGGGGCCATAATCATATGTGCGACCCGAAAACGTTTGGTAGTCCGAAAGGCTGGCGCCCAGCAGGATGGCGTTGGCGTGCAGTTCCGTCCGGATTTCCAGGCCGTGACTGGTCATGTACTTCGAAAGCAATCCGGCGCCGAGGCTCTGGGCTCCAAATTTGACCTTGGAATTGTTCACGTAGTCGAAGTGATGAAAGGCGCCGAGGATGTGGCTCACCGGTTCGGTTTCTTCGAGGAACGTGCCGGCCAGCAGGCCGTTCAATTCGGCGCGGCCAAACAGCGAGGCGTCCTTGAAGTTCAACTGCAGATCAAAATCAAAGTGGTCGAAGGGCGCTTCCATGTCGCCATAGAAGGGGTCGCCGTAGTCAAAATTGAATTCCATGTACAGGCCGGTCGTATCGTTGGTGGCAAACAGGTTTTCGTCGGCGGTCTTGCGGAAACCCAGGTCCATCTTGGAGCGGTAGTTGTTCGGGTATTGGTCGGCCGGGTTGGCGTGCACGCGGTGCCAGTCGCCGTCGATAATACGGTTGAGGCCCTCCATGGGGTTGATGACAAATCCACCCAGTTCTTTCCAGTTGCGGCTACTGCCGCGGGCGGTGTTGTCACGCACCGTCAGCGAGAGGCGGTGCAATACCTCACCAATGGCGATGCCACCGACGCTGGTGGCGACCCAGTCGTTCATCGAGGCGTGGTGCACCTCGCCGAGGTATTCCCATTGCAGGCTGCCGGCAAAAACGAACGGCGCCGACTCCCAGAAACTGTAACCGTTGCTGCGCGCCGCGTTGAAATACAGGTTGCCGTGGTACGGATGGGAAAACTGGTTCGTGCTGAAACTGTTGTCATCCCACTCCATGCCGTTCTTGAGGTTTTCGGCCCAGGAGTTGAACCCGATGCGGAAGCCGGGGTTGGTGCCGCCCTCGCGAATGTAACGGTCGAAGGACCAGATCAACGCGTTGAGGCCAGTGACTTCGATGGCCGTGCGCCAGAAGTTTTTCTGCACGATGAAGGTATCGGTCAGGGCCGAAGCCTGCTGCCAGTCAATGCTCTGCTCGTTGAGCTGGCCGGGGTCCGGGGCGTCGGCCTGGGCGGCTGCGGCCCAGGAGTTGTCGTTGGACCGCATGAAGGCCGGGGTCTCTTCGGCACC
>RCNF010002374.1_pt1 | contig 10086 bp, 4 predicted proteins | sample 2041311 | NCBI WGS metagenome assembly RCNF01 (sample SAMN09708228, study PRJNA481090) | Marine sediment metagenome, whole genome shotgun sequencing project. | biome: marine sediment; feature: ocean; material: sediment; isolation source: Sewage treatment plant 2 marine sediment (STP2) ... | reverse complement strand
TTGTTCCTCTATTGAACGGTCATCCAATTTTTTCATAACTTCTCTCCTTTCAAATCGTTTAAGTAATCCCACGCCGCGAAGCAGAGTGGGATTTTACATATAAGTATATATAAGATATATAAGTGAAAATAAGTCCATATATTTAAAGGACTTACAGGCACAAAATGTCACCCAATGAATACCTTTTGTCACCCAATGAATACTTTTTGGCCTATTTTGTCACCCAATGAATACTTTTTTATTTCATCATCAAGCTGCTTAATGCTTTTCTTTACATAGATTCTAACTACCTGGTCTTGGTGCGATATGATTTGAAAATCGAGGCGGGGGGTATTCAGAGGTCTCCGATGGGACCCAAAAGAGACTTAGGTTGAAAAGAATCTTAATGTCTATTTCCTAATAGTATAATGAACTCAATCATTTTTTTATAAGCTTAAGTGGATATTTTTTGCCATTTAAGAATTTTCCAATGAATGTTGACCGTACTAAATAATGATATGTAAGTAAACAAATGATCGATGTCGTCAATAGAACAATTAGAAACTTAATGTGTGTTGGTATATTTAAGTTGATCATTAAGCCAGGAATAAAAGCGGTCAATGGTAGATGTATTAAGTAAATCCAATATGAAGAATCAGATAAATAACGCATTTTAGCATTCGAAGAACTAAAAAAGCGCATAAACATTCCCATAATTCCAAATACAAATACCCACTTCATAAAGGCATTAACCGCCATATGTTGAATATGGGAAATGCTGTCATAAAATATAGCATTCAAAGCGAATACACTAATTGCTAAAATCAAGAATAGATAATCGAATGAGTTTAATTTAGATAACAATTCTTTTGATTTAAAAAATAACCAACCCCATAAATAAAATTGCAAATATAGCAACCAGGATTTCCAGTCAGGTATAAAGAAAGTATTATTATCGATATCCTCTACATCTAAAAGATAGAATAATAAGAATGAGAAAGAAGCAAATATAATTGGAGTGATTATGGTATATCTAAAGAACAGCTCAAATATTTTTTTTACTATTTGTGAAAGTTTGACCAACTTTTTCATAATTAAAGCCAATACCCAACTGAAAGCGACGAAATAAATTAAGTAATTCAAAAACCAGAGATGAAATGTATTCTTGGGAATATATATCAGAGGATCGGTCATTGCTTTCAAAGTAGTACTAAAGGCTGCTTCATTGCCGCTTATTGTTTCCCCCGTAAAAACCCAGGCAAACACGATAAATGGCCATAATACGAATAGAAATAAAAGGAAAGGATAGAGCACACGTTTTAAACGATTTTGAATCATTTTTTTGGAGCTTCGCTCATAGAATAATAAAGCGCTAAAGAAGCCTGCTACAGAAAAAAATATTGGCATTCTAAAAACGTGAATAACCCATACCATCATATCATAAATTGCATTTGTACTGCTGGCATCTTTAAGTGACCAGGCATCCCCATAGTTAATTGCTCCGTATGTTATTGCAGAATGAAGTACGACACCCAATAACATCATTATCGCTCTCAGAGTATCCAAATGATGAATTCGTTCAGTCTTTTCAATTAGATTCAAAACCCATCCAATTTATTACTAATCTTATGTTGACTATCACTCTCACACCTTTCTCCCATTGTAAACTTAAACTTCATACAAGTAACATTCAAAGATTGATCACTAAATAGCTACTATAAAAAAATTTCCCAAAAAAATATTGAAACCGGTTTCTCTATAGAAAATAAAAAAATCTTAAGATTGGTTTTGCAGTTGATCTGAGAAAATGGGCCGGGCCGGTTCTAGGTACTGCCTTCCTAAAGAAATTTTTTGAACTCTTAGTTTTTAACAATCATTTTTTTTATAACCAATGGGACCCTACCACCCTATTGGCAAAACGAGGTTTGGATTGCTTGCCAATAGTTAAGATTTATTTTTCTTGCAACTCTCAGCATAAATTTGGAATTTACATTAGTTAATCAGCTACACTTAAATTTATGTTTTATGATATGGCTAATAATGTACATATCGTCCCCTTACTTATAGTTTTTTCATTCCTGCTTATACCAAATTTATCTTTTCCACAAGATGATGAAATTAATTTCAAGCACCTCTCCGTCGAAGACGGTTTATCAAACAGTTCTGTATTTGCTATTCTGCAGGATAGCCGGGGTTTTATGTGGTTTGGTACAAATAACGGACTAAACCGCTGGGACGGTTACAAGATTAAAATATTTACTCATAACCCAAAGGACCCCAACACATTATCAAACGCTATAATTACTGCATTGTATGAAGATAGGCAAGGTGTGATGTGGGTAGGCACACAAAACGGTTTGAATAAATTCAACAGGGAAAAAGAAAACTTCACAAGGTATAATATTAGTGATATTCGTATAGACAACACTCAACAAAATGATATCTATCAAATCCTGGAAGATATTTCCGGAGCATTATGGATTGCTACCGGATACGGTCTTTGCAGATTTGATTATGCTACAGGAAAAGTTCAGCGTTTTGTTCCAAAGCCTGAGTACACTAAACCGGTATTTAGTGAGAACCAAATAAAGTCAGTTTGTGAAATTGAAAAGAACAGGTTATTACTCGGAACGGGAGGTGGATTAATTAGCTTCATACCTGGGACAGGTGAATTTACTAAGCTGCCGTTTAATGATTCTGCCGTAGATAGTAATCCATCTATTTCTAAAGTTTATAAAGACAAAGCCGGTACTTTATGGCTTGTGATGGAAAAGCGCGGTCTTATTCAGTTTAATATTGAAAGCGGGGAATTCTATCGTTATATACTTGACCATGAGGTTCCTTCCTCTATTATTAAAGGGCCAATGCACGAAGATCAATCAGGAATACTGTGGATAGGAACCAGTGGCGGTGGATTAAACAAATTTAATAGAGATACTAAACGTTTTAATGCATATAAACATAACAGCAGGGATGCCGGAAGCATTTGTAGTTCTTCAATCTTAGCTATTGATGAAGACAAAGATGGTAACCTGTGGATAGGGACGTTGGATAACGGTATTAGCGTTATACCAAAATGGGGTAAAAACTTTAAACATTACGTGCACGACACCGAAGATCCTTCCAGTTTGGGATATGGAGAAGTGATGGCAATTTGTGAAGCCAGGTCCGGCGATCTATGGGTAGCACATTGGGGCAGCGGTATCAGTCGTCTAATTACTGGAAGCAGAAAGTTTATCCACTATGTATATAATCCATCTGCACAAATAAGCATTGGTCAAGATTTTGTCGGTTATATTTACGAAGACAGGTTCGGTTATATATGGGTAGGCTCGTGGGGATTAGACCGCATTGATCCGATTACAAATCAAGTTATTCACTATCGGCATGATTTAACCGATATCAATTCTCTTGGCGGGTACCGTGTTTTCAAGATTTATGAAGATCGAGAAGGAATAATGTGGTTCGGCACCTGGGATGGAGGATTGGATAGATTTGATAGGAATAGCGGAACTTTTAAACACTTTAAGCATGATCCTTTAGATTCTATGAGTCTAAGTGATAATTTTGTCTTAAGTATATATCAGGATAGTAAAGATATTCTTTGGGTAGGAACAGTTAATGGGCTATGTAAACTGATTCATTTGGAAAATGGAAAAGATGTATTTGTGCGGTATAAACACGATCCTCTGAATCCAACTAGTTTATCAAATAACAGCATTTTTGAAATTTTTGAAGATAGTAATAAAAGATTATGGATTGGAACTGAGGAGGGTCTAAATCTCTTCAACCATGAAGAGAATGGTTTTATCTCGTTCACAGTAAATGATGGACTTCCCGATAATTCCATTGGATCTATTTTAGAAAATGATCAAAAGAATCTTTGGTTACGAACTGATGGAGGATTGGTCACATTTAATCCTGAAACGATGGTATTCAAAACCTATGATGAGAGAGACGGTTTAAAGTACTGCCGCATGGTACAATCCGGATACAATGCTTTTCATAAAGGCAGATCAGGAAAATTTTATTATGGAGGAATGAACAGCCTTGTTGTATTTCATCCGGATAGTCTTAAGGATAATCCCAATCCTCCACGAATTGTGCTTACTGATTTCAAACTTAACAACAAGCCTGTAGAAATTGGCGATAGTTCTTATCTAGAAAAAACAATCACCGAAACAAAAACAATAGAGCTACCTTATTATGAAAATATTCTCTCCTTTGAGTTTTCAGCTTTAGATTATACTGCTCCAGGTAAAAATCAATATGCCTATAAAATGGAAGGAGTTGAAAAGGATTGGGTTTTCACCGATGCAACTCGTCGCTATGTATCATATACTAATCTTGATCCGGGCGATTATCTCTTCAGTGTAAAAGGTTCCAATAATGACGGTGTATGGAATGAAGAAGGTGTTTCTATCTCGATCATCATCAACCCGCCCTGGTGGGCAACGGGGTGGGCTTATTTACTGTATGTTTTGTTTATTGTCTCTTTGTTTACCGGGGTAACAAGATTTTATTTAAACCGCCAGAAATTAAAACAACAGTTAGGGTTAGAGCACGAGCATGCTGAAAAACTAGGCGAGATTGACAAAATGAAGTCACGCTTTTTTGCGAACATATCCCACGAGTTCCGCACGCCGCTTACATTAATATTGGGGCCGGTAAAACAGATTATAAATGGAATAAAAGACACAAAGATAAAAGAGGAATTAAAGTTAGTCCATAGAAACGCTAATAGACTTAATGGAATGGTAAACCAGCTACTTGACCTTTCCAAACTGGAAGCTGGAAAGATGACTCTTAAAACAACTAAGATCAATGTCATTCCGTTCTTAAAAGGATTGGTATTTTCTTTTGCATCTTTAGCTGAGAGAAAGAAGATAGCACTTAAGTTTAATTCAGATTTGGATGAGGTTTTAGTAAACGTTGACAAAGATAAAGTGGAGAAGATGATATATAACATTTTATCAAATGCATTTAAGTTTACATTGGAAGGCGGAGGCATTATTGTAAATGTTACAACAACTCATCAAATTACTTCCCTCCTTAACAAGGGGGGAACACAAGGGGGGTCAGTTGAGATTAAAGTTAGCGATACAGGCATAGGTATTTCAGAAGAACGAATTGATAATATATTTGATCGTTTTTATCAGGTGGATGGTAGTCATACAAGAGAGCACGAGGGAACCGGAATTGGATTAGCACTAACAAAGGAGCTTATAGAATTACATAAAGGAGAAATATCGGTTGAGAGTGAAGTGGGCAAAGGAACAACTTTTGTAATTAGTCTTCCTTTAGGCAGAGATCATCTGAAACCGGAAGAGATAATTGAAGAAAAAGTTGACGAGAAAAAAGTTATTCGAACAATGGATGAAGTTGAATTTATTGAGGAAATTAATGCAAAAGAGAAATTTAATATTGAAACATTTACAGAGACGGACAAACCTTTGCTCCTTATTGTTGAGGATAATGTGGATGTAAGGAATTATATAAAAGGATATCTCGAAGAGAACTACAAAATTATTGAAGCCGTAAATGGAAATGATGGATTTCATAGATCGCTGCAGAGTAGCCCTGATTTGATTGTGAGCGATGTAATGATGCCAGAGATGGATGGTTTTGAGTTATGTGATAAATTAAAAACAGATGAGAGAACCAGTCACATTCCAATAATTCTTTTAACTGCTAAAGCATCAGGGCAGGATAAGATTGGAGGACTGGAAATGGGTGCTGATGATTATATAATGAAGCCATTCGATGCTGAGGAATTACAGGTACGGATAAAAAATCTAATTGATCAGCGGAAAAAGCTGCGAAAACATTTTAAGAAAGAGGGACTCGTCGATTTAGATAATAAAAATATTACTTCGACTGATAAAAAGTTTTTGAAAAAAATATTGGAAATAATAAATAGTCATATATCTGATTCGGGATTCAGTACAGACAAGTTAGCTGATGAGATTGGATTAAGCAGATCTCAGTTACACAGAAAACTGGTAAGTTTAATTGGGGAATCTCCAGGTGATCTAACACGAAGGATAAGATTATCTAAAGCCGCAAAACTAATCGCAGAAAAATTTGGAAATATTTCAGAGATTGCCCTGGAGGTAGGTTTCAGTAATCCGGCAAACTTTGCACAAAGTTTCCGGCACCAGTTTAGGGTTTCACCTTCCGAATACGAACAACAGCATCTCAAATAACCAAATCAATTAAAGTTTCATTTTTATTCTAATTGCAACAAATTCAATGTAATTTGCAACAAATTTGGTAGAGAAACACCCTCCAAATTTTGTTTATTGTTATTGAATTTATAACAATATCACATTAACAATCTTACGGAGGCTGCTATGAAAAACTTTTCTTTACTTTTTTTCATTATTGTTTTTACTGCTATCCAAACCTACTGCCAGGATACTATTCACGTCCCTGCAGATTACACCACCATTCAAGCTGGTATTGATGCGGCACAAAATGGGGATATGGTTTTAGTTGATGACGGAACATATCTTGAAAACATCAACTTTAGTGGAAAAGCAATAACAGTTGCCAGTAATTTTATAATTGATGAAGACACGAACCATATCAGTAATACTATAATTGATGGCAGCCAGCCAAGTAATCCGGATAGTGGTTCGGTCGTAACATTTGAATCCGGGGAGGATACCACTTCTGTTTTGTATGGATTTACAATTACAGGTGGTACCGGTACTTTGAGCCACCTGACACAATCCACCCGGCGGGGTGGAGGAGTTCTATGTTACCAATCCGGTGCCCGAATTGAATATAACATTATTGAGAATAATGAGTGTCTTCATCAATTGAATGCATTTGGTGGTGGAATCTGTGAAATGAATGTAAGTTCTGATCCTCACCTATCGTATGTAATAGTTGAAAATAATAAAATTAGAAATAATCGTTGTGAGTCTAATGAAAATCGTGCAATGGGAGGAGGAATTTATCTTCGAGGGGAGGGTAGAATTGCTAATAATAATATTATAAATAATGAAGTAGAATTCAGTGGAGCGTCCGGAAGTAATCGAGCTAGTTTTGGCGGAGGCATCTTATGTGGTTGGTGGGCTGGGGGCTTTGCATCTGTAAAAATCTACGATAATATAATCGTTAACAACCGGGCTTTGAGTAACAACACAGGTGGGGCTGCATATTGCGGCGGCGTAGATTTAATTCATACAAATTGCGACTTCCGGGGAAATACTGTGAAAGACAACCGGGTGAGCGGTGCTCCCTGGGGTTATGGAGGGGGTATGCGGATTTTAGATTCTTCACCTACAAGCTTTATTACTGATAACGATTTTATCAATAACGGACCTTTGGATGCCTCTGTTATGGTGCTAGGTGGCGGATTACTGACGGTTCAGACTAAAAACCTAACTGTTGAAAAAAATTCATTTCAGTTTAATAGTGGAGTAATTGGCGGCGGAATGTATCTCTCTGCTGATTCGGTGATTTCTGTTCGAAATAATAAGTTTTTACAAAACAATGCAACTGATTACGGGGGCGGCATAGCGATTGAAGACTGCAGTCCATTGTTTGAAAATAATCTAGTTGCCGGAAACACATCCTGGTGGGGCGGCGGGATTGCTGTGTCTTCCACCGTTAATATATCCGACGACAATACAGGTATCAACCTGCTAATGATGATGTCTGGCGGCATTGGTGAATTTACTACTGAAGACAACCCTACTTATGTCTTGCCATCCCCGCTGAAAAAAAATACCTCCTTAGTTATCAAACCGCTAATAATTAACAATACTATTGTGGATAATTCTGCAACCGCTCAAGGTGGTGGAATTTATAACGAACTCTCTCAGCCAACAGTACTTAACACAATCTTGTGGGGTAATACGGCCGCCCAGGATTCTCAGATATATGTTCTGAATGATACTATTTTAGTAGAATACTCAGATGTCCAAGGTGGCTGGTCAGGGGAAGGAAATATTGATGCTGATCCATTTTTTGTAGGTGGTGATTCTCTCTATCACCTTCAAAAAACCAGTCCTTGCATTCAAACAGCAATAGACACAATTGAGATTGCTGGGGTAATGTGCTTTTGTCCACCCGATGATATTGAAGGAAATCTTCGACCTTATCCAGTGGGAACAATGCCGGATAGGGGAGCTTATGAATATCAGTTTCTGGTGGGCATTGAAGAAAATTTGTCATCGCTTGTTCCTGATGCATATTCACTTTCACAAAACTATCCCAATCCATTTAACCCGAGCACAACGATAGAGTTTGCATTACCAACACCGGGTTTTGTTACACTTAGCATATTTAATATTCTCGGTGAAAAGGTTGCAACTTTGGTTTCAGAAAATTTAGTAGCAGGCAACTACAAATATCATTGGGATGCCAAAAGATTGACCAGCGGTGTGTATTTATACAAATTAGAGGCGGGCAATAATATCCTGGTCCGCAAGATGATATTGATACGATAAGAGAAATTTGCCGGATAAAAAATTAAGCTCGGGACGATAATCATTCGTCCCGGTTGATTTATTGAAAATCAAATTTAGATAAATATTTTACAAGAGGATGATGTTATGAACAGAACCGTAATACTTTTTTTATTTATGATTTTTATTTTTACACAGGCGCAGAGAGTTGATGCGCAGCAGACGGATGTTCTGTCTGTTTCATCAATGGGAACTCAAACAACGCTCAATGAATTTTCGGTTCACGAGATAGACACGCTTATTCAGTATTTAATCAATCAAACAAATTTAGACACCTTGATATACTTTGTAAATATTCTAACGGGTGAAGATTCTGTTACTATTAATGACAGTACCTATCTGGTGCTTTCCCGATATCTGTTCCATCCACATAATGATCTGGCAGCGGACTTTATCTTTCAAACATTAAATCGCTTTAACATACCTACCTATAATCAAAATTATACAAACGGCAGGAATGTTTTCAGCATCAAGACCGGTACAGACTATCCTGATCAAAAATTTATAATCTGTGCTCATTATGATGATATGCCTGCTCAACCACCAGCACCGGGAGCTGATGACAATGCCGGCAGTGTCGCAGTTGTTCTGGAAGCAGCACGGATTCTCTCTCAAATACCAACTCCCTATACCATTATATTTGCGCTGTGGGATGAAGAGGAGATGGGTAGCTGGGGCAGTCGTTATTACGCCCTGCAATCATACATTAACGGAGACGACATACTTGGAGTTGTTAATCTGGAAATGTTGGGGTGGGACAGCGACAATGACGGTTTATTCGATATTCATACCCGACCAATTGCAAATTCAGTTGAATTGGCTAATCTTGTTGATTCGTTACAAAATCAGTACAACCTTGGTTTAACCTCGGTTATTCATAATCCGGGGGTCACAGCCAGCGATCATTCATCATTTTGGAATCACGGGTACAGTGCAATTGTTTTCGGTGAGGCGTTTTTCAGCGGTGATGGTAATCCTTATTATCATACTTCAAATGACAAAATTGAACATTTCAATCTTGGTTACTACCACGCCCTTTCAAAATTGGCGGTGGCAACAATATCGCATCTGGCATTTTATGATATGACTGTTGATCTTCAAAGCGAAACGAATGCTATTGCAATTGATTTTGTATTGGAGCAAAACTACCCCAATCCATTCAATAATTCTACAGTTATAAAATATTCAATTCCACAAGAAGGGTTGGTAACACTTAAGATATTTAATGTAATAGGAGAAGAAGTAGCAGAGCTAGTAAATGAGACAAAACAAATTGGCTACTACGAAGTATCATTCGATGCAACAGGATTACCAAGTGGAATCTACTTCTATAGAATACAGGCGAGTAATTTTGTAGATACAAAGAAAATGATATTACTCAAGTAAAATATTAGGGGACGAAAGTCCCCTTATTTATTTTAGTTGATAGTCGAGTAGGGTGGCTATAGTATTTATACATCATCTGCTCCTGGATTACTTTCGTTTGGAAGAATTCGCATATCCTTAATTGCATTCTGCAGTTGAGGATATTTTAGATTAAAAAGGAGATGTGATGAAGATCTTGATTGATATACTTAAGATTATCTGTAAGATAATCCGTAAAAAGTGATTGAGAGCCGATGGCTCT
>RCNF010003348.1_pt1 | contig 10091 bp, 9 predicted proteins | sample 2041311 | NCBI WGS metagenome assembly RCNF01 (sample SAMN09708228, study PRJNA481090) | Marine sediment metagenome, whole genome shotgun sequencing project. | biome: marine sediment; feature: ocean; material: sediment; isolation source: Sewage treatment plant 2 marine sediment (STP2) ... | reverse complement strand
TTAGTTCAGACGGAAAATTTTTATATGCCTCCAACAGAGGTCATAATAGCATTGCAATATTTAAAGTAAGTAGCGATGATGGCTCATTGACCCTTGTTGCACATGAAGCAACCCGAGGAGACGGGCCACGAAATTTTTCACTTGCCCCCGATGAGATTTTTTTGCTGGTGGCCAATCAACATTCCAATAATATTATTTCCTTTAAAAGGAACGTTGCAACCGGATTGTTGGAGTATGTTGATGAAATAAAAGCCCCTACTCCAGTTTGTATATTGTTTTAATCAAAAGGTTCTAAAAAACATTTCCACACTAGATTAGGAATTTGAATATAAATTCCTAAAAATATTATGGCTAATGATATATATCATTGCATAAAATCGTATTTGTTATTACTTTAACTCTGTATAAAAGATATTTATTAAGATTTAATTTGAGAGCTAACTTTAAAGATTAACCCAATTAATAATTTCAAAAATGAAGCTATGAAAGGCGCTATATTTTTCACCGGAAAATTTGGCAGTACACAGCAATATGCCCAATGGATCAGTGAGCATACTTCTTTTCCGGTTTTTAATTTGAACCAAGAAAATCCTGATCCCACTGACTATGATCTGCTCGTGTTAGGAAGTTCAATTATGATCGCGAGACCTACTATTAAAAAATGGCTAAAAGCATTTTGGCCTATGATCAAAGACAAACAAATTGTTCTATATACTGTTTCAGGGACCAAACCCGGGCATCCTGATCTGCAAAAATGGATCAAAAACAGCTTTTCGAAGGAAATATTAATGCATATAAATCATATTCCTTTACGTGGCCGTTTAAATTTGAACGAGTTGCCTTGGTTTACTCGATTCCTATTAAATATAGGAGCCAAAGTAGAGAAAGATGCAGAAGCAAAAAAAAGGATGAAGGAAGGATTTGACTATATGGTAAAATCAAATATTTCTCCAATTCTAAAATGGGTTTCAGAAAAAAAAGAAAAGGATTTAGCCCATGTGTAAGGCATACAATGCCAAGGATCAAAACTAAAACTACATTTCTAATACTAATTCTTCTTCAGGGCTTACATTCTATTGAAGAATATATTGGAAAGCTATGGGATGTCTTCCCGCCTACAAAATATTTGACCTCACTTTTTTCCGAAAACCATAGAACTGGATTCTTAATTGCCAATATTGGGATATTTATAATTGGGATTATATGCTGGTTATTATTATATAGTCAAATTGAACTATTTATAACTGCCTTATATTTACCAAGACGCCTGATATAAATACCGTTTATCTTAAAAAAGTTAACTTTACTGATCATCTTACTCCAACTATTATATTGTATCCTATGTTTTTAAAAGAACAAATAGCAACATTAGAAAAAATGATCGACCATTTGGAGTTAAGTGCAACACGAGTATCTGCCAAAGGTATCGATTGGCATGTCGACCATATGCTGAAAGTTATTATTAAAGTAAGTAATGCGCTCAAAAATTCAGACCCTCTTGTCTATCAACGTAAATATAACTTGTTAAGATCAGTTATTTTTGTGAGTGGCAAGATTCCCAGAGGAAAAGGAAGAGCTCCAAAATCAGTCCAACCGCCTAAAGAGATCTTAAAAGAAGATCTGTTTCTTCAGATCAAAGAAGCCCGTAAGCACTTAAATGAAATGAAAGATCTACCCGCTAATAGTAATTTTAAACATCCATATTTTGGTGTGTTAAACTTAAAAATGACTCAAAGATTTCTAGATATTCATACAAATCACCATTTAAAAATTATAAGAGAAATTCTTCAATCAAAATAAAAATTAAATCGTTCCTATACTATACAAGCTTATTATATTATATTAGCCTACTCAATTTTTTAACCTACTCTTTAACACTATGAAAAAAGTACTTTTATTTTTAATTGGAATCTTAATTTCTGTATCGATAAATTCACAAATTAGCGGGAGTTTAATGCAATATCCTGATGTATCTGAAACACATATCACATTTGTTTATGGGGATGATGTATGGATAGCACCAAAATTAGGAGGAAACGCTAATCTATTAAGTTCACCTGACGGGTCTGAAAGTTATCCTCGGTTTTCTCCTGATGGCAGTATGATAGCCTATACAGCTAATTATCATGGAAATAGCGATGTATATGTCATTAAGGTAGAAGGAGGCGTACCCAAACGCCTAACTTATCATGGCATGTTTGATAAAGTTTTAGGATGGACACCTGATGGAAAGTCGGTATTGTTTGCTTCTTCAAGAGAAAGTGGCCGCCAACGTTATAGTCAATTTTATACAATTGAAATCAATGGAGGCTCACCATCTAAATTACCAATACCCTACGGTGAATATGCTTCATTTTCTCCTGATGGTCAAAAAATTGCCTATACAGATAGATCAAGAGTAAATAGAAACTGGAAAAGATATCGAGGTGGTACTGCTCCTGATATTTCTGTTTTTGATCTTAACACTTATAACACAGAAAATATAACAAATAATATTGCAAATGATGAGTTACCAATGTGGAATGGAGATGTTATATATTATATGTCTGATAATGGTCCTAACAAAAGAAATAACCTTTGGAAATATGATCAAGTTACAAAGACCAATACTCAATTAACAAATTTTAAAGATTATGATATTACTTTCCCTGAAAATGGGTCCTCTGATATCATATTTGAAGCGGGTGGAAAATTATATTTATACAATTTATCTACAGCCAATACTACAGAAGTGTCTATTCAAATTATCTCTGATCAAAAAGGGCTCATAACTCAACAAAAGAAAGTTGCTTCTTTTATGCAAGGAGCAACAATATCTCCTGATGGTAACCGAGTTGTAGTTCAGGCTAGAGGAGAGTTGTTTAGTTTACCTGCAACTGAAGGTTTTGTTGCAAATCTTTCCTCTACTTCAGGTAGTGCAGAAAGGAAGCCGGCCTGGTCACCAGATGGAAATTCTGTGGCTTGTTGGAGTGATGCAAATGGTGAATACCAATTGATGATTTATGATATGACTGGTAAGCAACAACCAAAAACTCTGACCAATTTTAAGGGCGGATTCAATTATGAAATTTTTTGGTCACCAGACAGTAAAAAAATTACCTATATAGATCAATCTATGACAATAAATTATCTGGATATAAATACAGGTAAAATTACAAAGGCAGATAAAGGCCTCTTTATGTTTGAAGGTGCTTTGCGTAATTTTAGTGTTACATGGTCACCGGATAGCAAATGGATTGCTTATTCACGTAGCACTGGTAATCGTGCTACCGCGGCAATTTTTTTATATGACACCCAAAATAACAAAGTATCACAACTAACCTCAGGATATTACAGAGACTTTTCTCCTTCATTTAGTGCAGATGGAAAACATCTTTTCTTTGCGACCAATAGATCGTTCCAACCTGTTTATTCAGATTTAGACAATACTTTTATTTATCCAAACACTACTGGAATTGCAGTAGGAACTTTAAATGCTTCAGTAAAATCTTTGTTGGCGGTAAAAAATGATGCTTTAGATTCTCCAAAAGAGGATGTTGACAATGATAAAAAAGATGAAAAATCCAAGAAGAAAAAAGGTGCTGATAAAGATGACAACAAAGATGCTAAAAAAGAAGTGCCAAAAACAATTATAGAAATTAATGGGTTCGAAAATCGTGTTGAAATGCTAGACATTGCTGTGGGCAACTTAAGCAATTTAACGGCAATTGAAGGGAAACTTATATATACGCGTTTCCCAAATGCAGGTTCACCACAAGATGCTTCCCCATCTCTTGACTATTATGATCTTAAAGAACGAGAAATCAAAACGATCATCCATAAAGTCTCTAATTTTCAGGTTACTGCAAACGGCAAAAAAATGCTAGTTATGCAAAAACAGAAACTAGCTGTTATTGATATTAAGGCCGATCAAAAAATTGACAAAACCGTTCCTACACAAAATATGATCATGAATGTGGTTCCTAAAGAAGAATGGAAACAAATATTTAATGATGTCTGGAGGTTAGAACGCGACTATTTTTATGACCCAAATATGCATGGTGTAGATTGGAATGCAATGAGAACCCGTTATGGTCAGTTGATTGATCAGTCTAATTCACGGACTGATGTTAATATCATTATTGGCGATCTAATTGCTGAGTTAAATGCATCTCATACGTATACAGGAGGTGGTGATATAACAGGTGCTTCAAGAATGAATGTTGGTTATTTAGGGGCAGATATAATTTTGGAAAATGGTCAATATAGAATTAAAAAAATTGTTACTGGTGCACCATGGGATGTCGAAGTACGCTCACCTTTGGTAAAACCGGGAGTAACAATTAAGGAAGGATATTATATTTTAGCTGTAAATGGTAGACAAATAGATATAACAAAACCAATTTCTGCTGCTTTTCAAGGCTTGGCTAACGCCACTGTACAACTAACAGTAAATAGTACCCCCTCATTAACCAATGCTAAAAAGGTAATTGTAAAATTATTGGGCTCAGAAACCAGATTACGTCATTTATCATGGATAGAAAACAATCGTCAACGTGTAGATAAGGCAACCAACGGTAAAATTGGATATGTTTATGTTCGCAGTACAGGTCAAGACGGTCAAAATGAATTAATAAGACAATTTTATGCTCAGATGAATAAAGAAGGAATGATCATAGACGAGCGTTTCAATAGCGGTGGACAGATACCAGATAGATTCATCGAATTATTAGATCGTGAACCATTAGCCTTCTGGGCAGTAAGAGATGGTAAAGACTGGGGATGGCCACCTTCCGGTAATTTTGGACCTAAGGTAATGCTCATTAACGGCTTTAGTGGCTCTGGCGGAGATGCCTTCCCGGATTATTTTAAAAAGAAGGGTATTGGCCCATTAATAGGTACACGAACATGGGGTGGTTTGATTGGAATTACCGGGGCACCCACTTTAATTGATGGCGGACGCATTACAATGCCTACTTTTAGAATGTATGATCCTAATGGCGAATGGTTTAAAGAAGGACATGGTGTAGATGCAGACATAGAAGTTGTTGAAGATTTCCAACAATTAGCCAATGGTACTGATGCACAATTAGAGGCGGGTATTAAAGAAGTCGTAAGGTTATTGAACACTAATAAAAAATTTAAAATACCGGCGAGACCTGCGTATGAAAAACGCAATTAAGAAAACACTTGTTGTAGTTTTTTAAGCCTCACATCTATAATTTATTATAACAAATTCTATCTTTTTACAAAGAGGATAATTACCCTTTGATATAAGCTCTAAAAGTAATAACTTCGTTGTTGCCTGTTCTAGGCAGGTACGGTTGTATTAGTAATATTCATACGTTTTGCTATTCTTTAAATTATCTTCATATAAAAATATAAAATCATGAAAATTACCACACTTTTTATCGCCTTCCTGACTTCTTTCCTAATCTTTTCATGCAATTGTAAGACTGACAAAGCCTCAAAGACAACTCAGCAAGAAACTTCTCAAAGCCAGGCCATTCAAAAAATAGCGAAACTCAAGGACGCTGGTTTTGAGATCGTTGATTACCATGCACATCTCAAAGGAGGATTGACCATGGAAGAATTACTTGACCATTCAAAAAAAACAGGCATTGAATACGGGGTTGCTTTCAATGCTGGCCTGGGGTTTCCTATTACCAATGACTCTACCCTACTGGCTAACTATGAGCAGTATAAAGAGTATCCCGTGTTTATGGCCATGCAGGCCGAGGGCAGAGAATGGGTAAGCATGTTCTCTAAAGAAAATATTAGCACTTTTGACTATGTATTTACAGATGCCATGACCTGGACAGATACGAAAGGCCGAAGAATGCGCCTCTGGATGCCCGAGGAAGTATTTGTAGATGATAAAGATGATTTTATGGATCAGCTGGTAGGTCAGATTGTTGGAGTGATGACCAATGAACCCATTGACCTTTATGTGAATTCTACTTTTTTACCGGATGTACTGCAACCGGAATATGATGCTTTATGGACAGAAGCCCGTATGGACAAAGTAATTATTGCTGCCGTGACAAATAATATAGCTATTGAGATCAATTCAAGGTACAAGATCCCTTCAGCCACTTTTATTAAAAGAGCAAAAGCAGCGGGGGCTAAATTTAGCATGGGTACCAATAATACCGGGAAAGAGTTGGGTACGTTAGACTATGCTATCGAAATGATCGATGCCTGTGGGTTAGAACCCGATGACTTTTTTAAACCGGTAAAGAAGTAAGCAATAAAATTACGGTTATTTAGAAAGATGAATCATTAACTAGTATGAGAACTTTTAAAAAAGGGGAAAAATCCCCTTTTGTATTTCGCTTAAAAACAATATCTTAGCCCCTGACCACCTTTTTTAGGGATTGGTAAGTAAAAAGCATTGATGCATTTTTTACTATATCATTGAGCCACCTGGCAATAATAATTCCCGGATTCAATAAATCATAGCCATCAGCCAACTAAACTTAATTATCATGAAAATCTTAAAAATGTCATTTTATTGCCTGCTTACAATCTTCATTGTAAGTTCTTGTAAAAACAAAACCCCAAAACCAATTCCTGATTTAGCTTCTTTAGATTTACTTAGAGGTGAACTTATTCTATGCAGTGGAGATCAGTTTGGGGATGTGAGTTTTGCTTTGTCATGTAGTTTTGAAACCAGAGAAACTTTTGACCTGGCTGTATCATTATTACACTCCTTTGAATATGAAGAAGCCGAAAAAGCCTTTGTCCAGGTAATTGATGCTGATCCCAATTGTGCTATGGCCTATTGGGGAGTTGCTATGAGTATAACGCATTCACTTTGGTATCAGTCAGATCTTAGTTATTTGGAAAAAGGTTCCAAACTTCTTGAAATCGCTAATGCCCTTCCTACTGGTGAAAGGGAGAAAGATTATTTGGATGCCATTACTACATATTATAAAGATTGGGATACACAGGATAATCAAACACGGGCCAAATTGTACGAAAAGAAAATGGAAGAGATTTACAATAAATATAAAGATGATACAGAGGCTGCCATTTTTTATGCATTGGCATTGAGAGCAGCAGCAGATAATACAGATAAAAGCTATTCGAATCAAAAAAAATCTGGTGATATTTTGGAAAAGTTATTTGTTGAACAACCCAATCATCCGGGTATTGCACACTATATTATTCATAATTATGATTATCCGGAACTTGCGCATTTAGCCTTACCTACGGCTAGACGCTATGCCGAAATTGCCCCGGCTTCATCACACGCCCAACATATGCCTTCCCATATTTTTACACGGTTAGGCCTTTGGGATGAATCTATAGAGTCTAATATTAATTCGGCAAATTCGGCCCGTTGTTATGCTGAAGCTAGCAATATGGTCGGTCATTGGTCCAATGAGCTTCATGCGATGGGATATTTAGTATATGCCTATTTGCAAAAAGGTGATAATGAAAAAGCAAATGAGCAATATGAACTTATGAAAACAATGTATAAGGTGTATCCATCTAATATTTTTGCCATTGCTTATCCTTTTGCCGCGATTCCTTCAAGGATAGCATTAGAAAATAAACAATGGGATATTGCAGCAAACCTTGAGCTTCATGATACGGAACTAAAATGGGAAGATTTCCCTTGGCAAAAGGCTTTACATCATTTCGGTAGAGCCGTAGGTGCTGCGCATCTTAAAAATTTTAGTTCAGTTGAAAAAGAACTTGTGATTCTTAAATCACTGAGACAAAAAGTTATTGAGAATGGTAACCAGTCTTTTGCGAAACAAATTATGGTTCAGATTACAATTTCCCAGGGCTTACTATATTATTTTAGTGGTGAAGAAAATAAAGGTATTGCACTTTTGAAAGAAGCCGTAGAATTGGAAGATGTTGTTGGTAAACACGGGGTTACACCTGGTAAATTGATACCGGCCAGGGAATTTTTGGCAGAGGTGCTACTAGATTTAAACAAATCAAATGATGCTTTAGCAATCTATGAAGAAAACCTTAAAGGGCATCCAAACAGGTTCAACGGTATTTATGGAGCCGCTATTGCTGCCAAACAAATTGGAGATCAGGAAAAAGCTACACGTTACTTTGAGCAATTGATTGAACTAACTAAAAATTCAAATAGTGACCGACAAGAACTGGCAGAAGCCCAATCTTATTTAGAGGGTAAACAGAGATCTATCTAAGCAATGATCTGTAAGTTAATTCAAAATAGAGTACTTGTGTTTATACTATGTTATGCTGCATTCATGGTTTCATGCAAGCAATCTTCAGAAAAACAATTACCTGTTTACAATCCCTCAGATTTTAATCAAGCTTTAGTTGATAAAAGCTTACGTAAGATAAGTAAAGATCATACAGTTTCAGATTTCAACTTAATAAATCAGAATGGAAAAACAGTTACGCAAGAAGATTATAAGGACAAGATCTATGTTGCGGATTTCTTTTTTACAAGTTGCCAGGGTCCTTGTCCAATTATGACCGGTAATATGGCAAAAGGAGGTCTTTGTAACGAATGATGACATCATGTTCTTATCACTTTCGGTAACACCAGATTTAGATAGTGTCCCTGCACTGCGCGAATATGCTACGCAAAAAGGGGTGATTGATTCAAAATGGAATGTTACTACAGGAGAAAAAAAACATATCTATGAATTGGCACGTAAAAGCTATTTTGCCGTAGAAGAGCGAGGTGATGGAGGCTTACAAGATTTTATTCATACGTCATATTTTATACTGGTTGATAAAAAGAAACGAATTCGAGGTGTTTATGATGGCACAGACGACGATGAAATACAAAGATTGATCCGTAATATTAAAATTTTAAGGACGGAGCGTTGAATAAGAATATCAAGAGAAACATCAGGTAGATCATATGATTCCCTGGGGAGATGAATTGTGTGAATTCATTAATCAATACTTTTAGAATACACTTATATTAATTGCCCAATAAAAGTTATTACTTTCTTAGTAGTTGAACGATCATAACCTAAACGTCTTTTTGATTTCCATCCAAGTCCCTTATTATGGCCTGAGTTTCTTACGTTGTAGTCGTTGTTAATAGTTCTCAAAATTTGAAGATTTAATTGTTTGATCATGATATAGAATAATTAGCTATATCTTCTTCTTGTACTCCATACAAGCCCTTTCGTGTGGCTTAAGTTTCTTACGTTGTGATTGTTGTCAAAAGTTCTCATGATATTAGTTTTTAATTACTAGTCTGTTACTTAATAGACGAGCTTTTTATCAATTTTGTTACACCATTTTGACCCACATTGGGCAACTTTAATACTTATTTAACATTTAAGAATGAAATAATAAGTGCTATCAATTAATTCATTCACTTTAACAAAAAGCCTGATATATTAAAACTTTCTAAAAAGTAATAACCTTCAATATGTCATATTTAAAAAAGTATTAATAATTCGCTTCATTTAATACCTTGGATAAATAAATAGTACTCTTCGGACAACAAATCAATGGTTTCGTACTATCCTCTTTGGTTTGTGATTTTCATAATTCTACATTAGTGCAACATAATAAATTTAAAAATATGAAATCAGTTATTATTACAGGCACAAGTAAAGGCATTGGTCTTGAAACCGCTTTGGCGTTTGGAAGAGCCGGATATAAGGTTTTCGCAACTATGCGAAATCCACAGAACGCTACCTCTTTTGAGCAAAAAATAAAAGAAGAATCCTTGAATATAGTCATTTCTAAAATGGATGTAGATTCTGATCAATCAGTTAAACAATGTATAGATGCCATAAATAAAGAGCATAGCTCTATAGATGTTTTGGTTAACAATGCTGGGATTGAACGCCATGGCTCTATTGAAGAAATGCCGATGGACGATTTTCAAGCAATCATGAACACCAATTATTTAGGAGTATTACGTTGTACCAAAGCTTTATTGCCTCAAATGAGAAAAAACAAAAAAGGCTGTATTATCAATGTAGCATCTGTTGCTGGTCATATTTCCAATAGCCCTTTGGGTGGGTATGCTGCTAGCAAGCATGCTCTAGAAGCCATCAGTGAAGCATTAGCACAGGAAGTAAAACCATTTAATGTCAAGGTTGCCATTATAGAACCAGGTATTATTGATACTCAAATGGCGAGAG
>RCNF010002370.1_pt1 | contig 10093 bp, 6 predicted proteins | sample 2041311 | NCBI WGS metagenome assembly RCNF01 (sample SAMN09708228, study PRJNA481090) | Marine sediment metagenome, whole genome shotgun sequencing project. | biome: marine sediment; feature: ocean; material: sediment; isolation source: Sewage treatment plant 2 marine sediment (STP2) ... | reverse complement strand
AGCTGGTCGTAGTGGGTGCGACGGGGGCGTACGAGGCCCGGTGCCGGCGCTGTCACGAACCGGATGGGGCGCCGCCCGCGAGTGAACCGTGGTTGATCCCACCCGCCGACGACGGCGCTGGCTCGGAGGACACGGCTTGAAGCTCAACCGTCGATGGTGGTGGATCGGGGGCGCGGGCCTCAGCGTTGCTGCGGTCGCAGCGACGGCCATCGCCTCCGAATCCGTTTTGGCAGGTCTCCTGTTGGTGTTCGCAGCGTTCTGGGCGGCGGCCAGCCTGTGGATTGTCACCTGGCGCGTGTGGCGCTGGATGACCTACCGGGTCGGGGTCCGCCTGTTCATTACCTACCTCCTGATCGGCGTGTTACCGCTGATCTTCGCGATGACGTTTGGAGCAATCGGTCTGTACATCTTGATGGGTCAGTACACATCGGTGAGGGTCGGTTCCGAGTTCGACCGATTCGGCTGGTCGCTGTTGGACGATTGTGAAAGCGTGATCGAGATCGCATCCGACACGGGTTCTGAAGCGGCATTCTCCGCCCTCGACGAGCTCGCATCTGATCCTCCCCACCCGCTTTCGAGGGTCTTGTGGTGGGCCCGTATCGGAGACCGAACAAAGACAGTTGGCGGTGAGCTTGAAAACCTCGATTTCGGGTGGCTTGCGGAGGGTACCTCCTGGACGATGGCCAGCCAAGGCGAGACGACATACTCGGTGACGGCCTTTCGCTCGCCATCGGGTGACCGGGTTGCAGCCCTCATTCCCTTCGACGATGTCACCGCCGCCGATCTGAGCTCGGCATGGTGGTTCGACGTTGTCTTTCTCGGCCTCGAGGAGGGATACGTCAGTGTGGCGGAAGACGGGGAGCACGAGCAAAGAGATGTATCGGCGAATGCCACGAGCGATGGTGCACTCAATATTTCGATCGATGGCGAGCGGGTTTCAGGTGATGAACTTTTCCCCAAATGGACGGATGGTGGGGAGGGTCTACTTTCGCAACCGTACGTCATCTGGTTTCGGGTGGTGGTCGATCTGGTCGCTTTGGATTCGGGTGAGGCCCTCGAAGATACGAATCAACTGGCCCTTCTTCGGACCTCGCCCCGCAACGTCTGGGATGACTTCACCTTGTCGAGATACGATCTCGGCGTCGAACTCTGGGGCGTTATTGCCGGTTTCGGACTGTTCTTTCTCGTCTGCTATGGAATCGCGACGGCTGCGTCGGCAGCCATGGTTCTTTCGATCACACGATCGACTGCGCGATTGACGGCCGGTGCGCTTGCCGTCGAGCACGGTGACCTCGACTATCGAGTGCCCGTGAAGCGCCACGACCAGCTCGGTGACCTCGCGCGGTCCTTCAATCACATGACGGACTCGGTGCAGTCAATGCTGGCCGATGTGGCGGAGAAGGAGCGGCTGGCGAGAGAGCTCGAGCTGGCGCGCGAGATCCAGGAGAGCCTGCTGCCCGCCAGCTATCTCGAGGTCGGCCCAGTCAGTGTGCGCGCGACCTTTACGCCAGCGACCGAAGTTGGAGGGGATTATTTCGATGTCTTTCCCATCTCAGAAGACCGGGTTGTGGTGGCGATCGGTGATGTCGCCGGCCACGGCCTTTCCACCGGTCTCCTGATGGCGAGCCTCAAGTCATCGGTTGCGGCGTTGGTCCATGAGGGCTACGGCGGGACCGATCTCATCGCCAAGGTCAACCATCTGCTGATGGAGCACGGAAAGGCCAGAACCATGGCCACCTTGGCGGTTGTCGAGATCGATCTCGGAGAGGGGCAGATGGTCCTCGCAAATGCGGGACATTGTCCGGCCCTCCTCATTCCTCCTGATGGAAGGCCCGACGAGCTGATGGTGAGTTCCGTCCCGATGGGCAGTCGCCTCTGCAGTCCAGCGGCTCTGGATCGACCGTTCCCCAGCGGCAGCCGTCTGATTCTGTACTCCGACGGATTGGTGGAGGCGATCTCGCCGGACGGCGAGCCCTTTGGGTACGAACGCCTCGAAGAGGTCGTGGACGCGGCTTCGGACCTCTCGGGTTCCGGTCTGACGACGACCATTCTCAACGCCCTGGCGAAGCACGCGGATGGAGTCCCGGCGGCCGACGACTTGACGATTCTTGTCGTGGAACGCAGCTAGTCGTTCGTCGTATGATGGGACAGTTATGATTACCGACCTCAAACCCGGGATGAACGTGTGGCGCTTCCGTCTTCGGCGGCAGCTCGCGCGCGGCGGCATGGGGTCGGTATGGGCGGCGTGGGACGAACGACTCGATCGTGAGGTCGCGCTCAAGTTGCTGCCCAGAGTCCTCGTGACGGAGCCGGCGGCGGAGGCGCGTTTCAAGCGTGAGGCGCTGGCCATGGCAAGGCTGCAGCATCCAAACGTGGTCAGTATCTTCGATCTCGGCACCTTTGACCCCGGTGTTGGGGAGGAGCTGCCCTACCTCGTGATGGAACTGATCCGTGGGCGCTCACTCAACGAGTTGATCAACGAGGGCCCGTTGCCGGCGAGGAAGGCCGCTCGGGTCATCGAGCAGACGAGCCTGGCGCTCGCCGCCGCGCACGAGGTCGGCGTGATCCATCGCGATCTCAAGCCCTCCAACATCATGGTCTCGGACGGTGGTCACGTGACCGTCCTCGATTTCGGGCTCGCCCGTCTCATGCAGCGTGAGGGCGAGACGCCGATCGAGACCCTGACTTCGCCGGGGATGGTCCTCGGCTCGTGCCCCTACATGGCGCCGGAACAGGCGCTGGGCAAAGGCGTATCCCCGGTTTCGGACATCTTTTCGTGCGGCACCGTTCTCTACGAATCGTTGTCGGGAGTTCGTGCGTTCGAGGGGCAGACGCCGCTCGAGGTACTGCAGGCGGTCGTACGTTCGGAGTACCGCCCGCTTTCCGAGGTGGCGCCGCAAACGCCCCAGGATTTGGTGGCGGTTGTCGAACGGTGCCTGGAACGTGAACCCGAGCGCCGCTATCGCTCGAGTGCCGACCTGGCAAGAGACCTGGCGATCTTCCAGGGCACGGACGATGTGAGCCTCGCCGAGGCGCCGACTCTGGCCATCAGCTCTGGCAGACTCGAGGCGGTTTCCGTACGCCGGCGCCGGCTCGCCATCCGTGGCGCAGGGATCGCAGCGATTGCGGTGGCGGCCGGAATTGCCGTTGGCACCCTGGTAGCACGGATCGGCACTGAAACGAGGCGCCCGGACCCAGGCCGGTGGCAGGTTCGCTCCCTGTTGGACACGGTGGGGAATTTGAACGATCCAGACTGGAATCCGGCGGGGAACGAGATCGTCATCGCCCGTAATCACGCCGGCAACAGCGAAGTGATTGCCGTCGACGCCGCCACAGGAATCACGCGGAGCGTACTCACGGGAGAGCCGGGTGTAGGCCTCGGTTTGCCCCAATACTCTCCCGACGGCAAGGCCCTGTTGGTGGAGGCGGTGGCGGCGGGCGAATCGTTGTTGCGAGTGGTTCCGGCAGTCGGTGGACCTCCGATAACCGAGGTGATCAACGCGGGCGGCGGCAGTTGGTTGGGTCCCGACAGCTTTCTCTTTTCGCGTGAAGACGTGGCCACCGGCTTCAGCCTCTATCGGTTCTCGGTTGGGCGGCGAGAGGCGGTTCGGGTTCGGGATTCTGAAACTGATCTTTCGTGGTACCGGGCCCTGATTCGACCTGGTGGCGGTTACGCGATGCTGGCAGGGTCGGCCGGGCAACCGGATAGCCTTTACGTGGCCGGTGAGCTTACAGGCCAGGCCCGGGCCTGGTTGGATTCCGGAGAGCAGATTTACGGAATTGACTGGGCCAATTCGGGCCGCTCGCTCGTGGCATCAGTGGACGGCCACCTCGTTCGGGTCGACGAGGATGGTGGATCGCCGGTAGTTCCGCGGGTGGATCGCCTGTGGTACCCGTCCCTGTCACCCGACGGACGAAGTCTGGCTGTTGTCCGCCGCAACACCACCAACGATCTCGTTGCGGTGGACCCGAACGGCAAGGGTTGGACCTGTGTTCTCTGCGGGATCTCGAACAGCGGGTGGGGGAGTGTGGATTCCGACGGTTCCGTCGTCTACCGGCGCTACGTCGCCGGAAGTGCGACGCTGTTTTTACGGAATTCTTCGGGGTCCGAAGTCGCGCTGACCGAACCGGGCGAAGACGCATCGTGCCCCTCGGTTTCGCCCGATGGCGATCGAATGGCATACCTGGCGCAGGATAAGGATGAGGGCACCGTGCTCAGGGTGGTGTCGCGAGGTGGCGGCCAACCGGTGACCCTTGCCACGGATGTCGAGGCCTCGGAGTACCCGAGTTGGTCGCCGGACGGACGCTATCTGACCTTTGCTGCCGGTTCGCCGATTCGGGTGTGGGTGGTCTCGGCTGCGGGTGGTGAACCACGGGAATTCACCCCGTCGGGTGGTGATTACCCCCAGTGGAGCCCAGACGGGCAATGGATCGCCTACTCGGTCTGGACCCAGGATTCAGATCCCGATCAGGGGGCCTGGGTGGTGCCTGCCGACGGTGGTACGCCGCAAAAAGTGGGTGGCGAGCCGACCCGGCTGGTATGGAGCCGCAGCGGACGTTTCCTGTGGCAGCTTCGCCGTACCGGCGACCGGATCGAGCTGTGGGAATCGGAGCCTGGCGTCTGGTCCTGGTCCCGTCGATCAACACTCGACCTCGGACTCCCAGCGGCTTCGCACTTCGAGCATCTCCCGCTGACTGTGAACCCGATTTCCGGCGATCTGGTCATGAACCGGCGAACGACCCTCAGCGGGCTGCTCGTATTCGAGGGCCTCGACCCCGATCGCTGGTAGGCGTTCGATCGTTTTATTTCCGTTTAATGATCAGTTTTATCAATATCTTACGTTTTTCAAATGTCGCGTTTTCGTGGTCCTCTTTCCCCGCAGAGTGGAATAGTACGGATCGTTGGATCGTATATGTCTCAGGAGTGTTGATCTTGAACAGTGGTTGAGACGGTGGTAGATTCGGCGGGTGCCGGAGGTCCGCCGGGCCGGACCGGAGAACTTGGAGGATACAGATGAAGAAACAGATTCTTTGGATTGCGATCGTTCTGGCAGTGGTGGCGGTGTCGTCCAGCGCTTACGCCGGAGATCATGAATATGTAGGGGCCACCAAGTGCAAGATGTGCCACAAGGTGCAGTACGCATCGTGGGAGGGCACGAAGCACGCCAAGGCGACCGATACGGCCAAGGCGGGGACCGAACGTGAGTGGAGCGCTGACTGCGCGAAATGCCACGCGACCAACTCCAACGAGGAGCTTGCAGGCGTGCAGTGTGAGGCATGCCACGGAGCGGGTGCTGATTTCAAAAAGATGAGCATCATGAAGGACCGCGAAACAGCGGTTTCCAACGGCCTCGTGATTCCGACCCAGGCGGTCTGCGACAGTTGTCACACGGGCGACGATCATGCGACGAAAAAGGTCATGGCTGACGAACTCGGTAACAAAGAAGCGATCCACGAGTTCAAGAATCCCCCGGGCGAATAAGCACCGGGTTCATAGATTTCGCAAAAGCGCGGCTTCGGCCGCGCTTTTTTGTGTCACCCGCCACCCAGATACCAGATACCGGCGCGTGTCCACACCAAGGCCGCCTAAAGTGACAACTTTTCTTCAGGACTTGACAAGACAACGACGGAAGAGGACCAATGCTTTTGTCGCATCCGGCATCCGGCATCCGGCATCCGGCATCCAGAATCGAGCATCGGGTGGAGGCCGGGTGGTTGGCATGGCGCCGCTCTCCGTGTATCGTGCTTTGACGCCAAAGGAGGCCCATGCCCACCCAGGATCGATCGGCTGCCATCTCGCTCGACGAGGCGCGACATCGCGCTGGGCTGAACGCATTTCCTGAAACCGTTCGGCCCGAGCGCCTGGGCGGCGTTGGACTCGAGCCCGAGTTCTTCCCCATCGTTCGCGATGCAGAGGGGCATCCTCAGAGACGCCTTCTGTTGACCCAGGCCGACGGTAGCGGTGTGCTCGAGATAGTTGACGAGCTCGCCGCGTCCGATGACCGCATTGGCCCCCGCAGTAGCCCGTCGCCTGGTCCGGTGGAATACCCGGTCGAGGGAGGGGGGCGGTTGACTTTCGAGCCGGGCGGCCAGGTTGAGCACTCGACAGCCGTATTCGAGAGCGTCGCCACCGTTTGCTCCGACGTGAGGGACATCCTCGGTCGTCTGCGCGGCGCATTCGGGCGCCATGATGTCTCCCTCGCAGCTGTCGGCATCGATGTCTGGAACGATGTCGAGACGGTTCCCCAGCAACTTCGGGCCGGAAGATATACCGCACAGGCGGCCTATTACCGACAGCGAGGCCACTGGGGCGCGGTCATGATGCGGCACACCGCAAGCCTCCAGATCAACCTCGATCTCGGACCCGAGGGAGTGTGGCAGGAGCGGTGGCTGTTGGCCAATCTGATGAGCCCACTGATGACCGCCACGTTCGCCTCCAGTCCGGGGCTTGGTGCGGTCTGCAGCCGCGCCCGAGCCTGGCAGGAGCTCGACCCGACGAGAAGTGGCTTCCCACGCCTCCTGGTGGAAGGGCCGGGAGATGATCCGCGCAGCGAGTGGGGGCAGGCTGCTCTCGAGGCCGACGTGATGATCTATCGCGTTGACGGCGACCACTTCGAACCTGGTTGCCTTGGATGCAGCTTCGAGAAGTGGGTCCGGAACGGCCACCCGCGCTGGGGCTGGCCGACGATCGATGATCTCGAGTACCACCTCACGACGCTCTTCTTCGAAGTTCGGCCTCGAGGGTTCCTCGAGCTGCGAGCAGGTGAGGCCTTGCCGGACCGGTGGCGGGCGGTGCCGGTGGCCCTGACTGCGTCGCTGCTCTATGACGATGGCGCCCGGACGGCGGCACTCGATCTACTGCTTGACCACCGCGCGAACCTGCCGGATATTTGGCGGAGGGCGGCGATTGACGGTGTCCGCGATCCCGAGCTGAGAGATCTTGCCTGCAAACTGTGGACGATTGGTCTCGATGGCGCCCGTGCGCTGCCGTCCGGATACATCGAAAACGAGGAGATCGCAGCCGTCGAGGCGTACCTGGAGCACTACACCGCTCGTGGTCGCATGCCGACCGACGAAGTCCTCGAGTTAATGGCAGACGATCCGGCGCGCGCCCTTGAATGGGCAAGTAGCTGACGGTCGGAATTCGGAATTCGGAATTCGGAATTTCCGCACACCCGGGCTATTCGGCTCTACGGGTAGACGGCTATACGGGCCACCCGCCCTGCCTCACGGACTCGTTAACGAATCTTCTTGACCTTTCCTGGCGCATGATTTGGCGAGCGTTCGAGGATCGGGGCGACTGATTTGAACGATGTTGAAAACGCGAAGGCGCAAAGATCGCTAAGACCGCACAAAGAGATTTCAAAATCTCGGAAGAACTTTGCGCTCTTGGCGTCTTTGCGGTTCCAAAGCCGATCACGCCTGTGCTACTTCACCTCGGGGGAGTGCCGGTGCAATTTGGTGGCCGTAAAGCCGTAAAGCCGTACTGCCTTCTGCGCTATCCTCTAAGCGTCACGAGGAGGCAACGCGATGTTGTTTGATTCCGATATCGATAAGGCGGTGCGAAGCGGTACGTCGTTGACCGATACAGAGCCGTGGAATGCGCTCGAGGGGCATTATGGTGAGATCGGCGCTGTGCACATGCGGGAGCTTTTCTCAGCTGATCCGGGCCGCTTTGATCGTTTTTCCCTCAACCTCGACGGGCTGCTCTTCGATTACTCAAAAAACCGCATCGACGAAACCACGGTTGCCCTACTGGCCGATCTCGCACGGGCAAGCGGGGTGCCGGAGGCGGCGCGCGCGATGTTCTCGGGCGAGAAGATCAACTGGACCGAGGACAGGGCAGTACTCCATGTGGCGCTGCGGAACCGTGGCGGCGCACCGATAGAGGTCGACGGTGAGGACGTCATGCCCGGGATCGATGCGGTTCTTCAGAAGATGAAGGGGTTCTCCGAGGCGGTCCGCTCCGGTCAGTGGCTTGGCTACACAGGTCGCCGGATCACTGCGGTTGTCAACATCGGCATCGGTGGCTCGGACCTGGGACCCGCCATGATCTGCGAGGCGCTGACGCCGTACTGTGATGGTCCACAGGTCCGATTCATCTCCAACGTCGATGCGACAGATTTTGTAGAAAAGACCCGCGGTCTCGACCCCGCCGAGACCCTCTTTGTGGTTGCATCAAAGACCTTTACAACGCAAGAAACCATGACCAATGCGAATACGGCGCGGCACTGGTTGGTCGAAGCGATCGGCGATGATGCTGCGGTGGCGCGTCATTTCGTGGCGCTCTCCACCAACCACGAAGCGGTTGAGGCTTTCGGGATCGATCCCGACTGCATCTTCGAGTTCTGGGACTGGGTGGGTGGCCGCTACTCGAGCTGGTCGGCGATCGGCCTGACGGTGGCGCTGGCGGTGGGTTTCGATCGGTTCACGGAGCTTCTCGAGGGCGCCCATACAGTTGATCGGCACTTTTTGGAAGCACCGCTCGAGGAGAACATCCCGGTCCTCATGGCGATGCTCGGCATCTGGTACCGGAACTTCTTTGGCGCATCGACTCGGGCTGTTTTGCCGTACGACCAGTACCTCCGTCGATTTCCGGCCTATCTCCAACAGGGCGATATGGAGTCGAACGGCAAGTCGGTCGACCGCGAGGGCAACAGGGTCGACTACCAAACCGGCGCCGTGGTCTGGGGCGAGCCGGGAACCAACGGCCAGCACGCCTTCTATCAGCTCATCCACCAGGGCACCGAATTCGTACCGTGCGACTTCATCGGCGTTATCAACTCTCACAACCCGATCGGTGACCACCATCGAAAGCTGATCGCCAACTGCTTCGCGCAGAGCGAGGCCCTGATGGTGGGACGAACCGCCACCGAGGTGATGCACGAGCTCCTCGTTCGTGGCCTCGACAAGGAGGAGGCCAGGGCGCTCGCGCCGCACAAGATCTTCGAGGGTAATCGACCGACCAATACCTTCCTGCTCGACCGTGTAAACCCGCGATCGCTGGGCATGCTGGTCGCTCTCTACGAGCACGAGTTCTTCGTTCAGGGTGTGGTGTGGAGGGTCAATAGCTTCGATCAATGGGGGGTCGAGTTGGGCAAGGTTCTGGCGGGCAAGATCCTCGGCGAGACGAAGAACCTCTTCACGAACGGTGATGCCGAGCTATCGCACCACGACGCCTCGACCCGCGCCCTGATCGAACGCTTCGCCGCCCGGCAAGACAGCGACTAACCACTGAGGCACAGAGGACACAGAGAAGACACGGAGCCACCCACCCATTTCAAACCGCAGATCACGCAGATAGACGCAGATCCACCCACCCACGTCGTAACCACCAAGACACCAAGACACCAAGGAGCGGTCGCTGATCTTGAAAGGTGGTCCCGCTTCTTGGCAGCAGAACGACAGGCGATCCGGAATCGCCTGTCGCCGGTGAAAAGACCCTCCGCAACGGATGCAAGCATCCGTCGCTGTCGGTCTTCTCACCGGTCGACGTGCCGATGGCACGTCCCTGCTGCTTCTCCCAGATTTACTTAATCTAGAAGAGAGGTGGCGAGGCCTGCGCTCGAAGAGCGAAGGTCGCTGTTCGTAGCATGCAAGCACGAATTCATCTGGGTCTATCTGTGTGATCTGTGGGCATTTTCCGGTCGTCGAAGTGCTCGAGTCATTGAGCGGAAGCGGTAATGCGGTCAAACCAGGATGCTCTATCTGCGTCATCTTCGTGATCTGCGGGCAAATGCGTGGATGGGCATTCCTAATTCCTAATTCCTAATTCCGAATTCAAAGGTCTGTGCCTCTGTGGTGATTCGGCGGTCCGGGTTAGAATGCCGACTCTCCCAACGGAGACCGGAGGATTCATGACCCTGATTCGCGTTGCGCACTCGCCGGACTCGGACGACGCCTTCATGTTCTATGCACTGGCCAAGGACCTCATCGACACCGGTGAGCTGCGCTTCGAACACGTGCTCTCCGACATCGAGAGCCTCAACCGCGAGGCCTTCGACGGGACCTACGAGGTGACCGCAGTTTCGATCCACGCCTATGCGCACCTCGACGATCGTTATGCCCTGCTCGGTTCAGGGGCGTCGATGGG
>RCNF010002369.1_pt1 | contig 10094 bp, 7 predicted proteins | sample 2041311 | NCBI WGS metagenome assembly RCNF01 (sample SAMN09708228, study PRJNA481090) | Marine sediment metagenome, whole genome shotgun sequencing project. | biome: marine sediment; feature: ocean; material: sediment; isolation source: Sewage treatment plant 2 marine sediment (STP2) ... | reverse complement strand
CAGGGAAAGGGGCAATATTATGAATCCCTTCAGATTTAAATTGCTGGAAGCCATAGGCGAAAGCATGTCCCTGAAAAGCGCCGCCGAGGAATGTGGTGTGAGTTACCGGAAGGCCTGGGATGGAATCCGGGACAGTGAAAAGGCCCTGGGTTTTCCCCTTGTGGAAAGCAGCCGGGGTGGTTCCGGAAAAGGCACCACCACGCTCACCGAAGAAGGAAAAAAGCTGGTGGAAGCCCATCGCGCCCTGCGTACAGATTTCGATAAAGCCATTTACCGAATCACAAAGGACTTCTTTCACAACCTGAATAAAGACAAGAAATAATACATTTGCAGACTAAATGAAGGTAAAGTTTATATGCCCATATCATTCTTCTAAAGCACATTTTGCCAATATCTTAAAATCGCTTTGATATCTCCCGATTCTTGGATAAATTGCCCACTTAAATCCTTCCTGATGAAGAAATTTGATGCGAAAAAGAACTACGAGCAGACACGCTTAGCAATAGCTTACGTGGAGCTGCATAAAGCCAAAAAGAAAGATTATGAAAGAATTGGCTTTATGTCCGGATTGGAGGTGCACCAGCAACTTCTGACCTTAAGTAAGCTTTTCTGTCGCTGCCCGGCCGGTATATACCATAAACACGACGACTACAACGCAGAGGTTATAAGACATATGAGACCAACTCTCAGTGAACTGGGAGAATACGATGGTACTGCCCTTATGGAATTCAGAACCAGGAAAGAAATTGTCTATCGCCTGAACAACGAAAATGCATGCACCTATGAAGTGGATGACACACCTCCGTTCCCTATAGACAGTGAGGCTCTTGAGATTGCCCTGGAGATATCCCTTCTCTCAAAACTGAATATTGTTGGCGAAGTTCATATCACCCGCAAACAGTATCTTGATGGAAGTATCCCTACGGGATTCCAGCGTACCGCAATTCTTGGTGTAGAAGGAGAAATCGAGCTTAAAAACAAAAAGGTAAGGCTTATACAGCTCAGTATAGAGGAAGATTCGTGCAGGGAAATATCGGATATCGGACATACAAGGGTTTATAAAACCGACAGGCTAGGTATGCCACTGATTGAGACAGTTACTTATCCTGATATGGATACTCCCTGGGAACTGGCAGAGGCAGCCGAATATATAAGATATCTTAACAGGAGTACCGGCAAGGTTCGGACAGGTATCGGTGCGGGTCGCGAAGATGTTAACGTAAGTTGTCGTGGTGGCAGTCGCGTAGAGATAAAGGGTGTTGCACATAACCTGTGGATACCAAAACTATCTCATATTGAAGCTTTCAGACAATACGCCCTGCTTAATATTAAAAAGCAACTTGAGTCTCGTGTAAAAGATCAGACCACATGGAAGATTAGCACCCGCGAAATAGGCTTTAGCGACAGTAAGCTTTTATTCGGCCCCGCTAAAGAAGCTCTTGATAAGGGTTTCAGGATAATAGCTATAAATCTGCCAGCTTGTAAAGGCATTCTTTCACATTTTACTCAACCCGGACAATGCTTTGCTGATGAGCTTTCAGGCAGACTTAAGGTTATTGCATGTATTGAGAAACCCAATATGATGCATTCCGAAAACCCTGAGAAACAGAGCTGTGAAAAAGAATGGGACGCGCTACGCAATTTTCTTGGCGCTGATGCGCAGGATGCACAGCTTATGCTCTGGGGTCCGGATGATGATATCCCTACAGCCATCGAAACTATAGAAGAAAGAATGGCAATGGCATTTGAGGGTGTTCCAAACGAAACAAGAAAATCATTTGAAGACGGTACAACAATCTTTGAAAGGGTACTACCCGGTTCAGACAGGATGTACCCCGATACCGATTCGCCTCCCATCCCTCTTACTGAGGAATATATAGATTCGCTCAGGGGAAGATTACCAAAACTTGCATCCCTCAGATTTAAACAATTGAACGAGTGGGGAATACCAGAGGACAGTTATAAATATATCCTCAGCAAGAATCTTGTACCACTTATTGAACAAATTTGTGAATGCAAAGACTTTTCACATAAACAGATCGGGACATTTTTAGGACAAAAATTTAAAAGGATAGATGGGACAAAAAAAGCTCATAAGAATTTTAATGAAAAGATTATTTCAGACCTCTTTGCCTACCTCTGTAATAAAAAGCTGGATATTGCCATTGCTGGCCCCATGCTCGATATTCTGTACGAACACCCAAAAATGAGGTACGAATCTATTCTTACAACACTGAATTTCAAAAAGAGGAGTATGGACGAACTTATTGCTCCTCTCGATTTTCTTTATGAGAAATTCCTTAACGGAAAAGAAAGTGCAGACCACAACAAAGCAGTTAACTGGCTTATGGGTCAGCTGAAAAAGCAGGCGATTGGCAATGTCAATCTAAGCGGGCTAAGTAGAAAAGTAAATGAAATTGTAGCTAATAAAAAGTAGTAATCATGTCAGAAGATATTTTCCAGGGCTATAAAGGCGCTGCTCTTGAGATCCTTAAAAAATATAACGTTAGAGTCTGGGGACAGACAGAAATAGACACTACACGTGGTGTATTTAAAGGAACAGTATTACCAAGGGCCGAAAACGATGACGATCAGCATGTGGTTCTTAAGATTGAGACAGGCTACAATATTGGGATTGATATTGCAACTGTGGTCAGGATGAAAGAAACAGGCTATCAGAAGGCCAACTATAAAATCCCTGAGAAAGAGTTTCCCTACTCCGAGGATAAGCCCTCCGTTAAATTATTTGGTACGGGCGGTACTATTGCATCAAGACTCGATTACCGTACCGGAGCTGTTATTCCTGCATTCTCGCCGGGCGAGCTTTACGGAGCTGTGCCGGAGCTGGCAGATGTTTGTAATATAGATACCGAAAAAATATTTGCAGTGTTCAGTGAGAACATGGGCCCCGAACAATATATAGCCCTTGCAAAGGCAATTGGCAAGGAGATTGAAAACGGAATTGACGGAATAGTAATCGGTCATGGTACAGATACTCTTCACCATACTGCAGCAGCACTTTCATTTATGGTGCAGAACTCTCCTGTACCTATTGTTCTGGTTGGTTCTCAAAGATCCTCAGATCGTCCCTCTTCAGATGCAGCACTTAATCTTATTCATGCCTCTTACGCAGCTGCCCATGGAGATATTGCCGAGGTTGTGGTATGTATGTTTGGTCCTACTTCCGACGAATATGGTTTCCTGCACAGAGGAACCAGGGTCAGAAAGATGCACTCTTCGTATCGCTCCACTTTCAGAACAATTGGCGACACGCCGATTGCAACTGTTACCCGCGAAGGAATTAAACACATTAAAAAGAACTATAACACCAGGCGAAAAGACAAAAAGGTAAATATTCTGCCCTTTTTCTCAGAGAAGGTTACAATGATGTATTACTATCCCCATATGAAGCCTGAAATTCTTGACATGATGGTTGATATGGGATACAAAGGGATAATAATTGTTGGTACAGGACTTGGTCATGTAAACAAGGAACTTTATCCTGCCCTCGAAAGAGCAAAGCAAAAAGGTGTATCAGTATTTATGACCCTGCAGACTATCTGGGGATATGTTCATATGTTCGTGTATGAAACCGGGCGGGATATGATTGCACTTGGAGTAATTCCTCTGGGCAATATGCTACCCGAAGTAGCCTGGGTAAAACTGGGGTGGGCTCTTGGCCAAACAGACGATCAGGAAAAGATTAAAGAAATAATGCTCACTCCTGTTAACGAAGAGATTACGAAGAGAGAGCCCTATAATGGTTACCTGGTTTACCAGGGGGGAGTTCCCGAAGTTGAGGATTTTGTAAGAAAATTTCATAAGTAGACCTGCTGCTCAACACTTGTGCATCTCATCAAAAAATGTAAATTTGTCTAATTCTCAGAATCAAGAAGAATAATGCTTATATATTTTGCTACAGGACTTGCTGCAAGTTCACTTCATGTTATATCAGGACCCGATCACCTCGCCGCGGTAACTCCACTGGCTATTGAAAGTCAGAAGAGAGCCTGGCGTGTTGGCTTTGCATGGGGACTGGGACATACACTGGGTGTATTTATTATCGGTATACTGTTCCTGCTTTTTAAAGATTACATCCCGGTTGAGATCATATCATCATATGGCGAACAAATTGTAGGAATATTACTTATCCTGATAGGTGCCTGGATATTTTACAGAATTTTTTCAAAAAAACCCTCCCATAAAATTGAAACAAGGAAAAATGACTCATGGACAGCTCTGGGGATAGGTGTTATACATGGAGTTGCAGGGGTATCTCACCTGATTGGCATACTTCCCAGCCTGGCATTGCCTACAAAAGCAGATTCCATAAGCTATATCCTGGGCTTTGGTGTTGGAACCATAATTACCATGGTAGTTTATTCTGCAATTATGGGATTGATGTCTCAGTCAGCAGCAGCAAAAAATCAGAAAAAGTTGCTTCTCGGAATAAGACTAATTGGTAGTGCTGCGGCAGTACTTGTTGGGATTTTCTGGATCTTTCATTCAGGTGCAGCCCACTAGCAGATTGGAAAATTATAGCTGATCATTAATCCACTTATACCACTCTTCCATCCCTTGTCCGCCTGTAGCCGAAAGTTCAATAAACTTAAGATGATGATTTACTTTTAATCCGTACTCCTTCGCTTTCTCCACATTGAAGTTTACATAAGGAAGTAGGTCTGTTTTATTAATTATACACAGGTCGGCTCCCTGGAACATAGTTGGATATTTTGCTGGTTTATCATCCCCCTCAGTAACACTAATAACTACCACTCGCTTGCTTTCGCCCAGGTCAAATAAGGAGGGACATACAAGATTACCAACATTTTCAATCATAAGAACTGAACCCTCAGGCGGATCAAGTCTCTTTGTGGCAGTATTTATCATATCTGCATCCAGGTGGCATCCGTTGCCGGTATTTATCTGGATAGCTTCTGCCCCCGTTGCCTCTATCCTCGCAGCATCGTTGGTAGTCTGCTGATCGCCTTCAATTACATAAAAAAGATTGTGCCCTTTCATTTCAGTGATAGTCTTTTCCAGCAAGCTTGTCTTTCCTGAGCCAGGAGAACTCATCATGTTGATGCATAAAATCTTACGTGCCTCAAAGAAGCCGCGGTTTCGCTCTGCAAGCAAATTATTAGCAGACAGGATATCAGTCTCCACAGCAATAAGCTTATGAGAATGATCGTGGTCGTTGTGATGATGGTGTGTATGAGCATGACTGTGCTCTTCTTCACCATGTTTTCTGATTATCGCTCCGGCATTGTCGCCGCATCCGCATGTATCGCACATAGTATTTCGCTTTTAACTTATTCTATCAATATTGAACTAACACGTAATTCCTTTCCTTTCAATATACTGCATCTGTAAGAACCGCATTCAGGACATAAATTTATAGGGCTTTCAGTATCAAAGTCATTATTACAATCATTACATATAGCAAGTCCTCCTGGTTTATCTATTACAATATGTGCACCTTCAATAATACTTCCAGGAGCCATCACCTTAAGGGCAAACTCAAGAGCCTCATATTCTATCCCCGCCAGCACGCCTATTTGCAGCTCCACCTCTCTGACTTCAGCATTTTCCGAAACTGAAGCCTCTTTCTGAACTATATCAATTATGCTCTGCGCAATAGACATTTCGTGCATAGTATTCTGTTTATATAGTACTAAGCTTCCTGGCCGCTATTGCCATCTGCCCAAGGGCCAGTCCGCCATCATTCGGAGGCACGGTACTATGTAAATATACGTTATAATTATATTTCTTCAGAGCATTGTAAACAGAAGAAGTAAGATATGAGTTCTGGAAAGTTCCTCCACTCAAAACAACTTTTCGAATGCCGCTTAGTTGAGCCACTTCTCCTACAGCCTCAATAAGTGCATTGGCGACACTATTATGGAACCTGGCAGAGATTCGGGAGACAGCAACAGAATTCAGCCTATCGTTAGTTATTTGTTCTATGGTTGGTCCGAATGATATTATACCGGATTCAAGCGAATAGTCGTAAAATCCCTTTTCAGTATTATCTATAACAGATTCCAGTCGCATTGGAGCTTCGGCATGGTATGTCGATACCATATTAACACCGGTAATAGCAGCCACTGCATCAAATAATCGTCCGGCGCTGGAATAATAATGCGAGTTTATCCCTTTGTCTATTCCCTTAAGATACAGAGCGCTTCTCTCCTTGCTTATACCCATATCCTTAGCTAAAGCGTATATAGCAGACTTATCAGGATAATACTTATTCAGGTATGCCAACCCGGAGCGCCAGGCTTCTTCGGAAATCTTGTCTGCCCCAACAATCGGAACATAATCCAGGTGATAAACACGCTCAAACTCCTTATAATCAGCCAGAAGAATTTCGCCTCCCCAGATATTTCCGTCGCTCCCCAAGCCAACACCATCAAAGGCCAGTCCAATTACCTTCTCATCGAGCATATTTTCAGCCATACATGAGGCAATATGAGCATGATGATGCTGGACTTTAAACAGCGGAATATCCATTTCATGCGATAGCTCCTCCGCAAAATGTGTGGAGAGATAATCAGGATGATAGTCGCTTACCGTAGCCAGGGGTGAAAAACGAAATAGTTTACTTAACAGTTTATAGGAAGATCTGTAGAAATCCATACTTGCCTCGTTTTTAAGGTCACCAATATACTGGCTTAGTATAGCATCCTTTCCCTTACCTATGGCAAAGCTGTTAACCAGCTCTGCCCCGGCAGCAAATATTCCTTCTGTAGAGCAATTAATGTCTATTGCAGCTGGTGTATATGACCTCGATCGTCGTAGTATTACTGCTTTGCCGGCCATCACTTTTGCAAGCGAATCATCCACCCTGTTGTATATTTCTCTGTTATAGGCAACAATCAGATCAGCAATGCCTTTCAGTTTCTCTGCTGCAATTTCATCGTCAGTTATTACCGGTTCATCAGAGAGGTTAGCGCTGGTAAAAAGAATACTACTCGTCTCTAATTCTTCAAAAATCAAGTAATGGATGGGCATATATGGTAGCACAATCCCGATACTGTTTAATGAAGCCGAAACAAGTTCAGACAATTGGTCTTTCGATTCAAGAAGCACGATAGGTTTCCGCCATGAACTCAAAAGCTTTTCTTCCTCATTGCTAATCACGGCATGCTGCTTCGCAGCATCCATATCCCTGCTCATTACTGCAAAAGGCTTCCCTTCCCTGCCCTTTCGTTGTCGTAATTTTTCAATCGCCTTATCATTATATGGGTCACAGATAAGGTGATAGCCTCCTGTCCCTTTTAATGCCACAATCATTCCCTTGCTAATAGTTTCAGCTATTGCCAGGCAGATATCTCTAATGCCGGTTCTCTGATCCTCACTGCCAATAATATAATAATAGGGTCCGCAATTGTTACAAGACACCGGTTGAGCATGGAAACGTCTATCATTAACATCAGAGTATTCTTTCCGGCATTCCGGGCACATCTCGAAACTCTTCATAGTAGTATTAGGCCTGTCGTAAGGCAGATCTTTAATAATACTGAAACGTGGGCCACAATTTGTACAGTTTATAAGCGGGTAGTCTACACGATGAGCCTGCGAGAACATATCCCTCCTGCACTCTTCACAAACGGCTATATCAGGACTTACTCCTGTTACTGCATCAGAAATATTATTGGATTTAACGATTGAAAAATCTTTATAGTCCTGATTATCAGATTGCTCTGAGATCAGCTCCTTAACCTGGGATGCTAGCGGGGCCTCATCCCTGAGTGCTTTTTCAAACTTATCAAGGGCGTCTTCATCTCCAGTAGCAATAATAAATACCCCATCGTTCCTGTTTTCAACTTCACCCCTAATGCCTTCTCTTGTAGCTATTCTATAAACAAAAGGTCTGAAACCCACACCCTGTACCAGTCCTCTAATATGTATAGTTCTGCTAATCATAAGCACCTCAGTCAAATGTAGCAAAAAAAGATTAATTTGAGTTAGCGACCTCACTATGCTCGCCGCATAATACTTCTTGCCCCAAACTACACGCCCCTGCACATCTACAGTGTGTTATGAACATTTCCAGGTTAATATTTAAACTTTGCTGCGATTTTTATGTTTATAGAATAATTATATCTTTGCCGCGCTTTTTTGCAGTTGCGAAGATGCATATGTCGAACGAAAAAACCAATTTTGGGTGCCAGACTACTACTAATTGCAGTAATATCATTAATCACTACATATTCCTGTAATACCTATTCCAACAACGATAATCAAGACTTTGTCGTACATAAAGATCTTTCTCAGATTAGAGAACGAGGCAAGCTTGTTGCTATAACAGATTATAACTCCACCAGCTATTTTATTTATAAAGGAGAGCCAATGGGTTTTCAATATGAATTACTGCAGGAATTCGCAGATTACCTGGACCTTGAGCTTGAGATTCTTACAGAAAATGATCTTCATGTATCCTTTGAGATGATTAACAAGGGTGATGCTGATTTGATGGCTCTTAACCTTTCAATAAATAATCAGAGAAAGGAATTTATTCGTTTCTCAGCACCTATCGGACAAACACGACAGGTACTGGTGCAGAGAAGACCTGATAACTGGTTGCAAATGACAATGGACGACCTGGACAGTGAACTGGTGCGAAATCAGCTTGACCTGGCAGGTAAAACTGTTTATGTGCAAAGTGGATCATCATACGCGCAGCGATTAAAAAATCTTCAGGATGAAATTGGGGACTCAATAAATATTGTCGAGGTCCCAATGGAAGTTGAAGAGCTTATAACTCTTGTAGCAAATAAAGAAATTGATTATACCGTTTGTGACGAAAACGTAGGTAAAGTTAACCGTACATATCATACAAACCTGGATGTTAACACACCAGTCAGTTTCCCACAAAACTACGCCTGGGCTGTGCGTAAAAGTGGTTCAGATGAACTGGTTACCAGTCTTAATACCTGGATAAATACCTATAAAAAGAGTCATAACTACGCATTACTCTATTCCAAGTACTTTAAAAATTCCAGATCGAGAAAAATAGTTCAAAGTGATTCATATACTCTCCTTACCGGTCAGATTAGTAATTATGATAATTACTTTATGCAATATAGCGATTCAATAGGATGGGATTGGAGATTACTTGCTTCCCTGGTGGCCCAGGAATCAAGATTTGATCCAGTTGTTACATCATGGGCCGGAGCATATGGATTAATGCAACTAATGCCTGCTACCGGAGCGCATTATGGAATAGATGTTAGATCATCTCCTGAGAATAATATTATAGCAGGAATAAAATATATTACATGGCTTCAGGAACTTTTTGAAGAAAAAGTTGTGGATGAAGAAGAACGGCTGAAGTTTATACTGGCTTCTTATAATGTGGGGCCTGGACACGTACTGGATGCACGGCGATTAGCCAGGAAATATGGAAAAGATCCTGAGATCTGGGACGATAATGTAGCATATTTCCTGCTTAGAAAATCAGAGCCTGAGTTTTACCACGATCCGGTAGTGCAGCATGGATTCTGCAGGGGCGAAGAACCTTTCAACTACGTTACTCAGATTATCGAACGCTACGATCACTATTTAAATATTGTACCGGAAACCAGTCTGGCAAGCGTGAAGTAGTTGCAAGCTACAAGTTACAAGTTTAAGGTTTAAGGTTAGAAGTTTTTCCGGTTTCCCTGCCGGCAAGCAAGCGTTCTCCGGTCTCCTTAATCCATATCCATTTTAATAAGTATTTCAAGTAGCTCATTTAAAATCATCGCCGTTGCACCCCAGATAACATAAGCTTCAAAATCATAATATTTAACATTAATCAGTTCATCTCTCACCTGCATTGGCTTCTCCTTAATGATGGAGGAATCAAAAAAGAATTCCAACGGAGCCTCAATCAGTGACACAACTTCTTCCTCACTGGGAATAAATACAGGTTCCGAATCCATATATGCTACAACAGGGGTAACTTCAATATTACTTACAGGAATAAACAAAGGTGTTAGCTTACCAATAATACGTATTGCTTTGCCACAAACTCCTGTCTCTTCACACATCTCACGAACAGCAGTCTGGGTTAGATTCTTATCAGAGTCTTCCATTTTTCCACCAGGGAA
>RCNF010002368.1_pt1 | contig 10095 bp, 3 predicted proteins | sample 2041311 | NCBI WGS metagenome assembly RCNF01 (sample SAMN09708228, study PRJNA481090) | Marine sediment metagenome, whole genome shotgun sequencing project. | biome: marine sediment; feature: ocean; material: sediment; isolation source: Sewage treatment plant 2 marine sediment (STP2) ... | reverse complement strand
AACCAGCATGAGTTCGCCGGCGGTGGTGTGGCGGTTTCCGCGGACGGAAAAGGGATCGGCCAAGCGGTTGCGGGGCGTGCCGGCCGTTCCGGCCAGTCGGTCCGAATGAGGCATGGGACCCACGATCGGCTTCTGCCACAGAAAGTTGGGTCCGATCTGCCAGTTTGCGCTCAACCCGTAGGCCACACCCGTCAACGCGTTGATCTGGTTGCCTGACCCGCTGTCCTTCAAACCCCAGCCGGTGAAGGTGGGAATGGCGGTCGGGCCGCCCTCGGCCACCAGACCCATGTAGGCGCCCTGGCCATACCAGTTCCAGCGACCCTTCTGATAGGTGAGCTTGCCCTTGAAGCCAAAGGTGTCCTCGTCCTTGATCTTATCCTCGCGAATGTCGCCGGGCGCGATGGGCCGATCGGAGTTCACCAGGCCTTCGTCGATGATCTGGAAGGTCTCATCCACGCGCGGTTGGCCAGACCAGACGGCTCCCCCTTCGAAATTGAAGGGTCCCAGTCGCGTGGCCATCGATAGGGAGGCCTTGCGGGTGGAGAGTTCCGGGATGGCGACCGAGCTGGTCAGCGACGTCTGCTGGGCGAAATCCTCCTGGAACATTCCGGTCCAGGCCATGCCGCGGAACGAACGCTGGTACTTGACGAACACCGCGGGGTTGGCGCCCCACCACAGCTGGGGGCCGAAGGCCACCTTCAGGCCGTTGAGGGATTTCTTGCCGCCGATTTCCATGCCGAGCGGCGCTTCGCCGTTGTAGATATCGATGTTTTCGCCATAATAGGCGTCCCGGTACAGGCCGAAGAAATCGCCTTCGTACTGCCAGTGCAGATGGCCGGTGCGGTAGAAGGCGTTCAACTGGAACCAGCGGTCGTCCCAGGAAACCTCGGCCTGATAGATCTTCACCCGCTCGATCGATTCGAGTTCGACCAGATCGCCCTTGCCGTCGGTGACCGTCTGGGGCCGCCCCCGGTTTTCATAGTAGATCTCGTCGATGGTGTTCTTCGGCACCCGGCCCAGGATGTTCAACGACATCCGGCCTTTGATGGCTTCGTTGGGCTTGGCTTCGATATCCGCAAAGAACGATTGTCCATGATCGAAGCCCAGGAAGGAGGGATAACCTTCCTGCGGTTCTTCGATCGGTGGCGTGGAAATGTTCTTGCCGCCGGTGCTGTAGGTTTCGAACTCCATGCGCAGACCCGACACGCGCACCTTGCTCAACAGGTCGGTCTGGGCGGCGGCCGTGCTGCCGTGGGCCTCGGTCACCGAGCCCATGGCCTGGATATTGCCGAAGTGCGCCCGGATGATGTCCAGGTCCGTGGTCGGCGCGTAGGCGTTCAGGCGGAACGCGTCGCGCAGGGCGTAGTAGGCCGCGCGTGGATAGACGTCATAGATGCCGCGAGGATCCGAAGGCCCCTTGGCGCAGATGCCCCACCACTCCTCATTCATGTTGTTGTCGCCCTCGCGGTAGTCCGAAGGGTACCCGGCGTTCGGCCACGAAGCGTTGGTGTCGTGGGTGCTGAGGTTGGCGTCCTGCTTGTATTTCCACCAGCCGTCGCTCCACTGGAAGATCATGCCGCCGATGGCGTTCCCGACACGGCCTTTGCCGGCCGACTGCTCGTAGATTTCCTTCCATTGGCCCAGCAGGAAGTAGGCCTGGGAGAGCTGGTCTTCCTTCATGGTGATCGCGTTGAAGGCGTCGCAGCCGAACTCGGTGAACATGACGGGCACGCCCAGCTTGTCATGGACCACCTGGAAGAGATCACGCGCGGAGATGCCGCGGTAGACATTGGTGCCCAGGATGTCCAGCCCTTTGCACTCCTCGGCTATGATGTCGATGTAGCCCAGATCGCCGTTGGCCATGGCGACGGGACGGTCGGGATCGAGCCGGTGGAGGTCGTCAATGACGTTCCCGAAGAGCCGGTACAAATGCTTGGCCTTGGCGCCCCAGCGCTGATCCTCGGGCAGGGCCTCGATCTCGAACGACGACCAGTGCAGGCCATAATTGTTCTCGTTGCCCAGTAGCCACATGAGCATACCGCGCGTGCCCTTGAACTCCTTGGCCAGGGCCTCCATCTCGCCCCGCAACTGGTTGATCACCTTGGGATCGCTGTAATCCGTGGCCGGGGTCCACACCCCGTCGAGAGTGAGCCCGTAGCGGCCCAGGGTATGGTTGACCACCGTCCAGATGCCGTAGGTGTCGTAGATGTACTCCACCCAGCGGGGCGGTATGCCCACGTAATGGCGGATGACATTCACGCCCATGCCCTTCAGCAGCGACATCTCCTTGGCCAAGGCGGCGATGATGATCTCGTCCGGTTTGCCCCAGAAGTCGTAGGTGTAGTTCTGGCCGATGGGCATGTAGCCCCAGTTCATTCCCAGAACCATGAACTCCTTGCCGTCGACCAGCAGGCGGGATCCGTCCTTGCCGTTCACCACCTTGATTTCCGGAAGTTCTTTGTCGGCGGACTGGGCCACCGCGACGATCGGAACCAGGACAACAAGCAACAGGATGGCCAGGGCGAACCGGCCGCAGGGATGGAGGCAACCGTTAGCGATCGAATGCACGGGATTCTCCTCGGGTGGTTGGAGGGACGGTATCGTCGACGCCGTTGGCGGCCAGAACGTCACGGTACCAGAAGGCACTGTCCTTGGGAATTCTTTGCTGGGTTTCGAAATCGACGCCGAACAATCCGAAACGTTTGGTGAAGCCGTAACCCCATTCGAAGTTGTCCATCAGCGACCAGGGGAAATAGCCCTCCAGGGGTACGCCTTCGCCGATGGCCCGCCGGGCCGCCAGCAAATGTTCGTGCAGGTAGGTGACTCTTTTCGGATCGGCGATGCGGCCCTTTTCATCAACCGGGTAGTCGTAGGCCGCGCCGTTTTCGGCGATGTAGATCTTGGCCGGGGCATAGTCGCGGTGGACCCGCAGCAGACTGTCGTAAAGCCCCTCCGGGTAAACCTCCCACCCCATGTCGGTCAGTTCTGCGGGAGGAGCGGCTTTGGCGGCGATGGGCTTTCCGTCGGGACCCGCCTGCATGAGGTTGCGGCTGTAGTAGTTCAGGCCCAGAAAATCCAGCGGAGCCGCGATGGCGCCCATGTCGCCCGGCTTGACGAACGGCAGGTCCGGCCCTGCGAGATGGCCCGCTTCGATCCTGTCGTTGACCGCGTCCTCGGGGTAACAGCCCCGGAAGATGGGATCCAGATACCAGCGGTTGAAAAACCCGTCGAACCAGCGGGCGGCGTTCTTGTCGCCTTCGCTTTCGGTGACCGGGTAGGCAGGGCAGTAGTTGTGGACGATCCCGACCTCGGCTGCGGGCACTTCACGACGGATGGCATCCGTCGCCCAGCCGTGGGAAAGCAGAAGATGATGGGCCACACGTAACGCTTCGGCGGGAACCAGGTGGCCGGGCGCGTGGTGTCCCTCTTCATGACCGAGGGTGGCGATGCACCAGGGTTCGTTATGCGTCACCCACCGCTTGGCCCGGTCTCCCAGCCGCCGGGTAACGATCGCCGCATATTCCACGAAGGCTTCCGCGGTATCCCTCGCACCCCAGCCGCCCTTGTCCTGAAGGGTCTGGGGCAGATCCCAGTGATAGAGCGTGGGGAAAGGTTCGATGCCAGCTTCGAGCAGGCCGTCCACCAGGGCGTCGTAAAAATCCAGGCCGGCGGGATTGATCGGGCCCGTCCCGGCGGGAATGATTCTCGGCCAGGCGATGGAAAAACGGTAAGCCCCCAGGCCGAGCCATTTCATGAGTTTGATGTCATCGCGCCAGCGGTGATAGTGATCGCAGGCGATGCCTGGGTTCGAGCCATCTTCGATTTTTCCCGACACCGCCGCGAAACGGTCCCAGATGGATTCCCCGCGTCCGTCTTCGCTGACCGCGCCTTCGATCTGCTGCGAGGAGGTGGCGGCTCCCCAGATAAATCCGTCGGGAAAAGAAAGGCAGCTCATTTGGCACCGCTTCCCGGCCATTTGTCAGCCCCGACTGAGCCATTGGGCGCCCCAGGACAAACGGACGCCCTGAACGCGATAACTCCCCACATTCCAGGCACTTCGGGAATTAGAGCCGTTTTCTGTGAGCATCTGGCCTGCAATTTCCCACCTATTTTTAAAAAATATCTTTGTTCGGACTCCGAACATAGTGTATGATGGGGTTAGTTCTGTCAAGAGTTCTCTCGGGATTTGTGGCCGCCAACGAGGCGAGTGCGATCCCTGAATCGACTTCCTGCTTTCACATGAAATCACTTGACGCGGCTGGAAGAAATTCGAATTAGGCAGAATCGACCAAGGCATCCGGATCAGCCATTGAGCTCTTAATTCTGGAGTCCGAAAATGTTGGAGCCTAACCGGCTCCTCGCAGGAGGTATTTTGATGAAGTCCCAGCGATCCCGATTGATGTTGACCCTGGCCGTCGGGTTGATCTGCCTGGTCCCGGCGGTGAGTCTCGCCCTGACGCCCTACAGTCAAGACTTCGAAAATCTGATCCAGCCACTGCCCAGCGCCCTGGGTGATGACGGCTGGTTGATCTTCGGCAACGTTTCCCAGCCGGATGGAACCTACCTCTATGGCTACGGTGCCTTTCCCGCCCCCAATCATGCCCTGGCCTTCTGCCAGATCGACCTCGGTCAAGGCGGCGTGGAGCAGGGCCTGCAGCAACTGTCCGTTTTCAGCGACTACGAAAGCGAGGCTCATGGAGACGGTAACATAGTCGAGTCCAACGTATTCCAGGAACAGCTCATCGAGGCTGGGGATGTCGGTCAGAGGTGGGCTTTCAAGTTCCAGCACAAGATGGGTCTTTTGGCCCCGCCCTCGACCGCGCTGGCTTTCATCAAGACCCTGGATCCGGGTGCCGGTTATGCCACCACCAATTTCATTTTCGCGGACATGACCAACATTTCCGCTGATTGGGCCGGCACCTATCTCATCATTGAAATCGACGCAAGCCTGGAGGGTCAGTTACTCCAGATCGGTTTCTCCAACACGTCCACCGACTACGACCCCACGGGCATCTATTACGACAACATCGTCTGGGAGCAGGATGATACCACGGATGTCCCCGACATCGCCCTCGGCGGTACCCTGGGCCAGAATTATCCCAACCCCTTCAACCCATTGACCCGCATTGACTTCGCCCTTGAGGCGGCGGGGTCGGTCGATATCACCGTTTTTGATATCGCGGGCCGCCGGGTCGCCAATCTGCAGCATGGCGATCTGGGTATGGGCGATCACTTCGTGACCTGGAACGGAATGACCGACCGCGGCACGCCCGCCGCCGCCGGACAGTACCGTTACGTGCTGAAGACCGCCTCGGGCCAGGTTTCCCGAAGTATGGTACTGTTGAAGTAAATCCGTTTTCCCAAAGGGGGCCGACGGATTCGGCCCCCTTTAAGGTCCTATTGCGAATCGAGTCGTATATGCAAGGCAGGCAAGCACAGTCAACCATCCCCTTCCAGGACGGAAATCGGTCCTTCTCGCCCCGGGGCGATTTTGTCGTCCTGGATGGGGAAGACTACTACCGGATCGCCGCCTTTCATCGCCTGGCACCCTTTCTGATGAGCATCGCCAGTGACAGTGACCTGTGGATGTTCATCGCCTCCGAAGGCGGGCTCACCGCCGGCCGTGTCGATGCGGACGGAAGCCTGTTCCCCTACCAGACCGTGGACCAGCTTCACGACGCCCATCATCATACCGGGCCGGTGACCTTGTTTCAGATCGAAAAGAAGGCCGACGCGCCCATCCTCTGGGAGCCCTTTGCCGCGACCGACGCCCAGGATTCCGCCATCGAGCGCAACCTCTACAAGAACACCATCGGCAACCGCCTGGTTTTCGAGGAGATCAACCACGACCTGGACCTGGCCTTCCGATACCGCTGGTCAGGGTGTGATGAATTCGGGTGGGTCCGCTCGGCGACTCTGGAAAACCGGGGTCAGGCCCCGATCCGGGCCACCGTTCTGGACGGCTTGCGGAACGTCCTGCCTCACGGCGCGCCCCTGGCCCTGTACCAGAGTTCGAGCAACCTCGTCGACGCCTACAAAAAAACCGAGGCCGACCCGGAGTCCGGTCTCGGCATCTTTTCCCTGACCGCCGGCATCACCGACCGGGCCGAGGCCCTGGAATCCCTCAAGGCCAATACTGTCTGGTGCGCCGGGCTGGAAGGGTTTCGGGTCCACCTGTCGCTGGAGACGGTTTCCGCCTTCCGACATGGACGCGTTCTGGCCGAAGAAGGCGTCCTGAACGGGAGCCGGGGCAACTATCTGGTATCGGGCCGCCTCGATCTTGATTCGGGCGCGTCCTCCCAGTGGCATCTGGTTGCCGACACGGGGCTGGATCACGTACGGGTCGCTGATCTCCGGCAACGCCTCCTCCGGAATGCCGACCTGGCCGACCGGGTGGTCGCCAGCCTCCAGAAGGCCGGGGAAAATCTGTGCCAGAACGTGGGCAGCGCAGATGGCCTGCAATTGTCCGGCCGCCAGGAATCCTGGACCCATCACTTCGCGAACGTCTTGTTCAACAACATGCGCGGCGGAGTGTTTTACCAGAACCACGACATTCCCGTGGCGGATTTCCACGATTTCCTTCGCGTTCGCAACAGCGTTGTCGCCGAATCCCATGAGGAACTTCTCGCCGGGCTGCCCCCCATGATGACGGTGGAAGAACTCCGGCAGCTGGGCCGCAAGACCGGCGGCCCGAACTTCGAGCGCCTCTGTTACGAATACCTGCCTCTTTATTTCGGCCGCCGTCACGGCGACCCCAGCCGTCCCTGGAACCGGTTCGCCATTCAGGTCCGCAACCCTGAGGGCCATCGGGTCCTGAACTACGAGGGCAACTGGCGCGATATCTTCCAGAACTGGGAAGCGCTGTGTTCGTCGTTTCCCGGGTTTTTACCGAGTGTCGTCGCCAAGTTCGTCAATGCCTCGACCGTGGACGGGTTCAACCCCTACCGGATCACGCGAAGCGGCGTGGATTGGGAAATTGCTTCACCGGACGACCCCTGGAGCAACATCGGCTACTGGGGCGATCATCAGATCGTGTATCTGCTGAAACTTCTCGAAGCGATGGACCGCTTCCAGCCCGGCTCCCTCGACGACCTGCTCGCTACGGAGATTTTCAGCTACGCCGAGGTACCCTACCGCATCAAACCCTTCGCGGATCTGGTGCGGGATCCGGGCGCGACGATCGAATTCGATACGGTCAGGGAATCGCGCGTGGAAAAACGGGTCGCCAGCCACGGAACCGACGGCAAGCTGCTTGCCGATCCCGACGGCTCGATCTACCACGCCAACCTGTTCGAGAAACTGCTGGTGCCGGCCCTGTCCAAGCTATCCAACCTTATCCCGGACGCCGGCATCTGGATGAATACCCAGCGGCCCGAGTGGAACGACGCCAACAACGCCCTGGGAGCCGGCGGCGTTTCGGTGGTCACGCTGTGTTATCTGCGCCGGTACCTGGCATTTCTGGCTGACAAGCTCGAAGGCATGGCCGATCGCCGGCTGCCGGTTTCTTCCGAAGTGGCTGCGTGGTTCGAGAGGGTCGCGTCGACCCTGGAAGCGGAAATCGGGTTAGTAACCGCGGGCGAAATTTCTTCCAGCGACCGAAAAAGATTCATGGAGGCCCTGGGCCAGGCCTTTTCCGACTATCGCGAAACCGTGTACTCGGGAGGATTTTCAGGCAAGACTGACCTGGCCACCACCCGGGTGGCCGAATTATGCCGGACCGCCCTGGAATTTATCGACTGGGGCTTGGCCGCCAACCGGCGCGAAGACGGACTCTTCCACACCTACAATCTGCTGGAGTTTTCCCCCGACGGGTCGGGCGTCGAAGTTGTCCGTCTCCAAAAAATGCTCGAGGGTCAGGTTGCGGGACTCAGTTCCGGTGTGCTCGATCCGGTCGCGTCGTTGAATATTCTCGAGAAGCTTTTTGATAGCGATCTGTACCGACCCGACCAGGGCAGCTTCATGCTTTACCCCGAACGGAAACTGCCGGGCTATCTGGACCGGAACATGGTCCCTGAAACCGACGTAAGGCGGATCCCTTTGTTGAAGGATTTGCTGGCCTCAGGCAACCGGTCGCTGGTGGCGCGCGATGTCGACGGAATTTACCGCTTCGGTGGAGATTTCGGAAACGGCGACGACCTCGAGGAAATCCTGGACAATCTTGCCAAACAGGAAAAGTGGTCCCATTCCGTGGGCCGTGACCGGGCCGCCGTCCTCGGCTTGTTTGAAGACGTCTTCAAGCACCATTCCTATACCGGACGCTCCGGGGTCATGTACGGATACGAAGGTCTGGGCTGCATCTACTGGCACATGGTCGCCAAGCTGCTGGTGGCCGTTCAGGAAACGGTCTTGAGGGCCGAACGGGAAGGCTTACCCGCGGCCGTTCAGGAAAATCTGGCCGCCATGTACTTCCGGATTCGTGCCGGCATCGGTTACGAAAAAACAGTGGCCGAATACGGTGCCTTCCCCACCGACCCCTACTCCCACACTCCTGCCGGCGGAGGCGCGAAGCAGCCCGGCATGACCGGCCAGGTGAAGGAGGAAATCCTCACCCGGTTCGGCGAACTCGGGGTCCGCGTGCGCGATGGCGCCGTAAGTTTCCAACCTGCACTCTTGTCCGCGGGTGAGTTTTTGGTGGGGACCGAAGAATTTGGGTATTTTGATGTCAACGGCGAGAAACGATCGATATCCCTGTCCGCGGGAAACCTGGCCTTCACGTTTTGCCAGGTGCCGGTGATTTATGAAATCGCCGCCGGCACCGGCTGGATCAAGGTGGCGTTCACGGATGGATCATCCGCCGAGATTGACGGCAACATGCTCGACGCCCGGTTGAGCGGGGAACTCTTTTCCCGGAACGGCCGGATCGAACGGATTCAGGTCGGCATTCCCACCGAGGGGCTCATACAACATTGAAAGGGGCCCCGGCGAGGGTCGCATAGTTGGCGCCACACAACCGGAGATCATCATGCATCCGAAGAATACCTGTTCCGTCATGGCGGTGGTCCTTTTTCTGGTTGCGGCATTTGCCGGGACGGCCATGGGCCAATGCATCCTCACCAACCCCAGCTTCGAAATCGGCCCCTCGGGCAACCGGGTTTTTGCCGGTTGGGAACAGTTCGGTGCGATCGGTTCGGTCAGTGAAACTTCCCACGGCCAGCAGGCTGCTCGTATCAGCGGTCCGAACAGCGGCAGCTGGGATCTATCCGGCTTCTGGCAAACCCACGACGCGGCCCCGGGTGAACAGTTTGAAGTTACCGGACATGTCCTGAATCCTTCGAGCAATCCCCTGACGGGCCAGTGCCTGGCCCTGGTGAACATCGAGTGGTGGGACAGTTCGGGCACCATGATCAATTACCAATCTGTCACCGTCGCCGACGCCGCCACCCCCACCGACCAGTATCTGGACTTCTCATTCGTGAGCACCGCTGCCCCGAACGGGACCGTTCTCATTCATTTTCTGGTGGGTGTCCTTCAGAGCCCGACCGACCCTTCGCCCGACGCCTACTTCGACCAGGTCACCCTGTTCAGCACCACACCGCCGACCGTTGACGATGTCCAGTGGAACGATTTCCCCGGCGGCACCACGGTGGAATTCGGCGGCATTAATTGGCGGGTCAAGGGCCCCGGCTATTACGGACCAGGCGGCAACCTTTTTTGCAACAACACCAATTGCGTCTGGGTCGACGCCGGCGAACAGCTGCATATCACCCTTTCGAACATCGGGGGGAACTGGTTCAGCACCGAGGTGGTCACCGAAGATGCTCTCGGATACGGGGACTACATCCTGACCACCGTGGGACGTCTTGATCTGCTGGATCCCCAGGCGGTTCTCGGCATCTTCCTGTGGGAATACGGTCCCTGCTGGGACGATTCCTACACCTGGTGGAACGCGTTCAACGAAATCGACATCGAGTACAGCTACTGGCAGAATCCCTCGTCCGATATCGCCCAGTTCGTCGCCCAGCCCTTCAATTGGTCGGGCAACATCGAGCGCTTCGACTACACGTTCAGCGAGGGTGAAGTGGTAAGCCACGCCATGCGCTGGTTGCCCGACCGCGTTGAATACCGCGTCTGGCGCGGTGAAGCCGGTGACGAGTC
>RCNF010002366.1_pt1 | contig 10099 bp, 10 predicted proteins | sample 2041311 | NCBI WGS metagenome assembly RCNF01 (sample SAMN09708228, study PRJNA481090) | Marine sediment metagenome, whole genome shotgun sequencing project. | biome: marine sediment; feature: ocean; material: sediment; isolation source: Sewage treatment plant 2 marine sediment (STP2) ... | reverse complement strand
CATTTCCTGTGTTGCACTTTTTATGAAGGGAATAACCATTCATTGCAAAGCGCGCCTAGGATATGATGCCCTAGAGACTTACAGAATTTCAACTAGGTTACTCAGAGATTCCTTATGGATACCGTACTCATTACAGGCTGCTCGAGCGGCATTGGTTATCACGTCGCAAAAGGCTTAATGGCGCGTGGTTATAACGTTTATGTTACTGCGAGAAAAGAACAAGACGTTAAGCGTTTAATCTCTGAAGGGTTTAAATGTCTACAACTAGATTATGCCGATTCTGACAGTGTTCAGGATTTAGCTAATGAGCTGATGCTTTTGGTTGGAACAAACTTGTACGCTGTTTTTCACAATGGTGCGTATGGTCAACCCGGAGCGGTAGAAGATCTAACTCGTGAAACTTTAGAGAAACAATTCGCAGCCAATGTCTTTGGCTGGATGGAACTCAATAATCGTTTACTGGTGCTGATGCGTCAGAATAATCGAGGTCGAATTATTTTTAATAGTTCGGTGTTAGGTTTGGTATCACTGCCTTTTCGTGGTGCCTATAATGCCAGTAAATACGCGATTGAAGGTTTTGCAGATACCTTGCGATTAGAACTCTCAGATACCAAAATCAAAGTGTCATTGATTGAACCTGGACCTATCGAAAGCCGTTTTCGTGCCAATGCATTATTGGCCTTGAAAGCGAATGTGAATATGGAAGACAGCGTGCATCGAGATCGCTACCGCAAAACGCTTCAGCGACTAGAGAAAGAGGGCAATACCGATTCATTTACACTTCCCCCTGAAGCGGTGTTAGATAAAGTGATTCATGCACTGGAAAAGAAGAGTCCTCAAGCGCATTATTACGTGACGAAGCCGACCTATATTATGGGTACGCTGAAACGTTTATTACCTGCGAAATGGATGGATAAATTCATTCTTAAAGTGGCTGGTGGTGAACTCAACGATTAGGTTAGAGATAAATTAGATAAACATACGGTAGACAAACTTACGGTAGACAAATTTAAGGTAGACAAATTTAAGGTAGACAAGCAGCATGTTGGAATATTTATTTTTTACTCGCGAAATAGCGGAAAAATTTATTGTTTTCTTGAATAAGAAATCTTTGGAATGGGAAGAATTTGTCGACCCAATGCTGGATAGTATCGTTATTAAAACGTCAGAAGATATAGATGATGATTTGTGGGATGAGCTCGATGATTACCACGAATTATTAGGTCCTGAAGATCAGAAGTTGATAGAAGAGACAATGGAAGACACTGATACTGAAACCAATTCGGCGGGTATCTATATTCAACTTGCGGGTGATAAACAGACGGTGGCACAAGTGAACCCTGATGTGATGAATCGAATGCTAGGTGTTATCTCAATGGATGAGTTCAATACGTTTGTTGAAACGATTGTTAGCAGTGTTGAAAATCCCGATGATTCACCGATTTGCCATACGCAATAACGATCTAGTTCATTGAAAATCATAATCATATAATGCCGTTCTTCGATGCTTTATTCATAGAGTATTTGTTCGTTGAAAGTTACTCACAATTAGCTTTACTTGCCGGTATTGTCTTTTTAGCAGCAATTGTTCGTGGTTGTATTGGTTTTGGCTTTTCTGCGTTGGTGGTCGCCAGTACCAGTTTTTGGTTAGATGTTAAGTATGTGGTGGTGATGGTTATTCTGATGGAAATCATCGCGTCACTGTTTATGTTTAAAAACGTAAAATCTGATATAGATACCAAGGTGCTAAAGGCATTAGTTTTTACGGCTATTATCGGGAATATTTTAGGAGTTTGGCTGCTAGCAAATTTGAATCCCGCCTATCACCAAATACTCATTAGTGTTTATTTGCTTTTCATCGTTGGATTTAGCCTGTCTCGGTTTACCTTTAACAAACCTGTAACACAGCTACGTTTGAATGCTACAGGTTTGGTCGCGGGATTCTATGATGGCATGGCTGCTATTGGAGGGGTCTTTCTGGCAGCGATGTTGACCAGTTCGAATTATCGTGTGAGGACGATTCGGGCGACAGCTGTTGTGTACTTTTTTATCGTCGAACCCACTTTTTTTGTTTCTGCCTATATTAATGGCTTACTGAGCAAAGAGATTTTTTATACTACTGCTCTATTAATTCTGCCGATGTTGATTGGCATCACTTATGGTTCTAAATTGTTTAGCGTGTTGTCTGAAAAAACATTGAAGCGAATGGTTCTGATTGCTTTATCTTGTCTTTCAATTATTGGGTTATTTAAAGTACTTGTCAGTTAGATTAGTCTTTTTACTGAAAAACTCCCTATAAGTAGGGGGGTGACTGCGCATAAATTGACCAAATATAGAATTGAATAACTGTATTAGTTTATGCTAATATTTTATGCCCAAAACCCCCTAATGGATTCAATATGGTTATTCTTAATCGTAATGGAGTTGCAAAACACTTATTATTTTTGATATCAGGTTTGATAGCTTCAATTGCTGTTGTGTTTGCTGTTAATTTAAAAATTAGTCTGAAAGAGTCTGCTGTTCAATTAAAACTTACTGAAGTTAAAGATTTTCATTCAATGGCTTATGTGCCTTTAGAGTTAGGGGAGAATCTAATTTCTCCTCAAGAAAAAGCAGTTAATAAAAAGATTGCTGTGGATGATGTCGATAATAACAATCTAACTGTTTTTGTAACGGATGATGAAAAACCTGCTTTTGTTACTAAGAGAGTAACGAAGAAAAATACCAAAACAATAACCACGAATCATAAATCATCTTCCAAAGTAATAAAGATCAGTAATTTCCCTGTAAAAGGTGGCTCTCTTTCTTCTAGTTTTGGAATGCGTAAACACCCCATACACGGCAATGTAAGAATGCATTCAGGTATAGATATCGCTGCTGCCTCTGGCACTAAAGTACAAGCAATGGGAGAAGGTACAGTTGTTTTTGCTGGAAGAAAGTCAGGCTATGGTAATAATATTGAGATAAAACATGGCAATACTGTTTTGACACGTTATTCCCATTTAAAAGAAATTCTGGTTGAAGTGGGTCAGAAGGTATCTCCGTCAGATGTAATTGGTTTAGTTGGTAATACAGGTGTTTCAACCGGACCGCATCTACATTTAGAGGTAGCACTTAATGAGACTGAAGTTGATCCGACTATCTTTCTGGCAGGTAAAGCGACAGTTGCATCAAAGCCAATTGTTAGGCGACTACTAAAGGGGGCAACTGTAGTATCTACCCTGGAAATAATGGAGCCGAAAACGCTAGCTAATTTTGATGAAGCAACCTATCAAGACTATTTGCAAAGTTTTGACGGTCTTTATGGTTTAGTGGCGCCGGGCCGGACGAATTAATTCCGCTAGAACGTAAAGTCTCCATAAAGTCGCGCATATTTAAGCGCTGCTTTATATTTTCAGTGGTATACAACTCGCCTCGAGGGTTCAGCGCAACGGCTCCTTTCTCAATAACTTCTGCAGCCAGTGGAATATCTTGAGTAATCACTAAATCACCTTGTTCTAGTCGATTAACAATTTCGTTATCAGCGACATCAAACCCTGATGCTACTTGAGAGAATTTAATGAAGGGTGAAGGTGGAATTCGCAACGCGTGATTGGCAATCAGCGTGGTTAGTATTTCTTTTCGAGTCGCTACTCTAAAGATGATTTCTTTGATAGGTGTTGGACAAGCATCCGCATCGACCCAAATTTTCATGATAGTTGCTCAATCAACCGCTAATATATTGAATATCATAGCACTATGCTGGCTTATGCTGTAACCTGCGCGCGATTAACAGTAAAGCATTTTGTGTGGTCTTCGAAGTTAGTAGAGAAGGCGATACTAAGATCAAGAGATTATCATGAGATTTGAAGACCTAGGTTTGTCAGATGACATCCTAAAAGCATTATCACGTAAAGGTTATACCGAGCCGTCACCGATTCAAGCAGAAGCCATACCAGCGGTTTTAAAAGGCAGAGATATAATGGCTGCTGCCCAAACGGGTACCGGTAAAACAGCTGGTTTTACCCTTCCAATTCTTGAAATTCTGCGTAAGGGGCAGCCTGCAAAGGATAAGCAAGTTCGTGTATTGATTATTACCCCTACACGTGAATTAGCGGCACAAATTCAGGAAAGTGTAGAAGCTTACGGCAAACATCTAAGGCTGACTTCGACCGTTGTTTTTGGTGGAGTAAAAATTAATCCACAAATTAAACGATTGCAACGTGGCACAGATATTCTGGTTGCCACGCCTGGAAGGCTTCTAGATTTACACAATCAAAAAGCAGTGAAGTTTGATGATCTTGAGATATTAGTGCTAGATGAAGCTGATCGCATGTTGGATATGGGATTTATCCACGATATACGTAAGATCATTTATCACTTGCCGAGCAAAAGACAGAACTTATTATTTTCTGCAACGTTTTCAAACGAAATCCGCAAACTGGCTAAGTCATTGGTTAATGATCCCGTTGAAATTTCAGTCAGCACTCGAAACACGACAGCTGATACTGTAAAACAGTGGATTTGTCCTGTTGATAAAAAGGATAAACCAGATTTACTAGCGCACCTCATCCATGATAATAAATGGGAACAGGTGTTAGTTTTCTCTCGTACTAAACATGGTGCTGATAGACTCACGCGTCAATTAGAGAAAAAGCAAATTACCGCCGTAGCCATTCATGGTAATAAAAGCCAAGGCGCGAGAACAAAAGCATTAGCCGCCTTTAAAAAGAATAGTGTAAGAGTGTTGGTTGCAACCGATATCGCTGCTAGAGGTTTAGATATCAACCAGTTACCGCATGTCGTTAACTTTGATTTGCCCAATGTTCCAGAAGACTATGTGCATAGAATAGGGCGTACAGGTCGTGCAGGCAAAACAGGACAAGCGGTGTCGTTAGTTAGTGCAGATGAGATAAAGCAACTAAGGGATATCGAACGATTAATTGGCCGTTTATTAGAGCGACGCTTGATCGATGGTTTTGAGCCTGATCATGATGTACCAGTAACAACGCTCAATCCACAAAAACCAGCCCCAAAGCCGGGGGGTGGTCGTTCTCAACCCAATAAGAAAACTAATTACAGAAACCGTAATAGTTCTAATAATAACCCTAATAAACGCAGTGGCGGTCATAACGCACAGGGTAAAAAGAATAGTTCGGGCAATAATTCAGGAACACGTCAAAGCTAGCAAATAATATAAGCTAACTATAAATAGATACTGTTTAAAAAGTGTTTTCTGAAATCTGTAACACCTTGTAGAATAACTTGCTCGTATTATTCTCGTAACATTTGTTAAAGAACACAAAGACTATTTATGAAAGTTCTAGGTATTGAATCATCCTGCGATGAAACTGGTATTGCTATCTACGATACAGAGCAAGGTCTGATAGCGGACCAGTTGTATTCACAGGTAGCTTTACACGCTGAATACGGCGGAGTAGTGCCTGAACTTGCTTCGCGTGATCATATTCAAAAAACCACGCCATTAATTAAAGCTGCACTCGAAGAGTCAGGGCTTTCATTTAAAGACATCGATGGTATTGCTTATACACGAGGACCGGGTTTAATCGGTGCGCTGATGGTGGGTGCGTCTATCGGTCGTTCTTTAGCCTGGGGTTTAGGGATTCCCGCCGTAGGTGTACATCATATGGAAGGGCATTTATTAGCCCCCATGTTAGATAAAAACCAAACTATTCAATTTCCATTCATTGCTTTGCTCGTATCTGGCGGACACACCATGTTGGTTGAAGTAAAAGCCATCGGTGATTATAAAATCATGGGTGAGTCTTTAGACGATGCAGTCGGTGAAGCATTTGATAAGACCGCAAAGATGCTGGGTTTAGGTTACCCCGGTGGGCCAGTGCTTGCAGCATTAGCAGAACAGGGCGAAGCTGGTGCTTATGATTTTCCACGACCGATGATTCGCCAAGGTGGATTAGATTTCAGTTATAGCGGTTTGAAAACATTTGCCTTAACTACCTGGAATAAATCCACCAAAACAGAACAGGATAAAGCCAATATTGCTCACGCGTTTCAAGAAGCGGTAGTTGATACCTTATACATTAAATGCAAACGAGCCTTGAAAGAAGTTGAAGCGAAGCGTTTAGTTATCGCTGGTGGTGTTGGCGCTAATATACGACTAAGAGAGAAGCTGCAAGAATTGCCAGCAGATGTGTTCTTTCCTCCAATGCAATATTGTACCGACAATGGCGCTATGATTGCTTACGCGGGAGCTTTGAGATTACAAGCGGGTGAAACAGAACCAGCAGAAATACAGCCTAAGCCGCGCTGGTCTTTAGAAGAGTTGAGCGTTATTTAGTTTTAAAATTAGTGTACTAGAAAACCGCCTAAAAGTAGGGGGGTGACTCTAATATGTGATTTATAAAGCCTTTCCTGTTCTCGCACTAATTGCATGCAGCATTTGCCCATCAGGGTCATTATCACCTGCATTCGGAATCCATTTAGACATACATGCACGATCTTTTACACAAGGATCGGTCAACGCTTTTAGGAAACTAACTAAGTCAGTCACATCCTGTTCAACTAGATTATGTTTTGCTTTTAAATCTAGACCTTCATTAATCGCTTCTAAGGTGTTTTCTTTGACAAAACGAAGATCTATAGACTTTTGTTTGAGTTGTTTTGTCTTATATTTTTTAGCGGATTCAATCGGTGACAGCATATGACGGGTTATGCCTTCAAGTGATGTATAAGCACCATCATGGCCCCAAGGACCTGTTACTTCTACATTAAGAAGAGTAGGTGTGCGGAAACGAAATTTATCTTTGTCTTTGTTAGTAACTAAGCTACATCCGTAGTCATTATTACCCGTTTTACCACTCTGTTTTCCTGAGCCTATTTGCGGCATTGCAGTGTTATATGCTTTTTCGTTAGTAAAGAAATCGCCTGAATGACATGATGCACAGCCAGCACCACCTTCTTTTTGAGCTGTATAGAATAACCATGCGCCTTTTTTTGCTGGAGCAGAAAGGGCTTGCTTATCTCCTTCGATATACGATTTCCAAGGGTTGTTGATCAATACTTGTGAGCGTTCGTAATCTGCGATTGCTTCTGAATAGTTTTGCTCGGTAATCAAGTCTTCAACTTTACCATTAGGCTCGTTAAATCCTTTTCTAAAGCCTTCCAACCAATTCTCTTGAAGTCTTGCAGCCAATGCTCTTCTCAATGTCTGGTTATGTGAATCATTTAAGTATTCACCACGCATTTCATCGACTGAGGTAATAGGGAAACGTGCTTGAGCTTGCACCAGAGTTTCTCCTGCAAGTGCATCTGGTTTGGGGTAACTCATGTCTGGCGTATGAATATCATATTTACCAATACGTTCAATTCTTGCGTCATGGAACAATACTTTTTTCCAGAAAGCCACATTGAATGTCGTTGGTGCATTTCTTGGTACTTGAGCTTGTTTTTTGCCCGTTAGTTTACGATCAGAGCCTAGGATATTTGGGTTTTTGGAATCGACACCTATTGATAACGATAAATCATCCCCGCCACCTAACATTGGATGATGACAGCTAGCACAAGCCGTCGTGTTGTCTCCACCCAATGTTTTTGAATAGAATAATTTCATCCCTAATTGAGCCTTTGGGCTTTCAATATTAGGGAGCGGGTGATCTGATGTGGGTGTGCCTGTTAGCTTATAGCGTGTAATCAATGATGATAAATCAATATCAAGTTGAATATCATTAAAATGAGTATTGGGGGCAGTGTTAGCAGAATGTGTTTCTTGTGCGTTTGTAATAAAACTGGCAAACAACACTAAAGAAATAAAAGCCGATTTCACAATCAGTACTTTTCTTGTTATTTTCATTGTAATGACCTAATGATTATTAGGGGTTCGTTTTAAACATTTATCTAGGACATATATTATCTAATAATGTTCTAGAATCTGTAGTTTAGTGCTAATTGTATTTCATTTTCATTAAATAGGGGCAAACTGAAGGATTCTACTGATGTTTGGTTCCTTGCTTTACTAGAACCTTGATTTGAAGTCTGATTAGACGCTAAAGTTACTCCTGCAACCAATAGCTTCTCTTTTTCCCATTTGTTTTTCCAATGGTTCATGAATATCTTCGCAGCTAGGCGACTTCCCATGCGAGTAAGTTGTCTGTAACTATAGGGAGAATTATTTGCCATATTTTTCTTAATGGTTTTGCTTAATAGTCTTTCACCTTTAGTTGCCCCAAGGATTACTTTAATGCCGCTGGCGCCTTGTTGGTGAATTAAATATCTCTGATAGTCTTCGAGGTTTTGATAACCATTTTTCTTTAAGCGCTTTTCATTTTTTGCTAACAGCTTCTTACTCATTTCCAAAGATTTTGAATAGTTTAATCTATCTTTGCGGCATTGTAGTGATTTGCAACCGATATCTTTTAATGCTCTTACTGTTAACTGATGGTGACCACAAGGTGCTGTTGTGTATGTACAGTTTCTGCTTTTATTTCGCGGTCTATAGAGTAACTTTCCTTGTTTAGATTCTATTGAATGAACGGTATCCCAGTAATCTACTTTTGCTAAAGCCGCATTAATGTGTTTGTCTCTTTTTGTTGTTTTATTAGTAAGAGATGGAGCTGTTTTTGTAGGCTGATTAAAATTGAAAGTAATATCAGCAGCAATATTCTCAGTTTCTAAATCAGAAGAGCTTATAAGCTTCACATCTTGAAAGTTAGAGTGTTTGAAGTTAGCAGATTTCTGTGGATGGTTTTGAGTTTTTGGTTTAGTTGTTATACCCAAGACTTCAACGATATAAATTTCACTTTGTGTAACAGCTACTTCGGCAGTATGAAACTCATCAAAATCATCACTGATGAATCTTGAATCTATGTTTTTGCTTTTATCGACTGTTACAGCATTTACTAATTCATCAACTGACTTATCAGTTTTGTTTTTTGGGGCGCCGACGATCGAAATCATGGCAACTGTAAAAATAGTGAGTATTAATGGGTATGTAATCATTCGATAAAAACAGTAGTTAGCAGGTGTTATATAAGCAGGATATATTAAAGATATATTGCGTATGGGTTCTGCCAGCTAAGAATGAAGTTACTACCTTTTACTCCTTCTTCGCGTTTTAACTACCGTTTATCCGTGAGCTTTAATAATTTTTACTTGGTAATAGCGAAATAATTGCCTAAAGAAGCATCAAATACCTAAAAATAAAGCGATTTATTTGAAGTGATACTGGTGTTTGTGGGACAATAGATGTAGTTAATTACTTTCATATTTCAGGAGTTTGATATGGGTGCGTTTGTACTAGGAATTTTAGTGGGTTGGCTTGCAGAGTGGTTGTTCTTCACTTTTTGGGTTAAAGGTGGAAAGAATTCAGATTGTTCTTCAATAATGGCTGAATTAGAAGAGAGAAAAAAAGAAATAAACCGTTTGCAAAGCAGATTGAATGACGCCGCATCTTCAAAGGCATCATCAGCTACTGCAACAAGTACTACTAGCGCTAAAACAGAAAGTGCCACAGCAGAAAAGAGTACTGTTGCTACAACTGCATCGAGTACAACTAAAACTGCGGATAAGGCCGCTGCACCGAAAAAGGCAGCTCCTAAAAAAGCGGCACCTAAGAAAACAACCGCTAAAGCAGCTCCGAAAAAAGCACCTGCAAAGAAAGCAGTCCCTAAAAAGACTGCAGAGAAAAGCACTGCTAAGGCAAAACCAGGTGGTGACGATTTTACTAAATTAAGTGGAATTGGCCCAAGTATGGCTGCAACACTTAAGAGTCTAGGTGTAGATACATTCACTAAATTAGCTGAAACTGATGATGATATTCTTCGTGATATGTTAGAAGCATCAGGTGCGCGTTTAAACAATAATAAGGAAGCAATGGATTCGTGGAATGAGCAAGCAACTCTAGCTGCGAAAGGCGACTTTGAAGGTCTTAAGAAATTGCAGGAAGCATTAAATAAGTAGATGACCTGATATTTTATTAAATATAAAAGGCTAGTTTTAACTAGCCTTTTTTGTTTTTATTGTCCCAAGACGTTAGTTAAAAACTATGCACTTTTAGTGCAAGGCTTTAGCATTTAAAAAGCATCGCGGAGCGATCCATTGCTTTACTATGGAACGACTTTTAGTCGTTTTAGAACAACCTATG
>RCNF010002365.1_pt1 | contig 10100 bp, 10 predicted proteins | sample 2041311 | NCBI WGS metagenome assembly RCNF01 (sample SAMN09708228, study PRJNA481090) | Marine sediment metagenome, whole genome shotgun sequencing project. | biome: marine sediment; feature: ocean; material: sediment; isolation source: Sewage treatment plant 2 marine sediment (STP2) ... | reverse complement strand
TAAATGTGAAGCATACTTTATTATACTATTTTCTAATTAATTTTATACTTTTTAACTTGTTTTTTAATGGAACTTACGGCTTGGCTTAAAGAAATTGAAGTAGTTTTTCAGGGTGAAAAGTTTACCGGCTTTCAATTGAGGTCATATCGTCCTGACCGCTTTATAAAAATGGCTGCAAGGATTGAAGAGTATGAAAATTCTTGCCGATCATGCAAGGAGCTCAAAGCGGAGGTTAATGATGTAATGATTAGACTTAAAAATGAATCGCAATTAACTGAAGTTTCCTTCCAGATATATATACATTTGTTTAGAAAAATGACGGATCACCTGAAATCCAAGCATCACCTGGTATATCCTCAATACTATTCTTCTCTTTATACACTTATTGGAATGGTTGTAGGACTTGTATTGGGTGTATTGATATGGTATGTATTATTTCAACCAGGGGATTTGTTCCTTAATACGGGTATGGGCTTGATGCTTTCTGGTTTTGTAGGTTTGTTTGTTGGGCGCTTGATTGGAAATCGAAAAGATAATATAGTGAGAGAATTAAATAAAAGACTTTATTAAAAATCAACTAAAACTATTTGCTATGAAACGAATCTGGATTTTTTTATTAGCTGCAGTAATTGTTCAGTTCTGGAGTTGTCAGCAAGCAGGATTTAATTATCCCATTGCTGAAAAAGTTGACCAGGTGGACACCTATTTTGGCACAGATGTTTCCGATCCTTACCGTTGGCTTGAAGACGATAACTCTGAGGAGACAATGGCCTGGGTTAAAGCCCAGAATGAAGTGACATTTTCATATTTGAATGCAATTCCTTACAAGAATAAAATAAAGGATCGCTTAACGGAAATTTGGGATTATGAAAAGGTCTCTACCCCATGGAAAGAAGGGGGGCATTATTTTATCTCGAAAAATGATGGTTTGCAAAATCAGGGTGTATTTTACATTATGAATGATCTGGATAGTGAGCCTGAGTTGTTCCTCGATCCAAATAAGTTATCTGAGGATGGAACGGTTGCTCTGAATGCGTTTTCTGTTTCAAAAGATGGGAAGTATCTTGGTTATGGAATTTCTAGGGCTGGATCTGACTGGCGAGAACTATTTGTTAAAAACATTGAAACGGGCGAAGTGCTCCCTGATCATATTATGTGGGCAAAGTTTTCAGGAATATCCTGGTTTATGGATGGTTTTTTTTATACTCGTTATCCTGCGCCTGAAGACGGAGATATCTTAAAAGCCGAAAATATTAATAGCATGGTATATTACCACAAAGCTGGAGCCTCACAGGAATTGGATAAACTTGTATACAAAGATGCTGATCATCCTGACTGGGGTTATGGGATAAATGTTACCGAAGATGAAAAGTATATATTCCTTTCTGTTACAGAATCAACAAGTGGGAATGCCCTGTATTTCAAAAGTCTTGAAGATGAGAATGCCGATTGGATAAAGCTTATGGATGGTTTTGAAAACAATTTCTCTGTAATCGATCATATTGATGGTAAACTAATTATTATGACCGATTATAAGGCTCCAAAATATAAAGTTATATCAGTAGACCCTGCTAACCCTGATCCAGCTGAATGGAATGATCTGATTCCTGAAAAAGAAGATGTACTGGAAAGCATTACTTACGGTGGAGGCAGAATTATTGCAAAGTATTTAAAAGATGCCAGAAGTAATGTGGAAATATACGATATTGAAGGAAAATATATACATGACATGGAATTACCAACTATTGGTTCAGTAGGAGGAATTCAGGCCGAAAAAGATGAAAATTTTGCCTTTTTCTCATTTTCTTCTTACAATTATCCAGGGGTGGTTTTTAAATATGATATTAATGAAAATAAAACCAGCCTTTACTGGGAACCTACTTTAGATTTCGATGCATCACAATATGAAACAAATCAGGTATTTTATGAAAGTAAGGATGGAACAAAAATACCCATGTTCATCGTACACAAGAAAGGGCTGGATTTAAATGGGGATAATCCTACCTGGTTATATGGCTATGGGGGGTTCAATATTAGTATTACTCCTGGATTTAGTGTGAGCCGGCTTATATGGCTTGAGAACGGTGGTGTGTATGCTGTAGCGAATTTGCGTGGGGGTGGAGAATACGGTGAAGAATGGCATCAGGCTGGTACAAAGCTAAATAAGCAGAATGTCTTCGATGATTTTATTTATGCAGGAAAGTATTTGATCGATAAGGGATATACATCATCGCAAAAACTTTGTGTTCAGGGAGGTTCAAATGGAGGCTTACTCATTGGTGCAGTAATAAACCAGGAACCTGAGATGTTTAAGGTGGCTTTTCCTGCTGTTGGTGTAATGGACATGCTTCGTTATCAGGATTTTACTATTGGTCGCTACTGGGCAGTAGACTATGGAACAAGCGCCGATAGCCAAGAAATGTTTGAATACCTGTATGGATATTCTCCACTTCATAATATTGAAAGTGGACTAAAATATCCCGCGGTGATGGTTACTACAGCCGATCATGATGACCGTGTAGTTCCTGCCCATTCCTTCAAATATAGTGCAACTTTGCAGGATAAATACAATGGAAAGAACCCAGTAATGATCAGAATCGAAACTAAAGCTGGTCATGGTGGGGGAAAACCAACATCAAAAAGGATTGAAGAGGCAGCTGATTTGTATTCTTTTGCCTTTTACAACATTGGAGTTACACCCAAGTATTAGAGTTGAATTAAATTATTAGGCATCTTCTTGTTTTAGCTAGTGAAATATAATTACATTGTAATAGAAGGGAATATTGGAGCTGGTAAGACTTCACTTGCAAAGAAAATTGCAGCTGAATATAATGCAAAGCTGGTACTTGAACAGTTTGCAGACAATCCCTTTTTGCCGAAATTTTATAAAGAACCTGATAAATATTCTTTTCAGCTCGAACTGTCTTTCCTGGCGGACAGATATAGGCAATTAAAGAAGGACATGGTCAATCCAGACCTGTTCTATTCTTTTATTGTTGCCGATTACTATTTCATGAAATCATTAATTTTTGCTGGCTCAACTCTGAAAGATGATGAATATAAGCTATACCGGCAGTTATTTATGATAATATATGAATCCCTACCAAAGCCTGACCTTTACATCTATTTGCATGTAAATGTTGAGAACCTTTTAAACAACATTCAAAAACGGGGGCGGAGTTACGAAAAAGAAATAAAATCAGGCTATCTGGAGGGTATTCAGAATGGGTATTTTGAGTTCTTTCGGCAGAATCCCAATACTACTTATCTTGTATTGGATATAAACGAAATTGACTTTGTTTCCAATAATCTTGATTATGAGAAAATTAAAAAGGCAATTTTCGATGAGAAACACCGTTCTGGGATAAATAGAATAATATTGGAATAGCTGCAAAATATTAGTGTTGATGTTTTTTTTATTTTGAAAATGTATTAGTTTTGTAGCTGAATCAAATTAAGAATCAAAAAGCTAGTTTTAACACATAACCAATTAATTATGAAAAAGTCTAAATTTTTAGCACTCATTGTTCTTGCTGTTTTTGCCCTGAGTAGTTGTAACAGTCTGGAAAAAATGAAAAAGAACCATGCGGATGTAGTTTATAAAGTTGTTCCGGAAGTTCTTGAGGAAAAGGGAGGTGAAGTAGCCGTATCTATAACTGGTACATTCCCTGAAAAGTATTTAAATAAGAAATCAGTAGTACAAATTACCCCAGTTTTGGTATACGAAGGTGGTGAAACAGCCTTTGATCCGATTGAGGTACAAGGTGAGAAGGTTCAGGAGAACTATAAAGTAATAACCTATGAAGGTGGTAGCTTTAGTTATGCTGATAAAGTGGATTTCTCAGATGATATGAGGATATCCGATTTGGTACTTCGCGTAAAAGCTTCTATTGGGGATAAGAAAGAGGCTTACTTCGATGATATGAAAGTTGCCGATGGTGTTATTGCAACATCAACTTATGTCATGAAACATGACGAACCCATTCTTATGCCTGATAAGTTTCAGAGAATTATTGCTGATTCTAAGATGGCTGATATTATGTACCTGATCAACCGTTCTGATGTCCGCAGTTCACAGCTGAAGTCAGAAGATGTCAAAATGATCAAAGATTATCTGAAGGAAGTAAAAGCTGCTGAAAATCTTGAGTTCGTTGGAACTGAAATTTCATCTTATGCTTCACCTGATGGAGAACTTAATTTCAATGAGAAGCTCTCAGAAAAGCGTGGTGTTACCTCAAAGAAGTATTTTGAAAGAGAACTTAGTCGTGCAAAAGTTGATGATGCTAAAAAAGATGGCTTCCTTACTACAAAAGTAACTGCTGAGGACTGGGAAGGGTTCCAGAAGTTAATGGCTGAATCTGACATTCAGGATAAAGAACTTATTCTTCGTGTACTTTCAATGTACTCAGATCCAGTTGTAAGGGAAAGAGAAATTAAAAATATTTCTTCAGCTTATGAGCAGGTTGCAAAAGATGTTCTTCCACAACTTAGAAGATCAAAGATCCAGGTGAATATTAATAAAATTGGATTCTCCGATGAGGAAATTGTAAAATATATTTCTTCAAAACCTGATACCTTAGGCCTTGAGGAAATTCTTTATGCAGGGACACTTATAGACGATAATGCTAAAAAGGCGAAAATCTATAAGTATGCTCTTGAAAGATATCCAAAATGTGTAAGAGCTGCTAACAACATAGGTTATGTTGCTATGGATGAAGGTGAATATGAAGGTGCAATAGCTGCTTTTGAGAAAGCACAATCTTTATATGACAACGATGCTGTAAAGAATAACCTTGGATGGGCAAGTATGATGCTGGAAAATTATGATAAGGCTAAGGATTATTTCACATCTGTATCCAATCCTGGTAAAGAAACAAATGATGGTTTAGGTGTACTTGCCATTATGGATGGCGATTACCAGGCAGCTACTAATTATTTTGGTACTGCCCCATCTTACAATGCCGCACTTACAAAAATTCTAAATAAGGATTATCAGGGTGCAAAATCCATGCTTGATGGTATGGGAGATTCTAAATCTTGCAAGGTTCATTACCTTAAAGGGATTACTGGAGTTTATTTAGATGATGAAACCTACATGTGGACTGGTCTTAGAAAGGCTATTGAAATCAATCCTGATCTTAAAGAAGTACTGGCAACTGATATGGTATTCGGAAAATATTTCGAGGACGATAGTTTCAAGGCCTTAGTACAATAAGAGATATTTATCAAAACATTTAAATAGGCATCGATTCCGGTGCCTATTTTTTTTTGATTTTAATGAAATAATCCCATAAGACTATTCCTGTGCTAATAGAAATATTGAAGGAATGCTTTGTGCCCAATTGGGGAATCTCTATTGATAGGTCACTCATATTTACTATTTCCTGACCCACTCCTTTTATTTCATGACCAAAAACAAAAGCTATATTATTTATTGGGTCAGGAGCAAAATCTAATAAGGAAATTGAGCTATCAACTTGTTCCAAAGAACATATTTTGAACCCTTCACTTTTCAATTCTTCAATAGCCTGTTTTGTTTCCTTAAAATATTTCCAGTTAACAGAATCTGTTGCACCTAGGGCAGTTTTTTGAATATCACGATGTGGAGGAGTGGCTGTAATACCACACAAATAAATCGATTTAATAAGAAAAGCATCTGCCGTTCTAAAAATAGAACCGATGTTGTTCATGCTTCGAACATTATCAAGCACAATAACAACCGGGATTTTCTTAGCATCCCTGAAATCATCAATTGACTTTCGGTTTAATTCGGAGTTTAACAGCTTTCTCATGATATTTATATTCTACACAAAATTAGAAAAAAAGACCAACTGAGTTGATCTCCAAATAGCCTTTAAGGAATATCAAAGGATTTATTTACAATCTTGAAGTTTTACTGTGTAGGTAAGATGCGAAACGCCAGTCAGGTATGAGTATTGAAATTTATATTTAAAATAGCATATTAAGGTCTCATTCAACTTGAATTAATATGAAAAAAGAACTATTTTTAAGTTTTTAAAATAAAAAACACAATCATGAACATACATGAATACCAGGGGAAATCGATACTCAAAAGTTTTGGTGTTAGAATTCAGGAAGGCATAGTTGCTGATACTCCCGATAAAGCAGTAGAAGCTGCTAAGGAAATTCAGAAGAAAACAGGTACAGGTATCTGGGTATTGAAAGCCCAAATTCATGCAGGAGGGAGAGGGAAAGGCGGAGGAGTCAAGCTGGCTAAATCATTGGATGATGTTAAGCAGATTACAAAGAATATGATTGGCATGAACCTGGTCACCCATCAAACAGGACCTGAGGGGAAAGTTGTTCATAAAGTACTGGTTGCTGAAGATGTATTTTATCCTGGGGAGAAGGAACTTGCGGAATATTATATGAGTGTTTTGTTAAACCGCGAAACCGGAAGAAATACCATTATGTATTCAACCGAAGGTGGTGTTGACATAGAAACAGTGGCTGAAGAGACCCCACACCTTATTTATAAGGAGGAGATTGATCCAAAGGTTGGGATAATGCCTTTTCAAGCCAGAAGAATTGCTTTTAATCTGAACCTATCCGGAGCGGCGTTTAAAGATATGGTGAAGTTTGTCATGGCCCTTTATACGGCCTATGATAAAACCGATAGTTCTCTTTTTGAGATAAACCCGGTTCTTAAGACTTCAGATGATAAAATATTGGCTGTTGATTGTAAAGTTAATCTGGACGATAATGCCTTATACAGGCACAAAGATTATCTTGAAATGCGAGATATTGCTGAGGAAGATCCTTCTGAGGTTGAAGCCGGCAAGCACGATCTAAATTTTATTAAAATGGATGGCAATGTTGGTTGTATGGTGAATGGTGCTGGCCTGGCAATGGCAACCATGGATATTATTAAGCTGTCCGGGGGTGATCCTGCAAATTTCCTCGATGTCGGAGGGTCTGCAAATGCAGAAACTGTAGAAGCCGGTTTCAGAATAATCTTAAAAGATCCTAATGTTAGCGCCATCTTGATAAATATCTTTGGAGGTATTGTCAGATGTGATAGGGTGGCCCAGGGAGTAGTTGATGCCTACGAATCAGTGGGCAGTATTAGTATCCCGGTTATTGTGAGATTGCAAGGCACAAATGCTGTAGAAGGAAAAGAGTTGATAGACGAATCTGGGTTAAAGGTATTTTCTGCAATCACACTTCAGGAAGCAGCAGATCTTGTGAAAGAACTTGTATAATTCTAAATAGCTAAAAAAGCTCAGGCCCTAAGTACAGATCTTTTAATAAGTAAACTAGGCTTGTCTTGTTCTGGCAATAGGCATTGTCATACATCGGGCACCACCACCACCACGAGCCAGCTCAGATCCTTCCAGCGCAATTACATATTTACTATGTCCATTCAAATCTGTCTTTTTGTTGAGGATATCTGATGCATTTATGATTTCATAGCCTTTTTTATTCATCTCTTCCATTGTATACACATTCCTTGCGTATCCCATTACCTTTCCCGGCCCGACAGCAAAGAAGTTCGCTCCGCTATGCCATTGTTCCCTTTCCTGAATCCACATATCTGTGGTTCCTCCACAGAAAACCGGTTCCAGATCCATCCCAACGCTTTTCAATCCCTTTATTAAATTTGGAACATATTCAATGTTCTTAACTTGTTTGTTTTCGATGGTGATCTTAACAGTATTGAATTTATTGTTTTTGAGAATTAAGGGCTCAAATACCATGCATTGGTTTTTATCAAGCAGCGTAAATGCCATATCAAGATGAATGAATGATTCTGGCTCAGCAGGGAGCTCCTGTATCAGGAGATGTTTAGTTCTATCCTGGCTTTTCAGGTGCTCAATAATAAAGTCTATGCCTTGAGTTGAAGTTCTTACTCCTTTTCCTACAATTAAAATATCTTCCTGGGCTGTAATAACATCTCCTCCTTCAAAACAGATATTTTTATTATCCTTAAAATTATCTGAATGGCAAATGGTTTCTTTCCTGAATATGGGATGATTATTAAATATCATTTCCATAATCAGTGCTTCCCGTGATCTAACCGAACTTGCCATGCTGGAAATAAAAAAATTACTCCCATTAACAAAAGCTGAGTCCCTGGTAAAAAAGAAATTATGGAGAGGTTTTAAACTATACCTGCCTTTAGAAAGGAAATTGGTAAGAGTATCATTCCGTTTTGTTAATCCTTGAATTAATATATTTGCCAATTCCTCACTACTTAGGGATTCAAGTTGATGACTTATTTCACCTGTCTTTTCATTCGATATAATTTTCTGAATAAGTCCATCTCGGGCTGGAGGAATATCTAAAACCTCCTTCAACAAATCATATACTTCAAAAGTTTTCGAGATTCCTGATAAAACCTTTTGAAACTCCTCGTATTCTTTGCTTGCTACTGAAAGATTTAATATATCACTATATAATGCACGCTCGGCATTCTCAGGATTCATATTCTCTACCTCCGGGCCGGGAGTGTGGAGAATTACTGCGTCGAGCATGTCGGTCTCAGAGTATATGCCAATATCCACTTGTTTTCTCATATTAATTAATCAGACTATTTTTTCACTCCCACTTTTTTATGAGTTCCATCGCAAAATGGCATGTTTTCTGAAGCCCCACATCTACAAATATACACTTCTTTGCCGGTTGGGATTTCATTTCCTTCAGCATCCTTTAGAACAAAATTACCTGTGATTTTTATATAGGAATTTTCTTTCACAAGGAATTCAGCAGGTTTTCTATCTTTTTCCATAATTGTTAATCCTGAAATCCAATTTTTCTATGCATACCATCACAAAAAGGCATTGCATTCGATTGCCCACAACGACAAAAGGAAGTGAAACTTCCTGTTTTAATTTCCTCACCCTCTGAACTTACCACCTTAAAATCTCCTTCTGCAATTAATGGTCCGTTTTTCATTACCCGAACATTTATCGCATTCTCTTTATCATTATTTTTTTCTTCATTCAGTTTTTTATAAAACTCATAAGGTTTCCTGATTTTAATGTGATTCTTTTCAGATTCAGGAACCTCTTCATTTTTTGAATCATCATTCCATTTCCACATTAGGGCCTCAGTAGGACATTTATTTGTAATTTCAGTGATCTTCTGGGTAGGAGCACCATTCATATCTACCCAAGGCCTTTTAGATGGATTGAAAACTTCTATTAATTGCACATAGCAGGTAGATGCATGAATACACTTACCAGGTTTCCAATAAATAGTTATATCCTTATTTGAATATTCCCTGTTTTTTTCGTCCACAGTCAAGATTTTCCATAAAAATAGAAAAGAATAGCAAATTCCGGGTTTATTTTAGCCAAAAGTCAATGATGCTAAAACAAAATTATTGTAGGTATGTGAAGTAAATATTATTTTCTAACAACCAGGCAGTTTGCCAGAATATCATGCAAGGCCTGCTTCTTTTCGGTTAAACCTGCTAATATATACCCAATCATCATTATCATACTTGAAAGGATCTTCCCAAAATAACGACCACTGGCACGGCCAAAAGAAATTTTATTTCCCTCCATGTCAGTAACTTTAAGATTTAGGGCCATTTTCCCTAGAGTACCCTGGTTTTTTGATGATTCCATTAAAGCAAAATACAACCAACCAACAGCAATACTAGCTAACACCAGTCCTATTACTGAACCTACAATGCCTGCGATTCCCATGAATGAAGAGCCGGTAATCTCTTGTGAATGTTCCATATTTATAGCCGAAAAAATAATTCCACCAATAAAGGGTAAGGAAATAAGGAATCCAACAAAGCCAATAATTAAATCATCGATTATATATGCAACAACTCGGAGCCAGAAGCCTGCATATTCTACTTGTTTAGTTTCAGGTGTTAATGTTTCCATTTTATTAGTTTTTGTGGATCATAAATATACGAAATAATATAGATTGGTTTGAGATTCATTACTAGAAATCGGGAAACTTGTTCTTGAAAAGCTCAAGAATAGTAAATTTCGAATTCTTTTTAAGTTATTGTCTGAAGGAGTGATGAATGTGAACTTTCACAAACAACTGAAAGACAATAGATGTTGTTCAGGCAAATTCTCTTTATATTGTTTTACAAAGAAGCGAAGTATTAGCCA
>RCNF010012480.1_pt1 | contig 10101 bp, 13 predicted proteins | sample 2041311 | NCBI WGS metagenome assembly RCNF01 (sample SAMN09708228, study PRJNA481090) | Marine sediment metagenome, whole genome shotgun sequencing project. | biome: marine sediment; feature: ocean; material: sediment; isolation source: Sewage treatment plant 2 marine sediment (STP2) ... | reverse complement strand
TCACCTTTGTTTTCTGTTCCATCAAGATTAATTAAAAACTGGTCTATCCCAACCTGGTCTGCTGCATCAAAATCAATTAACTGATCAGCAATTTTTTCATTTACATTTTCAACAGCTTTTAAAACACCTTTACCATTGTACCTTTTTTTATCGCCATCTCTAAGCTCAACGGCTTCGTGTTCGCCTGTAGAAGCACCGCTTGGTACAGCCGCCCTTCCAATGATTCCGCTTTCAAGCATTACTTCAACTTCCAGGGTTGGATTACCACGCGAATCGAGTATTTCCCTGCCAAGTATATCTACTATTGTTGTCATTTACTTCTCCTATATTGCTATCAGAAAATATCCTGATGTTTATCAATTAATATTTATAAATTATTTTTCAAAGTTATGTAAAGCGATTTGTAATTAAAAGCACAACAAACATTCTTAATTGAATATTCAATTAAAATGGTAAATTTGTGTATAGAGTCATCTTCTAAATAATTTACTCAACGGATCACACATTTGGATAAAAGTAATGTAAAAGCATATGCAGCCTGGATAGCAATCTGCATAATCTGGGGAACAACTTATTTGGCAATAAGAGTGGGAGTAACTGAACTCCCCCCAATGTTATTTGCAGGAATAAGATGGATAATTGCAGGGTTAATTCTTATCACATTTTTAAAATTAACCGGCAGGCGTTTTCCTTCCTTAAATGATTTAAAACATATTGCGGTGGTTGGTATTGCCTTGCTTGGAGTAGCAAACGGTTTAGTGGTAGTTGCAGAGCAATGGATACCAAGCGGTCTGGCGGCGCTTCTTATAAGCACGCTCCCTTTCTGGATGGTTGGTTTTGAAAGCGCGGCTAAAAAAGGACCGAAGATTAATTTTTACACAATTTCTGGTTTGCTTATTGGTATTGTTGGAGTGTTCCTCATCTTCGGGCCAGATTTTAATTTTTTAATGGATGGTAATAACCTGCTTGGTGTTTTTTGCCTGATGGGCGCGGTTATTTCATGGTCGCTTGGCAGTATTTATTCCAAATACAAAAAGATAAATGTAGACCCTTTAACCAGTGCAACTTTCCAGATGCTCATTGCCGGAACTTTGCAAGTTACACTTGGATTATCACTCGGTGAGCTGAGCAGCTTTACGCTTAGCACAGATGGCATTTTAGCAACTGCATACCTGGTTTTATTCGGATCTATTTTTGGTTATGCATCATACATCTATGCAATTGCTCACCTTCCTCTTTCGCTGGTTTCTACTTATGCTTATGTAAACCCCGTTATCGCAATTTTTTTAGGATGGCTAATTTTAAGTGAAGATTTAAATTTGAATATTCTTATTGCTGCAGCGTTTATTATTGTAGGGGTGATAGTAGTAAAACGAGGAAGCAGGGTTGCTTAAAATATTTTATTTTGTCTCCTGTTTTACAGTGTTTTAAGTATTGATTCCGGATTTTTATACATAATAATTTGAAACGTATTGAAATATTTTTAAGTGAGAAGAAAATGAAAATATTATCATTAATAACTTTGCTTTTGCTTTCTATAACTGGCTGTAACTATTCGCAACCGTCGGGTTATGATCATTCTAAATTTGATGCACTGCTAAAAGCAAATGTTGATGAAAATGGAATGGTAGATTATTCATCTTTTAAAAGCAATAAAGATTTTGATGATTACATTAAAAGCATAACGGAAGCTGATGTAAGCAATTTAAGTAAAGAAGATAAACTAGCTTTTTACCTCAACGCTTACAACGCGTTATTAAAAATGTTCTTGATCATTTACCAATTACTTCTCCAATGGATGTTGATGGATTCTTTAAAAAGATAACTCATCAAATTGCCGGAAATGAAATTACTCTTGATAAACTTGAGCACGATTACGCTATGAAAATTGAACCGGTTCTTGTTCATTTTGGTTTAGTATGCGCTGCAATAAGTTGTCCTAAGATTTTGCGTAAAGCTTATGATGGAAAGACAGTCTTCCAGCAGCTTGAAGAAAACGGGAAAGAATTTCTGAATGATCCATCAAAAAACCGGCTTGATAAGGAGAATAATATTTTATACCTCTCTGATATTTTTAAGTGGTTTAGAAAGAATTTTGAAGAAAGATATGGTTCATTGCAGAAAGCTGCGGAGCATTTTATGAACGAAAGCGATAAAAAATTCCTAATAGAGAATACGGTTGAAGTTAAATTCAATAAGTACAACTGGCAATTGAACACACAATAAATTACCAGCAAATTGAATGCTTGGATTTAATAAACTAAATTGTTTGATTGCAATAAGAAATAAAATCGTTAACCCTTAATTCTTCCCGAAAAACAGAAAGGTATGCAATGGAAACTTATTACAAACCCGAAGATTTACCTAAATTTGGAGATATAAGCGAAGGCGCACCCGAACTATGGAAAAAATTTAGTGAATGGTACGGCGCAGTCTTTAAAGCAGGTGCACTAAGCGAAAGAGAAAAAGCTTTAATCGCACTGGCAGTTGCACACGCAGTGCAGTGCCCTTATTGCATTGATGCTTACACACAGGAAAGTTTAGCAAAAGGCGCTGATCTTGAACAGATGACCGAAGCTGTTCATGTTGCAAGTGCGATACGTGGTGGGGCTTCATTGGTGCATGGTGTACAGATGAAGAATGTGAATTCAAAAATTACTATGTAAAAAAACTTACGGAAAGATTTAAATGCAGGCACGACATAAAAGTATGAAAGCTTCGGGAGAAGAGCTGGCATCGGCAAATGAACAATTGAAGATAATTAATAATGAAGAAAAATTTCCTCACTTTGATGATAAATATGAACTTGTAGGTGAAGGACCGCTTAAAGCAGATAAGATTGAGATCCTTCAGATAGGTAAAATGTGCAACCAGGTTTGCAAACATTGCCACGTTGATGCGGGACCGGATAGAAAAGAAATTATGACAAGGGAAACGATGGGGGTTTGTCTTGATATACTTGTGAAGACAAATATTCCAACAGTTGATCTTACAGGCGGCGCACCTGAATTGAATCCTGATTTTAAATGGTTTGTTGAAGAAATTAGAAAAATTGGCAGTCATGTTTTGGTGCGTTCAAATCTTACAATCCTGGAAGCTAACGGGTTTAAAGATTACGTGGAGTTTATGGCAAAGAATAATGTAGAGATTGTCTCTTCACTTCCTTTCTATAAAAAAACTTTTACAGATCAGCAGAGAGGTGAAGGAGTTTTTGATAAATCTGTTTCAGCAATTAAAAAATTAAATGATCTCGGTTACGGTAAAGATGAGAGTGGATTAATTCTTAACCTGGTTTATAACCCGTTTGGTGCTTTTCTTCCGCCATCGCAGGAAGGATTAGAGCAGGATTTTAAGAGGGAGTTAAAAGACAAGTTCGGAATTGTGTTTAACAACCTTTACACCATTACAAATATGCCGATCAGCAGGTTCCTTGATTACCTTCTTCAATCAGGTAACTACGATAGCTACATGCAAAAACTGGTTGATTCGTTTAATCCCACTGCAGCAGCAAACGTGATGTGCAAATTTATTATATCAGTGGGATGGGATGGGCAACTTTACGATTGTGATTTTAACCAGATGCTGGAACTGAATATGAATCATGGTGCGCCGAATCATATAAAAGATTTTGATGCTTCACTAATTGAGAGCAGAAGAATTGTAACCGGGCAGCATTGTTACGGCTGTACAGCAGGTGCTGGTTCAAGCTGCGGTGGTGCAATAGCTTAATTAGATCCAGATATTTTGTAAAATGAAATTAGTTTCCACTTCCAAAAGGTTCACCCATTAACCTAACTACAAAAGGTTCACTAACGCCTTTCAAATTAATTTGCTTTTGCTCTCTCGAATCATTCTGATCCGCCAGCATATCATAAACATAATCTGAAACTATAAAATTATTGTTCATTTCTTTTGTTGCTGATTCCAACCTTGCTGCAACATTTACCGGCAAACCCATAACGGTGTACAGATTATTTTCTTTAACTCCTGTTTTACCAACTATAACTCTTCCAGCGTGCAAACCAATTCCAACATCAATTTTATAATCAAAATATTTAGTTATGTAGTTGTCATTAAGTTTGGGGAGTGATAAAAGAATTTGCTTACCGGCCTGGTAAGCGTTATTTACAGCAATGTTAACCGGTTCATCAAAACCAAAAACAGCGTAAAATCCATCACCCGAATATTCTAATATTTTCCCTTTATGTTGAACGATCACTTCGTTAAAAAGAATGTTCAAGCGTCTTATAATATGAATTACATCAAACGGAAGATGTTTCTCAATAAACGGTGTAAAATCCCGGATATCGAGAAAGAAAAGAGCCATCGATTTTTCATCTCCAACTGTTTGAATATTCTCAGAAGATTTTCCATAAACATAAAGATCAAGATCGGCTTCATCTTTAATAATTCTCTGGATTTTAACATTACTCGCAATTACTTTTGTCTGGCAAGCAAGACGAACATTCTCAGGGAATTTTTTTTGCTCTCTTAATTTAAGCTCAGCTTTGTTAGGTGAAGATAAATATTGTTCCCCTTCCTGCACAATTATTCTGCAAGTAGAACAGCGCGCTTTTCCGCCGCAAGCATGATAGTGAGGAATACCTGCTTCCAGAGATGCCTGAAGGATCGTTTGATCTTCAATTATCTCAAAAGATTTTTCGTTAATTAATTCAATTTTAAAAGACATTTGCTATGCAAGTTAATTTAATTATATCCATATGATTATATAAGATACAAAACCGCAATTACAAATTAAGTGCCAGAATTAAAATATTTTCTCTTAATCCAGAAAGCAACACTAACCAAACTAATTAACACAGGTACTTCCACTAAGGGACCAATTACGGCAGCAAATGCTTCACCGCTATTAATTCCAAACACAGCAATTGCAACAGCAATGGCTAATTCGAAGTTATTACTTGCCGCGGTAAAAGAGAGTGAAGTTGTTTTTGGATAATCTGCCCCAATCTTCTTACCTAAAAAGAAAGAAACAAAAAACATTATAAGAAAATAAATTACAAGTGGGATTGCAATCCTAACAACATCGAGCGGTATTTTTACAATGTACTCACCCTTTAAGGAAAACATTACAACAATTGTAAAAAGTAAGGCAATCAAAGTAATTGGGCTTATCTTCGGAATAAACTTTCTTTCATACCAATCTTTCCCTTTTAATTTAACCAGGGAAAAGCGGGTTATCATTCCTGCAAAAAATGGAATGCCAAGATAAATAAAAACAGATTCTGCAATCTGTCCAATTGTTACGTCAACTTTGAATGTTTGTATTCCAAGCCATCCGGGTATTACTGTTAGAAACATATAAGCATAAAAAGAGAAGAAGAGTACCTGGAAAATTGAATTGAATGCGACTAATCCTGCAGCGTATTCCCTGTCTCCTTTAGCAAGATCGTTCCATACAATAACCATTGCAATACAGCGCGCAAGTCCGATTAAGATAACTCCTGCCATATAGTGAGGATAATCCTGCAGAAAAACTACTGCAAGAATGAACATAAGAATTGGACCCAAAATCCAGTTTAGAACCAGGGAGAGAGATAAAACTTTTACATTCCTGAAAACATCTCCAAGTTCTTCATACTTAACTTTTGCCAGCGGTGGGTACATCATTAGGATTAACCCAACAGCAATAGGAATGTTGGTTGTACCTGATTGAAACTGATTCCAGAAATCAACTATTGATGGGAAAAGATAACCAGAAAAGACTCCAACGAACATTGCAAGAAATATCCAGAGAGTGAGGTAACGGTCTAAAAATTTAAGTCTTTGTTTTAGGATTATTATCTCCTAATTCTAATTAATTAAATGGTACGCAGATAACACTGATACTACAGATCAACGCTGATCTGAATCTGTGTTCATCAGTTTCATCGGTGTCATCAGTGTGCTATTTCCTTCTTGTAAAACTGATTAAGTCTCTCAAATATTTTATCTCTAACTTTTCTGTAAACAGCCAGCGCTTCTTCTTCGGTTCCGGTAGCATCAGCAGGATCATCAAACGGCATGTGCAGTTGTTGTTTTACTTCTCCATTAAAAACAGGACAAACTTCCTTTGCGTTATCACACACCGTAATTACATAATCAAATGATTGATTTACATAGTTATCTACATCTTCGGCAATGCCATTGCTTATATCAATTCCAATTTCAGTCATTGCTTTCACTGCAAATGGATTTACTTTATCAGCAGGTTTTGTTCCGGCTGAGTAAACTTCCAGTTCTTTATCAAAAGATTTTAAGTAACCTTCCGCCATCTGACTCCGACAGGAATTGCCTGTGCAGAGTATTAAGATTCTAATCATTAAAAGATATTCCTATTAAATATCCAATTTCCAAAAAACAAATCACAAATAAATCTCAATTCCTAAATAACAAACTTTAAACTTTATTTATTAAAAATTGGTGCTTATTTGTTTTTTGAGATTTGTTTATTGTGTTTTAAGATTTTTTATATCCAACAACTGTTATACTAAAAATTCCAATCTTACTTTCTTTATAAGTTTTCATTCCTTCACTGCTAAGGTAATCTTCCAGGATATTATCCGGCAGTTCAATCACTTTTGTCTTTTTGATTTCAACATCTTTAAATCCTGCCTGCTCAATAATTCCCAAATACTCATCCTGTTGAACAGCACCGGCAACACATCCTGCATACATCTCAGCAGATTTTTTCAACTGAGTCGGGAGTTCACCTTTAAGGACTATATCGGATACACAAAAATGTCCGCCCGGTTTTGTTACACGATACATCTCGGAAAATGCTTTTAATTTATCTGGTACAAGATTAAGCACACAATTACTAACTATAACATCGGCAACATCATTATCAATTGGCATATTTTCAATTTCCCCTAAGCGGAAATCAACATTTTTATAACCAAGCTTAGCATTATTTATATTTGCTTTACTTATCATCTCCTCGGTCATATCAATCCCGATTACTTTTCCTTCTTCGCCGGTTAAAGCTCTGGCAACAAACACATCATTACCAGCACCTGCACCCAGATCAACAACAGTGTCTCCCTTCTTAATTCCTGCAAACTCGATAGGAAGACCACATCCCAATCCTAAATCAGCATCAGCTACATATCCATCGAGCCCCGTATAATCATCCTGCATAATTGAATAATCAATTACCTTGTTCTTTGTTCCGCAGCAGGAAGTCGGACCGCAGCAGGAAGAATTATTTGCTGCAATTTCTCCATATTTTTCTTTTACTACTTGCTTTATTTCTCATTATTTGTAGGCATGATAATTTCCTTTCTTTAACATTTACAAACTTGTGAAAATAGTTTATTGAATTCATTTCTTACTTTTTCCATCACTTTAGGATTTATACAGTAACAAATCTTTGGTCCCTCAATTTCTCCCTGTATCAGTCCAACCCGCTTTAATTCTTTAAGATGCTGCGACACGGTTGATTGAGATAGCGGAAGGAGATCAACAATACTGCCAACCATGCAGGAATTCAAATCGTAAAGGATCTTTAATATTTTAATCCTTGCTGGGTGAGATAATGCTTTTGCTATTTCAGCAATTTCAATCTCTGTTTTAGTAAAATCCTCTGTTTTAGCAATAGCCATTTAATTTCCTTTATCGTTCATCGTAAATATACGATAGATTTAATTGTTTGTCAAGTCATCGAAAAAAAATGATGGTAAATAATTGTGCTAAATTAAATTCAGAATTGATTCTGCTGCATTTCCGGAAAGCTCTAATCTTAGTACTTTTCTCCCGCTATCAAGCAACGCATGCCGGTCTCCGAGCGATTGTACATTTATGAGGGTTCCGAATGTAATTTCAGATTTTACATCACCTGCACTCAACGGAATGGGAAGATCTTCTGAACCAACAGCGATGATTTGAATGAATAAACCATTTCCTCCATCACCCTTGTGCAACTGCCCGGTTGAATGAAGAAACCTCGGACCATAACCGAGTGTTGTTGCAACTTTGTATTTAGATAGAACTTTCGAACAAAGAATTTGAAGCGCTTCCCATGTTATTTCAGTGGGTTTTAAATATGCCTGGATTGAAATATAACTTTTTCCCTTTTCTGCAAGGGCAACAAACGTGTTTATTGCTTCAGAAATATTTTTTGATTGCAGATTACCAAAGACTTTTACATTATCCATTTCAAGTGAAGGCAATAACTTTGGGAGTTCTCCCTGTTGCTGGTATTCATTCATCATTTGTTTTGCGGCAACTTTTGCACTTTCCACATTTGGCTGATCGAAAGGTTGAACAGCTAAATCATAACCAGCTATAGAAGTTGCAAACTCCCAGCGGAAAATCTCACCAGCAAGATCATAAACATCATTTAAAGTTATTTCAATAAAGGGAAAATCTTTTTCTTTAATTACGTTTATAATTTCATCGTTGAAAGAATCACCTTCTAATTTAAGTTGAACAAAAACTCTATTGCGGGGAAAATTTTCAATTGAACTCATTGGTTCAAGATCAACTGGTAAAATTCCCTTACCATTTTTGCCTGTGCTTTCTGCTATTAGTTGCTCAAGCCATGCTCCAAAATATCTTAATTGTGAAGAACTAAGGATTGTAAATTTATCAATTCCTTCATTTGCAAGAGTTGCAATAATTGCTCCAATCATTGCACCGCTGTTTTTGAAAACATCCTAAAGCTTGCATTCGTTAACTATTTTCTCTGCCTTGTTTAAGAATTCATCCAGGTTAACTCCAACTAACGCAACAGGTACAGCCCCGAATAATGATAATGCAGAGTATCTCCCACCGATATCAGGATCATTTAAAAATATTTTCCTAAAGTTTAAATCTTTTGCCATTGCTTCTAATCCGCTTTCCGGCTCCGTAATAGCAACAAAGTAATTACCAACTTTTTCCTTCCCAAGTTATTTAACTGCTTCCGTGTAGTAGTATTTCATAAAAGAGATTGTTTCTACTGTTCCACCAGATTTTGTAGAAACAATGAACAATGTTTTTTCAACATCAAGTTTATTGCTAAACTCCTTTACAGCTTCGGGATGAGTGCTATCTAAAACTGATAGATCTAAATATCCTTCCTTTACTTCAAAGGTTAACCTGAAAACTTCAGGCGCAAGAGATGAACCACCCATTCCCATTGATAATGCGTGCGTAAACCCTTCAGATCTAACTTCATCAACAAACAAATTGATTTCCTCAATTGAGTTTCTGGTTACATCAACGCAGTCCAGCCATCTCAACCTGTTAGAAATTTCTGTTGGATCATTGTGCCATACAGTATGATCCTTTTTCCAGGTTCGTTCGATAATATTTTCAGATTCAATTCTAGAAATAGTTTTGTTAACTATTTCTTCATGATGATTAAGTACAATTTTCATTTAATTTTTCTTAATTGAATTTTTGATTATTAAGGTAACAAATAATATTAGAAATAAAATGTGAGACGAATTCTTACAATCCGCTTCCCCAGTTTGCAGCTTTATTTTCTAAATTTATTTCCAACTCTTTATAAAGTTTATTGTTTGTATCTCCATTTGGCAACGAACCAAAAGATAAAACCTCTGTTGGGCAGTTTACCACACACGCCGAGCATCTCACACATTCAACATCATTCATCGGGATACCTTTATTTGCATAGCTCATTACATCAATTCCCATATGGCAAACCTTTGTGCAGATGTTACAGGAGATACACTTCTTCTTCTCTGAAAAAATTCTGTACCGGGAAAAGCGATTGTAAATATGCATAAGCGCCGCAAGAGGGCAGCCGAATCTACACCAAACTCTTCCGCTTAAAAAGAAGTAAACACCCACACCAAGCACTCCCGCAAAGATTACATCAATTCCTATATAATAAAACTTATGAAAGAAATCTGCAGTGAAAGATATTTTCTCATTGATGATGGGAAGTTGTACATTGTAAAGCACTGCAATAAGTTTTAAGCCGGTTATAATGAATGCCGCAAGTAAAGCCCACTGGCCGAAGTTTTCCCACTTCTTTGCTTTAGGACTGTGGGGTGCAAGTGTCCTGTATTCATCACCTAATGTTTCTGCAAGCGCACCGCAAGAGCATATCCATCCGCAGTATGCACCCTTGCCCCATTTATATACAATAAA
>RCNF010002363.1_pt1 | contig 10106 bp, 9 predicted proteins | sample 2041311 | NCBI WGS metagenome assembly RCNF01 (sample SAMN09708228, study PRJNA481090) | Marine sediment metagenome, whole genome shotgun sequencing project. | biome: marine sediment; feature: ocean; material: sediment; isolation source: Sewage treatment plant 2 marine sediment (STP2) ... | reverse complement strand
GGTTACTTGATGAAACAAAAATGTTTCGCACAAAAGAACCTCAGATGCGATGATCAACCATCTGGTTGAATATGAATATGCGCCTCAAATCGCTAGGATCATAGCCAAAGCAACCCACCGCCTAGCCATTTGGTGCACGAAAAATGGTTTAAAAACAAATGATTGATTTGAATATTGGTCAAGTTAGGCACTGGTTGACTCACATCTCACTCCGCCTTAGCAACAAGGCAACGATCCGCAGGGGGATTTGCGTGTGACCGAGGATAGCGAAAAGCAGCGAATGGCGCAGCTTGAAGCTAAAATCGCAGCCGCAAAACAGGCAAATGCGCCGACACCACGCGCGGATACACACTATTCTCAGGCACATCTCGCCTGGCGGATGGTAATCGAATTGGTGGTCGGTCTTGGGATCGGTTTTGGCATTGGATACGGGCTGGACAGCCTGTTCGGGACGCTCCCGATATTTCTGGTGCTGTTTACATTGCTGGGTATGGCCGCGGGGGTAAAGACGATGCTCCGAAGCGCGCAGGAAATCCAGTCGAAGAAATTGGCCGAAGACGCCGAGAGAGACGAGAAGGACTGAAGCATGGCAGACGAAGCGCATAGCGAAGGCAGTGGTCTTGTATTCCACCCGATGGATCAGTTTATTGTAAAACCGTTGTTTGGCGGAGATGCAATCCACTGGTACACGCCGACGAATGTGACTTTGTGGATGGGACTGGCTGTTCTGGCAATTTTTGCACTGCTGGTGTTGGGCACATCCAAGCGCGCGATTGTTCCGGGTCGGACACAGTCGATCGCCGAAATGGCCTATGGCTTTATTTACAAGATGGTCGAAGACATTTGTGGCAAAGAGGGGCTTAAGTATTTCCCCTACATCATGACCTTGTTCATGTTTATTGTTGTTGCCAACTTCCTTGGTCTTCTGCCGATGGCCTTTACCACCACAAGCCATATTGCGGTGACAGCCGTGATGGCGATGGCCGTGTTCCTGACCGTGACGATCCTTGGGTTTGTGCTGCATGGCGCGAGCTTTCTCAGCATTTTCTGGATAAGTGCCGCGCCGTTGGCGTTGCGTCCGATCTTGGCGCTGATCGAGGTTATTTCATATTTTGTGCGTCCGATCAGCCACTCCATTCGTCTAGCGGGCAACATGATGGCCGGTCACGCTGTGATCAAAGTATTTGCAGGCTTTGCCGCAATCGCAGCAATCGCGCCACTGTCTATCATCGCGATCACTGCGATCTACGCGTTGGAGGTTCTGGTGTCGTTCATCCAGGCCTATGTTTTCGCGATCCTCACATGCGTTTATCTGAAAGACGCGCTTCATCCACATCACTAAGAACATTGGCGCGGGCTTTTTTCGCGCCTCCGTAATCAACTGAATTCCATCGTAAGGAGAAAAGACATGGAAGGCGATATTGTACAAATGGGTGCCTACATTGGCGCAGGTCTGGCATGTACTGGCATGGGCGGCGCAGCCGTTGGTGTGGGTCACGTGGTAGGTAACTTCCTGTCGGGTGCTTTGCGCAACCCGTCGGCAGCTGCCGGTCAGACCGCAACAATGTTCATCGGCATCGCGTTTGCAGAAGCTCTGGGGATCTTCTCGTTCCTCGTCGCTTTGCTGCTGATGTTTGCCGTCTGATCCATAAGGCAACAATTCCTTACGATCGGGCAGGCACCACCAGTGGTTGCCCGATGTAACGGCTAGTTCCTTAGGAGAGAACGACATGGCAAGCGAAACGCAAAATGCTACAGGCGACGGTTTGGCGGATGCGCTGGGTGTAGATATGCACAATCCAGCAGATGCTGCTCCGGGTATGCCGCAGCTAGATTTTAGCCACTTCCCGAACCAGATTTTCTGGCTCGTTGTTACGCTTGTGGTTATCTATCTGATCCTGTCGCGGGTAGCATTGCCACGGATTGGCTCTATTCTGGCCCAGCGTCAGGGGACTATCTCAAATGACATTGCCGCAGCTGAAGAGCTGAAGCAAAAAGCGAGTGAAGCCGAGGCCGCGTATAATCAGGCGCTGGCAGATGCCCGCAGCGAGGCGCACCGCATCGTGGCAGAGGCCAAGGCTGATATTCATGCTGACCTGAATGTTGCCATCGCCAAAGCAGATGCACAGATTGCCGCTAAATCGGCCGAGTCCGAAACGGCGATCGCTGAAATTCGCGCTGGCGCGATGGACAGTATCAAAGAGGTCGCCAAAGACACGGCCAAAGAGATCGTGGCGGCTATGGGTGGCAAAGCAGATGTGCGCACCATATCGTCCGCGGTCACCGCCCGGTTGAAAGGATAACTGAGATGCGACATCTAATTGCACTTATGCTTTCGGTCGGCGCGGCAACACCGGTGATGGCGGCGAGCGGCTCGTTCTTTTCGCTGAACAATACAAACTTCATCGTATCGCTGGCGTTCATCGCATTTATCGGGGTGCTGGTTTATTATAAAGTGCCGTCGATTGTCGGTGGCATGCTGGACAAACGCGCTGACGGAATAAAATCTGACATCGATGAGGCGCGCGCCTTGCGCGAAGAGGCGCAGACCCTGTTGGCCAGTTATGAGCGTAAGCACAAAGAAGTGCAGGAGCAGGCCGACCGTATCGTTTTGGCGGCCAAGGAAGAGGCCAATCTGGCTGCTGAGCAGGCCAAAGAAGATCTGGCCCAGTCCATTACCCGTCGACTGGCTGCTGCTGAAGATCAAATTGTCTCGGCTCAGGCGGCCGCTATCAAAGATGTTCGTAATCAGGCCGTTAGCATCGCCGTGGCTGCAGCGCGTGACGTGATCGCCAAGAAGATGACAGCCGCTGACGGAAATGCACTGATCGATAGTGCGATTGCTGAAGTTGACGCCAAGCTGCACTAAAAAAGTGGTGTGGTGGGCTAATCCCAACCTGTGCAACGTGATTTAAACCCGGTCTTTGTGGCCGGGTTTAGTTTTTGACACGCCCAAAAGACTGGAGGTCGGGTCAGGCAGACGCGCACCAAAGTTGCTTAGCATAACAAGAGCAACAGTTCAGTGTCAGGCAACCGTCCGACAAATCGTTAGGTCTCTGTTTCATGCTGCAATCGCTGTTGCGCAATCGCCTCATGCTCTAGGGCCTTGCGCTGATCATTCAACGCATTCTCGACAAAGTTCAAATGCGCCTCGACCGCAGACCGTGCGGCGTCAGGATCTCGGGCTTGCAGGGCATCGTTGATGTCTTTGTGTTGATCCAGCAGCATGTCGCGTGTCGTACGCTGCTTGAACATAACCTGCCTGTTGTAGAACACACCGCCTTTCAGAAGTTCGTACATCGACCGCATCATATGCAGCATTACAACGTTGTGGCTCGCCTCGATGATCGACATATGGAATTGGGCATCCAGCCGGGCCTCGTCCTCAGGATTGCGTTTGGAATGGGCGGCGGCCATCTTGTCGTAGATCGCCTGAACCACGGCCAAATCGGTGTCTGAAGCAAGGCGGGCGGCGCGCATAGCAGCCAGCGATTCCATGTCCCGGCGGAAGTCAATGTAGTCAAACACCGCCTCGTCATGGCTGGCAAACAGGCTAGTCAGGGCTGGTGAAAAGGCCGACCCCAGAACTTCCGCGACAAAGATGCCTGAGCCTGCGCGCGAGGTTAACAGCCCACGCTCCTGCAGTTCTGCAATTGCGTCACGCAACGAGGGTCGCGAAACGCCAAGACGTTCTGCAAGTTCCCGTTCGGCGGGCAGTCGCTCCCCGGCGCGCAGAATCCCCTGCAGGATCAGCTTTTCAATCTGACGTACAACCGATGTCGACAGTTTCTCTGGCTCAACTCTCTTGAATGGCATGGTTTGCTCGCATAAGGATTGGTCAAATCATATGACCAAAGCTTGGGTGCAGCAATGAATATTCCTTTAGGTTGGTATGCTTTGCTGCGAGTCTAATGATTTGTTAACCCGTCCCGGCCATGTCTGGCGGGATGAGGTTTGTCTGTTTTCTGATCTGTTTGAGCGTTAGCGGGTGTAACGGGCCGGGACCGCATTTTCGCGATCTGGCTGCCACACGAATCTCCGTCGACGGCAGCGTTTTTGATGTGCGTGTGCGCAACGAACTTGCGGAAGCGCAGCGTATCAACGCGGAATACGCACCTCGTTTGGGTCAGATTGGCCCGCGCGCTGCCAAGGCAATGGCGCAAGTCAGCGGATGTACTGTGACCCAAGTGCACGGTGATCAGGCGATTGCGACCGGCCTGCTGGATTGCGGCGGCAAGGTGCCACGTAGGTCGCTCGCACCCCAGTCCACTGGTGAAATAGAATGTGTCCGCGTCGACCGCTGGGTCACAGATGCAAATGGGATTCCCTATGAAGAATACGACTGTGATCCTATTTGAGTTGCCGTGCGCCCTTCGGGTTGGCGGTCGGGTCGTAGCCGCGGGAATCATGGTTTACGCCGCACGACCCTTCAAATGATGTCTAGAGATCAGGCGCCGGGCACTTCAGAGCACCAGCGCGAGTACGTGATGGTGCGAGAGGTGCAGCTTTGCAAAGCTGGTCGAATTCCGACTAAAACCGCGATATATTGTGGATAAGTCGCCCGATGTCCCCAGATCGGGTGCCGAAAGCGTTGACACGCCCCCCCGTTCCACATCACCTTAGCGCGATGTTTGGAATCATTCGTAGGGCCTGTGCGTGCAGTTTTCGAAACTCAGACTGACCGGCTTTAAGAGCTTTGTTGACCCGACTGATCTGATCATTGCAGACGGGCTCACAGGTGTTGTTGGGCCCAATGGGTGCGGCAAATCCAACCTGCTTGAGGCCTTGCGCTGGGTAATGGGCGAAAACCGACCCACAGCGATGCGTGGGGGCGGCATGGAGGATGTGATCTTTGCCGGTGCGGCAACGCGCCCGGCCCGGAACTTCGCAGAAGTCTCGCTGCATATTGATAATTCTGACCGGCTGGCGCCTGCGGGATTTAACGATTCAGATGCTTTGGAAATTGTTCGTCGGATCACCCGCGATGTGGGCAGCGCTTACAAGGCTGGGGCAAGGGACGTGCGCGCGCGCGATGTGCAGATGCTATTCGCGGATGCATCAACCGGCGCGCATTCACCGGCACTGGTCCGGCAGGGCCAGATTGCAGAGTTGATCAACGCCAAGCCAAAGAGCCGCCGACGCATTCTGGAAGAGGCGGCTGGTATCTCGGGTCTCTATCAGCGCCGACACGAGGCTGAGTTGAAGCTGAACGGAGCAGAAGCCAATCTGGCCCGCGTCGATGATGTGGTTGAACAGCTAGCGGCGCAGCTCGCTCAGTTGGCGCGGCAGGCACGGCACGCGGCGCGCTATCGCGAAATTGGCGAGGCTTTGCGCCATTCCGAAGGCCTGCTGCTGTATCGGCGCTGGCGAGAAGCGGACGACGCGCGGGCACGGACTGAGACCGAGTTGCGAGATCGCACGACCGCAGCGTCTGCAGCTGAGATTGCAGCCCGGCAGGCCGCCAAGACACGCGGCACAGCTGAAGAGGCACTGCCTGCCTTACGCGAGGAAGAGGCCATTGCGGCGGCCATTCTGCAACGCTTGAATGTGCAGCGGGATACACTGAGCGATCAGGAAAACCGGGCGCGTCAGACGATTGAAACGCTTCAGGGGCGCATTGAACAGCTTACCCACGATATGACCCGCGAGGCCGGGTTGAATCGCGACGCAGGCGAGACAATTGAACGACTGGAGTGGGAAGCGACCGAACTTGCCAAGGCAGGCGAAGGTCACGCCGAGCGACTGCTCGAGGCGGAACTCAAGTCGAGAGAGTCGGCGTCGGTGTTGCAGGCGCGCGAGGCGGACCTGACGCAGTTGACCGAAGATGTCGCGCGGCTTGCGGCCCGTCATCATTCCGCAGAGCGTTTGCTTGAGGACAGTCTCAAGACGCAAACCAAATCGGAAAGTGACGCAGAGCAGGCACGCAGCGCTGTTGCGACTTCGCAGGCTGCATTGGACAAAGCAGGGCAGGATTTTGAGACCGCCGGACAGGCCGAGGTGGCTGCAGCAAAAGCGGCGACATTGGCGGACGAGCAGTTGGCAGCGGCGGAAGCTGCACGTGCGGAGACCCAAACCCGCGAAGCTGACGCCCGCGCTGAACGTTCTGAAGCCGAGGGCGAGATGAACGCGCTGCGCGCAGAAGTGGGCGCATTGGCGCGGCTGGTTGAACGCGATACGGCCGAGGGCGGGCAGATTCTGGACCGGCTGCAGGTTCAGCAGGGGTTTGAAAAAGCCTTGGGCGCCGCGCTGGCGGATGACCTGCGCGCGCCCGAAGTAGAGGAAGATGGCCCATCCGGTTGGGCAGCCTTGCCCCGTTATGACAGTGAACAGCCTTTGCCTAAGGGCGTCACGCCGCTGACACAGCACGTTTCTGTTCCGGATGTTCTGGCGCGACGGATGGGGCAGATCGGGTTGGTGGATTCAGATGATGGCCTGCGCTTGCAGCCCAGTCTTAAACCGGGCCAGCGTCTGGTGTCTCCGGAAGGCGATTTGTGGCGCTGGGACGGGTTCCGGGCCTGGGCCGAAGATGCACCAAGTGCGGCGGCCTTGCGCCTACAGCAACTCAACCGACTGGAAGAGTTGAAGCAAGAGTTGGAACGCGCCACAGCGCGGGCCGGCGGATCACGCGCGGCGCATGAATTGTTAACCGGTTTACTTGCCGAACAGGCCCGCGCCGATCAAGCTGCCCGGGATGCGCGCCGCGATGCGGATCGTGCAGTGGCTGATGCAAACCGCGCCCTGAGCCGAGCCGAAGCGGATCACAATCTTGCGCAGGGACGTCTTGAGTCGCTGGGTCTGGCTGTCGCCCGTCATGAAGAAGAAGCGATGGGCGCACGCACGCGGGTGCTGGAGGCGCAACGGGCCTTGGCCGAGCTTGGCGATCTGGGTCAAGCCCGAGCTGATGCGGAAGACATCAAAATGACTGTCGAGGCGGCTCGGATGACAATGATGCCCCGCCGCTCTGCCCATGACGAACTGCGGCGCGAAGGTGACGCACGGCTGAAACGGGCACAGGAAGTGACCAAGGAAGTCAGTGGCTGGCGGCATCGGTTGGAGACCGCCGAGAAACGCACCCGGGAACTGGCAGAGCGCAAGGAAATCACCGAAACAGAGTTGAAAGAAGCCAGTGCGGCGCCAGACGAGATTGCAGCCAAACGGGCTGAATTAAGCGATGCGATTGGCGAAGGCGAAACCCGCCGCAATGCCGCAGCAGATGCTCTGGCCGAGGCCGAAGGTGCCCTGCGAGAGGCAGTTCACGCAGAGCGGGAGGCAGAACGCCAGGCCGGAGAGGCCCGCGAAGCCCGCGCCCGGAGCGAGGCCCGCGCGGATGCGGCGCGCGAGACTGTTGCTGCGGCCGCCGCCCGTATATTGGAAGATCAGGATGCCAGCCCCACCGAGTTGCTCGAGTCCTTGGATGCCGATCCGGAGAAGATGCCGGCCGCAGAAGCCATAGAGGCAGACGTGAACCGCCTGAAACGCCAGCGCGATGCCTTGGGTGCGGTGAACCTTCGCGCTGAGGAAGACGCCATCGAAGTCCAAGAAGAGCATGACACATTGGTCAACGAGAAGACCGATCTGGAAGAAGCGATCAAGACGCTGCGCAGCGGAATTGCCAACCTGAACCGCGAGGGGCGCGAGCGGCTTTTGACCGCGTTTGAGCAGGTCAATTCAAACTTCTCGATGCTGTTCACGCATCTGTTTGGCGGCGGCGAGGCGAGTTTGGTCATGGTTGAGAGTGATGATCCGCTTGAGGCGGGGCTTGAGATCATGTGTCAACCGCCAGGCAAGAAACTAAGCACGCTTAGTCTCTTGTCAGGCGGCGAACAAACCTTGACGGCCATGGCGCTGATCTTTGCGGTGTTCTTGGCCAATCCGGCACCGATCTGCGTGCTCGACGAAGTGGACGCACCGCTTGATGATGCCAACGTCACGAGATTTTGTGATTTGCTGGATGAAATGGCGCGCCAGACCGAGACACGGTTTTTGATCATCACGCACCATGCCGTGACCATGTCACGTATGGATCGCCTGTTCGGCGTGACAATGGCCGAGCAGGGTGTGTCGCAATTGGTATCGGTTGACCTCAAGAAAGCCTCGAGCATGGTGGCCTGACTGGGCCAGACGCCTCTGTTACAACCGGCCCAGCAGTTCAGGTGTCGGCCAAGCATCAGCAGGCAACCCGATCCGGATTTGTTCGGCTTGCACGGCGGCACGTGTTCTGGCACCCAATATACCGTCCACTTTACCGACATCGTAACCTTGCGCCTGCAGTTTGGCCTGCAGTTGCTTCATCTGAGCGCCGTTAAGTCCCTGAGCGGGCGTGCCCGCGATGTAGCGGTCCGCGCCTTCTAGTCTGTTCGCGAAATATGCGGCCGTGAGAACGTAGACAAAGCTTTGATTCCACTCAAAGTAAACCCGAAAATTTGGGAAGGCGAGAAACGCAGGCCCGCCCCGACCCTGAGGCAGCAGAACCGACGCCTGCATTGCGTCGACCGCGAATGAACCATCGCGCAGAGATACGCCCAATGCAGCCCATTCAGTCACGGATTTAGAATGATCAAGTCCAGTTTGCGCCAAATCGAGCGTGGGAGGAATTGTCACCTCCTTGAGCCACGGCGCGCCGGGCTGCCAGCCCAGACTCTGCAGCATTTTTGCGCCTGACAGCAAAGCATCCGGCGCTGAAGTCTTGAGGGAGACGCGCCCGTCTCCGTCGCCATCAACGCCATTCTCGATAATATCGCGCGGCAGCATCTGGACCATGCCAATTTCGCCAGCCCACGCACCGGTGGTTTTTGTCGGGCTGAAATTGTCACTCTCAAACAACTCAAGGGCAGCGAAAATCTGTGGGCGAAACAACTCTGGGCGGCGGCAATCATGCGCCAGAGTCACCAACGCATTCAGCGTGTTAAAGTCGCCTTGCACCGCGCCATAGTCGGTCTCGAACGCCCAAAAGGCGAGGAGTACCCCTCGGGAAACGCCGTATTCTGCCTCTATCTGATCAAACACTTTGTCGTATTTCTGGGCGTTGGCACGCCCGCGATCGATCCGATTCTGACTGATGAGATGGCGAGAAAAGTCGACAAAGGGACGTTGGAACACGCCTTGTGAACGATCCGCCTTGACGACGGAAGGGTCTTGCCGCGCATGAGAAAAAAAGCTGTCAACGGAGGCGGGCCTGTGCCCATCCGCTATAGCTTCGGACCTTAATTCCGCAATGAAATCAGAAAATTTACCGCCGCACTGAACTTGAGCCAAAACCGGTGTTGTGGCGAGAATGAGGGCCGAGAGGCTCGACAAAATGCGCATGTTGAAATCCGTTGCAGCTGCAATGGGGTGCACCCTATCCGGAGCCGTCAGAAAAGAGCAATCATAAAGCAGAGAGCCAGAACCAGACCCCAGGCCTGCCATAGCTTAGTCACGGCGGCATCAATGTCATTTGCGCTCAGTTGCTTGCGACCGTCGGCGTGCACATAGGCAAAGTCGGTCAATGTCCCGCCATACGAGCGCGGACCGGAAAGCGCGATGTTTAATGCTCGGGCCATTGCGGCCTCAGGCCAGCCGGCATTTGGCGAGCGATGAAGCCGTGCGTCCGCTGCAATACTGCTCCATTGGCTCAGCTGACCTGCAGGAAGGGCAATTAGGACAGCGGTCAGGCGGGCCGGGATCAGGTTCAAGAAGTCATCAAACCGCGCGGCGGCCCAGCCATAATCCTCATGGCGGGGAGTGCGATAGCCAATCATGCTGTCAGCGGTGTTGATCACCTTATACAGGATTAGACAGGGTAATCCGCCGACCAGGAACCAGAAGGCAGGAGCCATCAGCCCGTCTGACATGTTTTCAGCAGCGCTTTCTATGGCGGACCGGGCGACGGCGCTTTCATCCATGCCACGCGTATCGCGGCTGACGATCCGGGCAACCAGACGTCGCGCGTCACCCAGCGACACCCGCAAGCCATCGCTGACGGCACGCACGTGATCAACTAACGAGCGCTGAGCCAGGAGTATGGCGGTCACAGCAATTTCAATCAACGGGCCGAACCAACTGAGGATCCATCCAAGTGCCAGCGCTGCGACCGAAAGGCCGATAATTGTGATCAGCCCTTTGAC
>RCNF010003411.1_pt1 | contig 10111 bp, 7 predicted proteins | sample 2041311 | NCBI WGS metagenome assembly RCNF01 (sample SAMN09708228, study PRJNA481090) | Marine sediment metagenome, whole genome shotgun sequencing project. | biome: marine sediment; feature: ocean; material: sediment; isolation source: Sewage treatment plant 2 marine sediment (STP2) ... | reverse complement strand
GAGCCAACCTTCCTGTGGGGAATAGCCAACAAGGCAAAGCGTAGTAAACGACAATCAGCAATACAAGCAGCGGGATGGAACGAAAAACATCGATGTACACCCTTGCAAGGATACGAATAGGTTTCACTGAATAGAGACGAACTATGGCGAGAAACAATCCCAGCAACAAGCCCGCAATGATACTGGCGACTCCAAGCTGCACGGTAACCCAAAGACCTTTCATGAGCAGCGGCCACGCTCGGACAAGCACCTCGGTATTAAGGAATGTATCGACGATGTCCATAGACGCTCTGCGCAAGTACCAAGGTAGCCGTGCACATAGCCACGGCCACCTGAGCTATGAGCCTACTTTCTATTTAGCCATCGGTTTTTTTTTCGAGTTTATCAATGAAAAGTATCACATTTTGGCTTATCCTTTTATTGGGGACTGTTTCCTGCACCGGCCTTCCAAAGCTTGATCTGGTCAATTCTTCGAAAATACCCGATATTCACAAAAGATGTTCCGATGTATTTTTAGAAGGCAAGTGGCAATTTGTTCATCTTATTGAATTTACAATGCCGGGCAATAAAAAGAGCTTCGTAATGGGGATAACCGTTATTTCTCCGGAAGAAAGAAAAATAAAATCTGTTATCATGACAATTGAAGGATTTGTTTTACTTGATGCATATTATGATCAAAAAGTAGTTATTAATCGAGGCATCCCTCCATTTGATTCCATCGATTTTGCAAGGAGTATGATGGATGATATCAAACTGATGTTTTTTAAGCCTGAGGCCGGTCTTATTGAATCAGGCATGTCCGGTGATGGTTCACACATCTGTCGATACAAAAATGCTGCCGGCAGTGTTATTGATGTCATTACAAATAGTGGGTGCGACTGGGAAATACGAAAGTATAACCAAGGCGGCAACTTAATAAAAACGGTTAAGGCGGACCACTGCAAAAAGGTGCTTGGTTCACCAAACAAAATTGGTTTTCCTGGCAAAATAGAACTTGCTTCCCGCGGTATAAACAGATATGCACTGGCATTCGAACTGAAGGAGGCAAAACGTCTAATAAAAAATTGACGGTTTCGTAAAAAGTCCAACTTCTGCGTTGTGCTGCATTTTGCAATCATTCGACGTACGACAAGTACGCCTCATGATTACAAAATTTGCACGCCTTGAATTTGAACATTTTACGAAACCGTCTAAATCGAACCATTTAGGATTTCATCGATATTGATGAAGTCGTAAATAGTTTTTGAACAAGTGCCGGATGGCTAAATAAAAAGGAACTGTTTTATGAAATTTAAGCTGATTTATCCAAAATGGGCAAAACTTGAAAGACAAACCGAGTTTCACCTTCCACCCCACGGCCCTGTAGTTTTTGCCGCAACTTTGCCGGATGATGTGGACGTGGAATTTATCGATGAAAACCTTGAAGAAATTAATTTTGATGATCCTGTAGATTTTGTGGGTATATCCATGATGCTTACCATTCAGGTGAAAAGGGGATGGGAAATTGCGGATATTTACAGAAAAAGGGGCGTTAAAGTAATATTCGGCGGGATTTCTACTATGCTGCATTCTGAAGAAACCATGGGACACGCGGATTCCGTATTCCTGGGTGAAGCTGAAGGAAGAATGGAGATGGTTTTTGCCGACTTTAAAAAGAATAAACTTCAAAAAGTGTATGACTATTTAGACAACAGGCCCCCCATTGAGATGGTCGGTACGGCCAGAAGGGACATTTTAAAAAGGGACCTGTATAATTACAAAGGCGTCCAGATGGTTGATCTGGTTCACGCATCCAGAGGGTGCCGTTTTCATTGTTATCCATGTGCGGTTGCCTACCTTGGCGGAAGAAGTTTCAGGCCCCGTCCAATTGATAAGTCCATAGAAGAGATGGAAAGCATAGATAACAACCGGTTGTTTCTGGTCGACAATTCCCTGGCGCAGGATACAAAGTGGGAAATGGATCTGTTTCGTGAAATGATTCCACTTAAGAAAAACTGGTGCAGCCACCCCATTGAAAATAAGCCTGAAGTTCTGGATCTGGCAGCGCAGGCAGGCGCCTGGTACGTCTATCAGGCTGTTTTTGACACATCAGATTTGATTAAAGACAGGATTAAACAATACCATGATCATGGGATCGGAGTTGAAGGAACCATTCTCCTTGGCCTGGATACTCATACAGAGGACTTTATTAAGAGGCTTATAGATTTTCTTTTGGAAATCGAACTGGATCTTGCGGAGTTTACCATTTTGGCGCCTTTCCCGCATACAAAAGCTTGGGATGATCTTAATAAACAAAAGAGGATTTTTTCTTATGACTGGGATGAATACTCTGCTGACAGGGTAGTATATCAGCCTAAGCATATGACCCCGGAAAGACTACAGGAATTATTTGTATATGCCTGGGATACATTTTATAAAGACGAACCCCAAAGAATCAAGATGTTTAAACTGCTTCAGAAAGTGGTTAGAAAAGAAAAGGAGGCCAATACATTTACTCCCAGAAGAAGAGACCTTGCCAAACGAGCTTTTGGGAAAGAAGCCGTTTCCGGATAATAAAGAACCTGCGCCAAAAGAACGTGGTTTTAAAAAATAAATGAAGTTTTTGCTTTACGATGACCTGTTTGCAAAATCATAATAATGGCAGTATTGAGACATAATTGTTACTGCTTTTTTAACTAAATTTGGGTTCATTTTCCATGTTTTTATCAAAATGCGAAACAACAATAATTTCACAGGCCACGGCTCATGTAGCAGGTAAAATTCGATAATATAGAAAAGTTTTATAAATTTTGAAAAGCTCATCTTTGAATTTTTGTAAAGAGGGGAAAAGTATTTAATATTCGCCAGCCAGTCTAATGCTCTTGATTCAAAATTTTCCGGTTTATATAAATTTTTAAAAAGATTTTGGTGATTTTCAAGCAGCTCTTCGATTGTTAAATTTAAAGGTATAATATTTGTTGAATAATGCCATACTCCTTTAAAGTCTTCGTTTAAGCGATTTTGTTTTTTCATTCTGTTATACAGGGTAGTATTTTTCGGAGCATTTAAAATAGTTATTGATGCAAGCGGACTACCCGTTTCATTGAGGAACTCTTCAAGTTCATTAAATGTTGATTTGTCATCATGGTCAAAACCGACAATCAGCCCAATAAAAGGAAGGATGCCGTAACTGGATACCTTTTTTACCGCTTCCTTCGGGTTGTAGCGGAAAATATGCCCTTTATTGATTTCATCCAAACATTCTTTTCTAATGCTCTCAACACCGAAAAAAATTGCGGAAAAACGGGCATCTGCAAGTAGCTTCAAAATTTCTTCATCATCACCGATTTTAGTAGTTGCCTGTGTGCTGAAAGATACAGGTATTTTTTGTGAAGTATTCCATTTTATAATTTCTGTTAATAATTCCTTGGTAAACGATTTATTCACAAAGAAATTGTCATCTGAAAAAAATATTGTTTCAGCACCTTTTGCGTGGGCATTTTTTATTTCAGTCATTATCTGTTTAACAGATTTTGTTCTGTATTTTCTGCCAACCAGAAGTAGGACATCACAAAAATCACAGTTGTTTGGACAGCCTCGACTTGTTTGAACTGTAAAATACAGATATTCTTTTCCATCAATAAATGACCACACCGGAGGCGGGCTGTCTTTTATATCAATATATTCTTTTTGCTCATATACGGAATCTGCTGATCCATTTTGCCATTCTAAAAGAAATTTTGGCCATGTATATTCAGCTTCTCCAACAAAATGATAATCCGCCAGTTTTGCAGCTTCTTCACGGTTAAGAGTTGCAAATGCTCCTCCTAAGGCTACAGGAATGTTTCGATCTCTAAAAGATTTTGATATTTCGCCGATTCGCCTGGAATGAAGGGTGTACCCGGTAATTGCAACAAGATCACAGGGCATGTCCAGATCGATTTTGGAAACATTTTCATCACAGTATTTATATTCAACATTTATATCTTCAGGTGTTAATGCAATCAAGGTTGCAAGTGCCGAACTGGGCATTAAGTTTTTAGTTCTCAAAGCTTTTACAGAGCTTTTCATGGACCAGAAATTATCAGGTGTTCGGGGACTGATCAGATAAACAACTCGGCTTTTTTCAGCAGGTACCTTTGAAGCAGCAATTTTATTATTTTCCATATATTAAGAGCCTTGAATGAATAATTTGTGCGAAACTTGAGTTGATGAGCTCGTAAAGAGTCCAATATAGACGGCCTCGTAAAAAGTTCAAATTCAAGGCGTGCAAATTTTGTAATCATGAGGCGTACTGATCGTACGTTGAATGATTACGAAATGTAGCACAACGCAGAAGTTGGACTTTTTACGAGACCGTCAGAGTTGAAATCGGCTATCATTAACCAGCCTTCACTTAGTATCATAAAGGTATGTCGTCAAGTTCAAGTTTTAATTTTATCCTGGTTTTATTTCAATTTTTTTATTGACCATCAAAACGCACTTATGTATTTGTATTTTAAATACTATATAATAGGGAGGACACAATGGCTGTAAAAGTTTTAATAAGAAGACATGTACCCGAAGAAAAGGCAAGGGAAATAATACCTCTTGTCAGAGAAATGAGAAGCCTGGCTACTAATCATGTAGGCTATATTTCCGGTGAAACATTAAGGAACCTTGAAAGCCCGGAAGAATTCATGGTCATTAGTACGTGGGAGTCTTCTAAGGACTGGAAAGAATGGCTTAAAAGTGAAGACAAGAAGAAAATTCAGGCTAAGATAGATTCTCTCCTTGGAGGAGAAACAAAATACGGCATCTTTCACTACGGATTCAAAGAATAACGGTTTTTCTGAATTTAAGATAGTCGATGCCATAGATATGTAAAACGCTTTTTTGTTTTGTCATTCTTCACACCGATAGCCAGCGCTTTGCGGGTGCCGACCATTACAACAAGCTTCTGGCCCCGGGTGACGGCAGTGTAAATCAGATTTCGCTGCAAAAGTATATAATGCTGTGTCAGGACAGGGATAACCACGGCCGGAAATTCGCTGCCCTGGGATTTGTGCACGGAAACCGCGTAAGCCAAAACGATTTCATCAAGATCCGAAAAGTCAAAGGTTACTTCTCTGCCATCGAATGAAATTGCAAGCTGCTGATTTTCAGTATAAATCTGTGTAATTCTTCCGATGTCCCCGTTAAAGACCTCCTTGTCGTAATTATTTCTAACCTGCATCACTTTATCGCCGACCCGATAATTTCGATCTCCGCGCATGATGCCCTCCGTGCCAGGATTGAGTGTTTTTTGTAGCTCTTTATTAAGGTTGCCCGCTCCTGCCACGCCTTTGTGCATGGGAGTTAATACCTGAATATCATCAACAGGATCAAAACCAAAGCGTTGTGGTATCCGTACCTTTACAAGTTCAAGTATAATCTCAAGAACCCTGTCCGGGTCTTCCTGCTGGATAAAATAAAAATCATTATCCTGATCGTGCAAATGAGAAGTTTCAAAGGACGGAATAACGCCCTGGTTTATCTTGTGGGCATTAACAATAATGCGGCTTTCTTTGGCCTGGCGGAAGATTTCATTTAGCCAGGATACAGGAACAGCATTCGATTCAATAATGTCTTTTAGAATATTTCCCGCTCCAACAGAAGGAAGCTGGTTCACATCACCCACAAGAATTAAGGTGGCACCGGAAGGGACCGCCTTTAAAAGATGATACATCAAAATTGTATCGATCATGGAGGCTTCATCTACAACAAGCAGATCACAACTAAGCGGCCTTTTTTCATTTTTGACAAATCCTCCCTTTGCAAAGGAAAACTCCAGCAGCCTGTGAATGGTACGGGCCTCAAAATCGGTCGTTTCGCTCATACGTTTTGCGGCTCTGCCTGTTGGCGCAGCAAGCATTATTCTCACCTTGAGCCTGGAAAAGATCTTTAAAATCGAGTTGATAATTGTGGTTTTTCCAGTGCCAGGGCCGCCGGTGATAACCATAACCTTTTTTTTGAGGGAAGAGCGTACAGCCGAAACCTGGTTTTTTGCAAGAGTGATCGAAAGCTGTTTTTGCACCCATTCTATTGCTTTATCCATATCTATATTGCGAATCGATTTAGGCGATAAAGCCAGAGCTTTCAACCTATCTGAAATGTTTGTCTCGCAGAGGTGAAACTTGGCCAGATAGACTGCTTTGTTGTTTTCCTTAAACTCTTCAATGCTATTGTTCAAATCTTCAAAAACTATTTTTTTGTCAACAGCCAAAATTCCAAGAGCCTTTACAACGACCCCCCTCTCAACGCCCAAAATTTCTAGGCTTTTTATAATAAGTTCTTCATAAGGATAATAAACATGACCTTCATCTGAGAGCTTATGGAGTACGTATAGAATACCGGCTTCAATCCTCTGCGCGGAATCTTTAGGAAATCCCAGTTTTTCAGCAATACTGTCGGCTGTGACAAACCCGATGCCGAAAATATCCGTTGCCAGGCGGAAAGGATTTTCTTTTACTACTGCGACGGATCTGTTTGAATACTCTTTGAATATCTTGGTGGCATATCCTGAGCTGACGCCGTGGGCCTGCAGAAAGATCATGACGTCCCGGATTTCTTTCTGTTCATCCCAGGCATTTTTGATCATAGCGATTCGCTTTTTTCCTATACCTTCTACATGGGCGAGCTTATTAATTTCATTTTCGATAATATCAAGCGTTTCTTTTCCGAATTTATTAACAATCCGCTTTGCCATGACAGGACCAAGCCCTTTGATAAGTCCTGAGCCAAGGTATTTTTGAATTCCGAAAACAGTTGCCGGAACTTTAGTTTCGTATTCAACTACTTTGAACTGTTCGCCGAATTTAGGATGATTGGCCCACTCGCCGCGCATTCTAAGGATTTCACCGGGGGTTGGTGCTATGAGGTTTCCGACTATAGTCACCAGATCCCGTTGACCGTATACCTTGATCCTGGCAATGGTAAAACCGTTTTCTTCGTTGTTGTAGGTGATTCTTTCAATCTGGCCGGAAAGATCAGTGAGCATTCTTTAGTCCTGTTTTCTTTCCCAGTCCGGAACACGAACATCCGGTATTGAAAGTCTTGTAGGGAAAAAGCATTTTATGTCAATAACAGGAGAACCGTCAAAGGCATCGATTTTATCTATTTTGATGATGGTTCCATCAATAGATAAAATTTCACACAAAGCCAGTGCGATAAGATTGGGTCTGTGCGGGGAATGTGTGGCAAACACCCCTGTCCGGGGATTTTTTTTGTTCCCGCAAGGATGAACCCGTAAAGTGCTTCTACTTTCAGGAGTATCGTTTTCGTGAAACCAGTACAGCACGTTTATATGGGAAAACTGCTCCAGTCCTAAAAGAGCATCGTTAAATTTTTCATCAATTTCAATTGAAACCGTATCGTCTTTTTTCCTGATAAAGCCAACAGGATATATTTGAAAGTTGTCCGTCATTTAGATCTCCATTAAAAGAAAAAGATTTTTTACCACGAAAACACGAAAAAGATAAAATTGTAATTTCGTGTCTTCTCTATTTCGTGTTTTCGTGATTGGTTTTATTTTTTGCCATCAAAAGCAATAAAGTTGCAAACAGAGTACTAAAACCAGATGAATTCGACTCTTTACGACGCCATCAATCTTCCTGCAGCTCTTTTATATCAGCATAATAATCTAACGCTTCAGGATTGCTTAAAGCGTCTTTATTAAGAACAGGTTTGCCTTCTATTATTTTCTTAACCGCCAGTTCCACCTTTTTCATGTTTAAAGTGTATGGAACAGCGGGCACGTTTAATATCTTTGCAGGCACATGACGGGGCGAAGCGTTGGTGCGCAACATACTTTTTATCTTTCCTTTTAATTCTTCCGTTAATTCATACCCGTCTGCCGGTTTAACAAAAAGAATTATCCGAATGTCATTTTTCCAGTTTTGACCAATTACTACAGAATCTTCTACCTCATCCATCTGTTCAACCAGGCGATAAATGTCGGCTGTTCCGATTCGCACACCGCCGGGATTTAAGGTTGCATCAGATCTCCCGCACATCGTTACACCGCCCCTGTCATTGATCTCTATAAAGTCTCCGTGTAGCCAGATATTTGGATAGACGTCAAAATAGGCGCTGTGATATTTGCTGTTATCCGGATCATCCCAGAAATAGATCGGCATTGATGGGAAAGGCGCTGAGCAGACCAACTCCCCCTGCTGATTAACAACAGGTTTCCCATTATCGTCAAAAGCCTCAACTTTCATGCCCAGCCCCCTGCACTGCAACTCACCAGCGTAAACCGGTCCCATGGGGTTTCCAAGAGCAAAGCACCCGTTTAAGTCAGAGCCGCCGGATATGGATGCAAGTTGCAGATCATCTTTCACTTCTTTGTAAATGAACTCAAAATCTTCAACTGAAAGGGGTGAGCCTGTTGATAGCAATGCCTTTAGAGATGCAAGATCATACTCTTTGGTTTTACTCCTGCGTTTCGAAGGGCTGCGATATAACCTGCGCTTGTACCGAAAATGGTGATCTTTTCCTCCTGGGCCATTTCCCAGAGTGCGCCCGGGTCAGGATGAAAGGGATTGCCGTCAAATAATACAAGGGTGGCACCCAGGGACAAAGAACAGGTCAGCCAGTTCCACATCATCCAGCCGCATGTAGTAAAGTAAAATATAGTATCTTCCCGTTTTAAATCGGTATGGAGCATAAGTTCTTTCATCTGGTGGATTAGGATTCCCCCTGCGCTTTGTACCATGCACTTGGGAAGGCCGGTGGTTCCGGAGGAATACATTATATAAAGGGGATGATCAAAAGGAAGCTGTTCAAATTCAATCTCAGGGTTCGATTCTGTCGATTTAAAATCCTTGTAGTGAACCGCATTGGGCACATGGCTTATATCCGGATCTTTTTTGGTATAAGGAACAACCACCACTTTTTCTATAGAAGGAAGCTCTTTTAAAATATCTGCAATACGTTCTAAGGAATCCAAATGCTTTCCTTTAAAAGAATATCCGTTTGCCGTAAACAAAACTTTCGGTTTGATCTGCCCGAATCTGTCCAGAACTCCCTTTATTCCGAAATCAGGAGAGCAGGAAGACCATGCTGCGCCAACACTTGCAGCCGCCAGCATGGCAATGATGGATTCCGGCATGTTAGGCATAAAACCTGCCACCCGGTCACCCGGTTTTAAACCTGCCTTCCTTAAAGACTTTGCTACTCGGGCAACTTCATCATAAAGCTCGGCATAAGTCATCTTTATGGAAGGTTGATCTTCTCCTTTAAAAATCAAGGCCACATGGTTGTCTTTGTATCGAAGAAGATTTTCAGCAAAATTGAGCCTTGCTCCGGAAAACCATTTGGCTCCGGGCATCTTATTTACATCATCAATGACTTGATCATATGGCTTTGATGCCTTGATTTCAGTAAATTCCCACATTAATGTCCAGAACTCCGATATATTTTCTATCGACCACTGGTACAGCGAAGCATATCCAGTAAAATCCTTGCCAAGCTTTTCATTCACAAAATTCATAAACCGGTACATGTTTGTACCTTTTACCCTCTCATCTGAAGGCTTCCATAACTGTTTACCCATGATTAGCTCCCCTTGTATGATTAAAATTATTTGAAGCGTTCACGGAACGCTGAAAATAGAAGTTAGGCATTTACGCTTTTGTGCTGTAGAATTATGTCTGATTTTATTTTTTATCACGAAAACACGAAAGGAGGAAAGCACGAAACATCCTTTTCCCCTAATTCTTTTTTCGTGTTTTCGTTTTTTCGTACTTTCGTGATTGGTTTTTGGTTTTGGACAGAGTTTTCCAACTTTTGTTTCACTTATCAAAGTTGTGCCGGACCATATCTGATAAGGCTTCTGCCGGTTTGAATCCACCCAACTCGTAAACTCGTTTCATCTCCCCCGAATTTCTACTTTCTAATTTCCCCGCTTTCCTTTGTTAAAGACGGAATCTACGCTGAGCTCCGACAAGTTTCAAGCCATGAACGGTTGCGACATAGGTAAACATACATCAAATTGAGAGATATTGTCAAATGTTGTGTAGGCTGCAAAGCCGAAACGGCGGGGAAGTGATCGGTACATGCACGGCCTGAATTACCGGTGAATTTATTTGATATTATGGTGCATAGGCGGCGA
>RCNF010002362.1_pt1 | contig 10111 bp, 4 predicted proteins | sample 2041311 | NCBI WGS metagenome assembly RCNF01 (sample SAMN09708228, study PRJNA481090) | Marine sediment metagenome, whole genome shotgun sequencing project. | biome: marine sediment; feature: ocean; material: sediment; isolation source: Sewage treatment plant 2 marine sediment (STP2) ... | reverse complement strand
GAACTTATTGATCTTCTATCATAGGTTGTAGAAACTTGATAAGCAGATGCATCTTGAATGTAATAGAAACCAGCCTGCAGATTTTTAGTCAGTGCATAATCCGCAACGAAACGTAAATTAAATACGTTTTGACCTCCTGTTATCTGATCGTTTTCAATGTCATCATCTTCACCAAAATAGCGAACCATCATTTTATCATCGCGTAAAGATACGTCTAATTTCATATCTAAGTCACCCTTGAATTTCATCTTTTTTCCTTTTAGTCGCATTGTGAAAGGCAAATCTTTTAATCGATAACCTAATCCTACAACATATTCTGTACCATTGTTTTGCGTCATGGTATTGTTATTTAGGTTTAAAGTCATCATACGATCTCTATTTATTCTACCTTCTATTGAGAATGAATTTTTCAATTTAAAATCAACTTTTATAAGTGGAGAAAACTCTTCAATTAAACCAACATTGGTAAAAAGCTTCTCATTGAAATAATTTCCGGTAATATCAGTGTCGCCAGGTGTATTCGGATTGTATTGCAGGTTATTCGTAAAATTCAAAATGGAATAAGACGATCTATAGGCATGTGATATTGAAAAACTCTTGAATCGTTCTTTAAACCATTTCATTTTCATCAATCCGCGGTACCGTATTTGCCAGTTTGGCAACGGAATATCTCTGAAAGGATTTAAACTCACTTTACCGATAGATTGCCCCGAATATGCTGCGATGAAAGCTGGCAGAATTACTTGCTGACTTGTGCTTCCATAACCTCCAATTCCCAATCCGGATTCTTGTGAAAGTCGTGATGCAATATTAATTCTGTTTTCTTTGAATTGTTGGAAAAGCGCATCTTCATCATCAAAAGCGGTACCCAACATAAAGAAACTCATGCTGAAATTGCCGTTTTCGGTAGTAATTGCATCATTAAAATAAGGAGTATCACCAAAACTGTTTGCAACAGGGTCTATTTGCTCTGAAATATTACGTGTATAAATTTTATTTGCTTGCACATCAATATCAAAATCTTTGAAAGGACTCACTTTAGCAGTAGCATCTAACTTTTCGTAATGCGTTCGGTTAAATATTTTGTTATAATATACATCCAACGGATCACTTAGGTCACGTGTAAGCAACCAACCATTTTCCAAGGCTCTACTGCGTATATCTACCTGGCTACCGAATACGAAACCAAAAGTTGGCGCAAAACCACCGGAATAATTGTTTCTACCAAGCAATCCTGTTGTAGGTTGATAAGCTGGTAATAAGGTTCCATTATTCTCTTGATAACTAACTTTAACTGTTTGTACAGCAGTGACCAAATTATAAATCCCTTTTAATACGCCGTTAACTTTTTTAGAATCTCCACCTCTGTCGTTTTTAAATCCGCTTCCATCCTTTCCAAATTTGTTAATCACGTTTTCCGCGTTTTCTTCACTTTCTGATTTTTCTCTCCCTTTCTCAGCCGTTTCTTCACCCTTTTCTTCACCTGCACCACTTGCAACTTCTTCCCCCTTTGAACTTTCTTCTTCCTTTTCCATTCTTTTGCTTGCTCTTTTTTCTTGGCGATCTTTTTTGCGTTTCTCTTTAGCCTCTTGAGCTCGATTCTTTTGTTTTTTCGTACGTAATAGCTTGGTAAGGCCTATTTCTTTATAGAATTTCTTCATATTGAAATCTGCCGAAAGATTATGTGTATTCGCATTTTGAATCGTATTTCCAATTTGTTCTACATACGATTTTGACGCTCCTTGCCAATCGAAATCGGCCGTATACGAATAATTAGATTTAATAAAACTAAGTACAGGTATCTTATCTAAAGGTAATTGATAGGACCCATCTAAGGTTTGATGATAATGTATTGGTCTACCTAAATTAAAGAAGTTTTGGTAGAGTGTAATATCGCTATTATTATCAAAATCATCATACGCGTTATTATTTAAAGCTCTGAAATTTAACCTAATGGACTTTGTTGGTTTGTAGCCTACGCTATAGTCCCAATCAAATAGGAAATTTCGTTGCTTCAAGGTTGGCAACTCTGTGAAACCTGAGTTTTGTACTAAAGTACGTGAAAGTTGTTCGTTATAACCTCTAATAACATTCGAATTAATTGAAATATCATTAGGTAACAAATTAATATTGAAATCTTTTATCAGTTTAAAATACTTGCCCTTTAAAGCTTTAGATTTTTTAAAAGGTGTAATTTCAAAGGGTTTGAAACTGTAATTATACCCTGCAGAAGCTCTTACATTTTGGTCTAAAAATTTCTCCACATTGTAATCACGGTGGAGCACTTCGTTATATGCATAAGATACAGACAGATTTTCTACATTGTAAAACCGTGGTTTCTTAGTAGATTTTGGGTTTCTATTCTTCTTGACATTAATTAAACTGATACTTGTTCGCTTGGTATAATCCTGAGCATCATTTCTATGAGGACTGTTGTCGATATTTGTATCTTCCAGAAGAATATCCTGATATTGTGCATCGTACTTCGGATCCTTTATTTCTTCTCCAATGCTAAAGCTTACAGGCAACTGAATTCCCCAATTTTTTGGCAATAATTTACCTGCATTTAAGTTTGAAACTGCATCGTATTGCTTAATGTCTTCTTGACTTCTTTCATTCACAGATTGATCTACATTTCCATAGCCTTTCGTTGACATTCTTCCGGTTACAGCAACGTCCATCAGGTCGGCAAAATTAGCATCTGCACTCACAACTGCAGCATAGCCACCTTCATTATCAAAGTCAGAAACTCGCAACTCGTTAAACCAAATCTCGGCAGTTTTACCATTTGAAGACATGTTCTTTACACCGAGCATAATAGTTTTAATATTTCCTAAATTCGGATGTCCTTTTACACGCAGTCTATAAGATGCCGCTTCGCCCAAAACAGGCGCTGGGTACAGTATGTTATTCTGTGTACTGCCTAATACTTCATAGCGTTCCAATTTCAATTTTTTTAGCGCATCTAAATCTACGTAGAGCTCATTCTCCTCTGGCCAAACACCAGAAGCTGTGGAGGTAGATGCAGCTGTAATTTTTAGAGGTTGTTCAATTTGGTAGAAGTTATCACTTAAATCACTTCCTATCCGCATAATAGCAACCAACTCATCATCATTTACAATTTCTCCTGGTTTCGCTTCGGCGTGAATGAACATTTGTAAACGGTTGAACATTCTAACATCAAAACTTACATTCTTAAACAAACTTCGACCATCTTCCGGTTGTAAATCCGTTACTTTAAGTGACAGCGACTGTTCATTTTGTTCCTGAACTGTAGTTGTTCCTTGCAGACGTTCCCGTTCAATTCCTGGAGGTAACACGTACGGTATTGGGGTTCGTGTATTATTTTCTTCAATGTTCACAACGCCCGATTCAAAATTATCGAGATCCATTAAAGCTTCGTCTCCATTATCCAATTCAAATTTATAGCGACGCCATTCACCACGTACCATTTCCATTTCCCCAAAACGCAATACAACCGGCATTCTAAACTTTGTTAACACCAATCGCATAAAACGAATAGAATGAAAATTATTGATTCCACCAATGGCTTCCCCATTTGCTACGGGAACTCTAAATTGATACCAAGTAGTTGTTTGGGTATTTCCGTTTGCTAAGGTTGTACTTGTTTCTTTTTGATCTACAATATAATTCGACCCTACTTGAAAATCTGCTTGATTAAGTGATATTCTATATTTAAAATAGCTTTCAACTGTGCTCATTGTTTGATCCTTGTTGAAATCTTCTGTATCCGGATATTGCGTCGCAGCTGTTGGATACGGCTCTGGAGATAAATTTGCCGTTGGTGAATTTCCTTCTGTACGACTATAGTTTTTATACCGCGTAACTATACTGGCATTTTGATTGTCTAACTCTGTTCCTTTATAAAACTGAAAGTCATCAGAGAATGGATCTGCTTGTGCACTTGCTTTTGCGCCAGCAGGAAGTGCATTTATATATGCTTGAACATCCGTATGAAGTGGATCATCATCAAAATCATAGCTTAATTCATCCGCATTTGACAATCCATCAAATCCAACATCTTGTGCTAAGCGATTATCATCATTATCATCAAACGCATTTAGCAGGGCTTGTTGTTTGGGAATTTTTCCCCATGGAGAAAAATATACATTGTCATCATTTTCGCCATCTTCAGGTAACCCATTTTCAAAAGTTTTACGTCCGTCTTTTAGTACATCTTCAGAAATATTTCCTAAGTGTATGTATAATTCACCTGTTTGATTTGCTAAACTAAAAGGATCTACACCTGCCGGTAAACCTTCTTCTTCTGTAATAGAATAATTTTCATACGGATTCATTATCCAAAACTGGATATATTCTATGTTTGAGTTTTCGAAATCAGTAATAGTCAGTGGTCTGGTAATCCCTCCCCATCGTTCTTCTGGATCATTAAAAGTACCATCTGAATTTAATGTTGTAGGATTTGTATCAAAGTTATAGGAACCTCTTTCATTAGGGAAAAAAGCTAAATTCAGTGTTCTGATATTTGGAGATTCCGTATAATCTTGTTCATCTTCAGGGAAAAGCTCGTCGTTATAAATTCTACGTACTTCTGCCCGTGATAATTCTTCATTATTTATATTTTCCGGTCTGTTAGAACCGTACAACTCACTATCTATGTTAAACCAAGAAAGTCTAGCTCGTTTTAATCCATAGGCTAATCCAGTAAGACCACCACCTAATTCTAGTGAAGTATCTTCAGGTGCACTTGCTAAATACCATTGTTGTTCTGACCGAATTTGCAAAGGGGTTTGAGAACCTTCAAAATCATCGATGTAAGAGGCTGCTTCACCGTTAATATCAATACTTTTTGGTGTTCCTGGAATTAAATAAGCTACATCACCACGTATAGAGAAATTAGAAGTGGCATCCGTTTTTGAAAAGGGTAATTTGTTTACCAATTTAGTCAAAACAGCAGCTTCCGTATCAAAACTTGCATTCAGGCCAAAAATACTATTTTGAATTGGTTCAGAACCGAAGAATACTTTGTTTGTAAAGGGTTTTTCCCGAAGATTTAAATAGGAAGCTCCGGCAATAAAGTTATCAGAAAACTTATGTTCAATATCTACCCCAAAGAAGCTACGTCGTTGTTGGTTGAATATCGCATTTTGCTCCACTGAAACACTAATTGGTGCGTTGGATGCTTCAATAGCTGGGTTGATTATTTTTACTCTACCTATTTGGTAATCAACCACATAATCAACACCCTCAACTAATTCGCGTCCACCACTGGTCACGTGTACTGATCCTTGAGGAACATTGAAAGCACCTAGGGCAATACCACTAGCACTATCTGATTTATAATAGCCTTTAATTTTATATTTATCTTTTTGTTGAAAGGAGTTTTTTACTTCATCTTGAGTTAGTTCATATAGCTCATTGAATACAAATTGCTCGTCTTCTGTATCTAAAATATTTTCAATATACTCCCCAAAAGGTTCTACTTTTGGAAACATCATATAGCCTTTGTTGGCAAAAATGGTAGTCCCTTCTACAAAATCGAAATATCCATCACCGCCATCTACAACATATTCATTTTGGTCTAGACGATCTATATAAAACAAATTTAGAAGTGTCTGTGAGGAAACTCCGTTTGTTTGAGCCCCTTGCAGTGTGTTAATTGGCACACCTGTGGCATCATTTTCATATAATAATTCTAAACGAAAACCTTCTTCATTAAGTTGATAAGCCTGAAGGTTATAGATATTTTTCATCATCAATTCCCATCTAGGAATATCGGTGATTACAATTTCACTACGCAATAATTTTACCACTAAGTTAGATGGAGCAATGATACCATCACTAGAAAGCTCCCCTACTTTGTAGACTTCACTACTTCCATTGATGGTGTATTCAAAAGCAACCGCTAATACATCACTTTCAGCTAACCTGCGATTTAAGGAAATATATCCCAATTGTCTATCAATAATAAAGTCAGTACCCTCCACTAAACGACGGGCATTTTCCAAAACAGAATAGTCGCGACCTTGTGACATTAAAGATGCTGGCGTAACAATTACACCAAATGCTAAGGAAACATCCGCAATATCCCGAATGTCTCCATTCTCAGTCATAATGCTAACTAACTCATTTACATCATTGTCTGGAATATTGTTTGGTAAAGTCTCCGAAAGATTAATCTCAATTTTAGGATTTAATGGATCGTTTGGATCTGGAATCATGTTCTCAGGGATCGATTCTCCCAAATCAGTTAAAGCGACTATATTCCGAACATTGTTGGTGGTATTGTTTGTATTTGTGGTCCAAACTTCTATACTCGTAATTTGAATTGAAGAATTAATGAGCGGGAAATTAGTAAGTGCCGTATCAAAATTATCTCTAAAATACTGTGCTAAAAAGAAGTGTCTATCTGCTTCATAATCGGAAGCTTGTAATTCGAATTCTTCAATTATGGAGCCTCCTTCAGCCTGTACTGTTTTAGATTGCGATTGTTGTTTGGCAAATACAGTTGAAACGGTTGTTTTCCCAAATTGCAATTCTGTTCTTAGTCCAAAAAGGTTTTGAGCTCCTCGAATCAAAGAACTACGCATGGGCATACTTATATTTCCTACTTCAATTTTACGAATAATGCCGTCATCATCATAACCGGCACTTGGATCAAATTCTAGTTTTACAATATCTTGAAAATCAAAAGTAGATTGGGTATCGTAATTAGCAGAAACACGAAGTCGTTCGCCCACTTTTGCCATGATACTGGCACCAATATTCTGGTTAAAGTCAAATATAGTGGGTTTTCTGTTACTTTCGTTTAGGTTCGGATTGTCTACTTCTTGGTGCAATACCCCAAGTTTCACTTCAATATTTCCCTGCATATTTACCTCTATCTCATTGCTTCCGAATACATTTTTAAAAAAATTAGAATTGACATAGTAGGTAGGTAATAAATTCTTTTGTTCTTCTTCACTTCCCTTTTTCTTTCCACTTATAGCTCCCAGCTTTCCTTTGTAATAGTCATGCATGTCCTTTTTAAGGCGATAGCGACTATATTCTTCAGGCGTCATAATAATTGGATACGATATGTCGTAATCTCCAATTTTAGTAACCACTAAATAACGATTTTGAACTACATCATAAACTACTTCATAGTTTTCAAAGTCGTTTAAGTACAAACTTCCATTTTGATATGCGCTAAACTCATAAGGTAAAACAGCAGTACTGTCGGTTGGTATAGAGTCTTGAGGGGTTTGTGCTTTTAATCCGGCTACTGTCAGTAACAAAACAAAAGTAAAACGAGTATATAAAGATAACTTTTTCAAAAGAAATTATTAAAGGTTTTTTAATGCTTGTTTGATTAAATTTTCAATATCCATAGCAGGATTGTCACGTAAAATTGTATCAATCACTCGCTGTGTTTGTTTACGTGAAAAGCCTAAAATGTCTAATGCTGATAACGCTTCATCCTTGGCGGTATTGTCTATTCCCGATGAAATCTCTTCGACGTCATAGGTTTTAAGAATTTTATCTCTTAAATCTATGATGATTCGTTGGGCTGTTTTGGTGCCAATTCCTTTTACAGATAACAACAAAGCAGCATTATCCGAGGCAATTGCTTGTTGTATTTCCTTAGGGCTCATGGATGATAACATAATTCGTGCAGTAGTTGTTCCAACACCAGAAACAGTTATAAGCAGTCGGAAGACTTCTCTTTCCATTTTGGTGAAAAACCCGTACAACGACTGTGCATCTTCTCGCACATGGAAATGGGTGTACAATTTGATAGACTCTTCATCCAAAATTTGAGAGTAAGTGTGTAGTGATATATGAATAAAATAGCCTATTCCGCCGCTTTCAACGATTATATAGGTGGGATTTTTTTCAACTAATTTACCTTTTATATAGGTTATCATTTAGGTTGTGAAACATTTAGCCTCCAAAAATAGGAAAAATATTGATTTTATGCTTGGTTATACCTGTTAAAACCTTATAAATACAGCATTACACATCCTTGCAATACTCACAATTTAAGCTAAATATATTTTAAGAAAGACCAGAATTTACGATTCTTGAGATACAATTCATTTATTTCATTTTCATAAGCCTCTCTTTCAAAGCTTATAGCTCTGTATGCTAAATCCCAAGTTTTAAAACGAATCAATTTTATTAAAAACTCAACTACATACCAAAGAAAAAAGGGAACTACTCCTAATTCAAGTTGTTGTATAAGATGAATTTTTTCGTGATTTATTATTACTCTATCGGACTTATACGCCTCTTTTTTTACGAAAATAAAAGGCCAAATAGTCATGGCTGCGTACTTTTTATGAAAAAAACTAAAACAAACAATCATACGGCTAAAGATAGGAATTTTACCATTATTTATTACGTCAACAGCCCTCAGTGATAACATCGGATACTAAATTAAACTAAAAAATGTATTTTTACCAACTAATTCACACAATTATTAATTGATTCTCACTTTCGAATTATGTCTGCAACATCTAAAGAGTACAAAAGGGTTACGGTAAAATCATTAATAGAAATGAAGAAACATGGTGAAAAAATTGCCATGCTCACAGCTTATGATTACACAATGGCTAAAATTGTTGATGGATCAGGAATTGATGTGATTTTGGTCGGTGATTCTGCATCCAATGTAATGGCAGGTCATGAGACTACCTTGCCTTTAACTTTGGATCAAATGATTTACCATGCGAGTTCTGTAATACGTGCTATTGAACGTGCTTTGGTAGTTGTGGATATGCCTTTTGGATCTTATCAAGGCAATTCAAAGAGTGCCTTGGATGCGGCCATTCGTATTATGAAAGAATCAGGTGGACATGCAGTAAAAATGGAAGGTGGGTCAGAAATTAAAGATTCAATTATTCGCATTTTATCTGCCGGAATTCCAATCATGGGGCATTTGGGTTTAACACCTCAATCAATTTATAAGTTTGGGACGTACACCGTGCGAGCAAAAAAAGAAGAAGAGGCAAAAAAACTAAAAAAAGATGCTAAATTATTACAAGAATTGGGTTGCTTTGCCTTGGTGTTGGAAAAAATCCCAGCAAAACTCGCCACAGAAGTCGCCAGTGAATTGACTATTCCTGTTATTGGAATTGGTGCTGGAGGTGGTGTTGATGGTCAAGTTTTAGTTACGCATGATATGCTAGGGATGACGCACGAATTTCATCCACGTTTTTTGCGTCGTTATTTGGATCTTTATACTGAAATGACCGGTGCTTTCAATCAATATATAACGGATGTGAAGAGCAGCGATTTCCCTAATAAGGATGAGCAATATTAATTAATGGCGAAAGATGAAAGTCAAAAGGTGAAAGATGCTCTGTGTAAAGCATAAAGTGTATTATATAAGTCATAAGTAAAGTATCATTCTCTAATTTTCAAATCAACTTTTTAATTCTTTATTTGGATCCCAAAACACTTCTTGAAAATTTGTAATTTGATAGTCCTTTATTAGGACTCCTTCACTTTCTAAAAGTTGTTGCATTAGATTGGTTCCTTCAAAATGGTGCTTCCCTGTTAAAATTCCTTTACTATTAACCACTCGGTGAGCCGGTACAGAATCATTTCCATGTGATGCGTTCATCGCCCAACCAACTGTTCTTGCAGAACGCGCAGCACCAAGAAATCGAGCAATTGCACCGTAACTTGTAACACGTCCATAGGGAATTTGTCGTGCGACTTCTTGTGCTCGTTCAAAAAAGTTTGAATTTTCTGGTAGTGTCATATGACTTTCAACGAAGCTTAAACTGCAAATAGGTGATGGATTTCTCTTCATCAAGAAATATCTGTTCGTAGAAAGTCTGGACTTCCATTACAATACTTGGGGCACCTTCGTTATGGTACACATCGTGATTGGCATAAACTATCTCATGGCCCATACCCCGTAGTAATCCCAAGGTATATCCATGCATAAACTCACTGTCTGTTTTAAGGTGTAACAATCCATTTTCGACTAGAATTCGCTTGTATTTTTCTAGGAACTCAGGATTTGTCATGCGGTGTTTTGTGCGTTTATATTTGATTTGTGGATCGGGAAATGTAATCCAAATTTCACTTACCTCATTAGAAGAAAAACACAAATCTATCAGTTCTATCTGCGTTCGTA
>RCNF010002361.1_pt1 | contig 10120 bp, 3 predicted proteins | sample 2041311 | NCBI WGS metagenome assembly RCNF01 (sample SAMN09708228, study PRJNA481090) | Marine sediment metagenome, whole genome shotgun sequencing project. | biome: marine sediment; feature: ocean; material: sediment; isolation source: Sewage treatment plant 2 marine sediment (STP2) ... | reverse complement strand
CGCCAGCAACACGGGCACTGGTCCGCCCGGAACGGTGGTGCCCGGAGCCGGCGACAACGGCAGTGACGCGGTGATCGGAGAAGCCGGCGGCGACGACGACGACACTGGAACCTACGTGGTTTCAGGCGTACTGGTGACGGTCACCAAGTCCGCAGTGGTCACCGATCCCTGGAATGGCGACACCCCGGTACCCGGGGCCGTGATCGCCTATACCCTGGTGGTGGTCGTATCCGGCGCCGGAACGGCTGAAGACGTCGTCATCACGGATGAGATTCCCACTTACACAACCTACAACCCAGGCACCGTAACGCTGGACTCGGTCTCCTTGACCGATGCCTCTGACGCCGATGCCGGTCAATACACCCTGGGTCCGCCGCGTTCGATAGCCGTCGCGCTGGGGGACCTTACCTCGGCTTCACCACAATATACGATCACGTTCGATGTCACGATTGACTAGGAGGTCAAGATGAAATCACGGAGAAAACTTTTATTCGTTTTGGTAGCACTGCTGACCATGGCAGCCGGCCCGGTCCTGGGCCAGGTCAATTCAGGGATCCAGCTGGACGCGGTCGCGGAGATCGAGGTCGAGGTGGTAAACGACAAGGGGGAGACGCAGATCCAGCGGCAGGAGGCCTCATTGGTCGTGCCGGGGGACGAAGTGATCTACAGCATCAAATACGTCAACGTCGGGGATGAACCGGTCGACGACGTCGTCATAACCAATCCCATACCTGAACACATGCTGTTCAGGCTGATGGACGGCAGCGAATCCGGGGTGCAGGTCACCATGTCCGTGGACGGTGGACAGCAATACGCCGCTCCCGAAGAGCTGACCGTCACCAGCGAGGACGGGGGCCAGCGGCCTGCCAAGCCTCAGGATTACACGCACATTCGTTGGGCTTTCGATAGCCCGGTTGAACCTGGCGGCAAGGGAAGCGTCGGCTTTCGCGCACAGCTTTTGTAACCGGAAGTTACCACTAAAAGGAGTTAAACATGTTCTCGGAAAAGAAAATTGGACTGGTGGTGCTGGTCATGGCTGTGGGCTTGATGGGCCTTAGTCAGCAGGCCCTGGCCGACGGAACAGCGTCAGGTACCACCATCAGCAACACCGTTCTGCTGGACTACACCGTCGGGGGTGTCGGTCAGGATCAGTTGAGCGACACCACGGATTTTGTCGTTGATAACAAGATCGACTTGACCGTGGCACTCATCGACGTCGCCGCTGTTTCGGTCGTCCCCGGCAGCACGAATCAGGTGATGACCTTCAGCGTCACCAACGATGGTAATACGTTGCAGGACTATTCCCTGGCAGCGACGCCGTCAGCAGGCACCGTCTTCAGTCTGACGCACGACTTCGATGCCAGCAACGTGCGGATCTTCGTCGACAATGGAGATAACGTCTTCAACGCGGCCGACGACACCCGCACTTACATCGACGAACTGGCTGCGGACGCCACCGTCCGGGTGTATGTCCTGGCCGACTTCCCCTTGAGCGGAATCGCCGACGGCGATGCCTCGCTGTACGACCTGGCAGCCCAGACCGCCGTAGGCGGCGTTGTCGATACCCAGGGTACCGACATCGTGACGGACGATTCGGCGAACGCCTGGACGGCAGGAACCGTGCAGATCGTCTTCACGGACGCGGCCGGCGAGATCGATGCCGCCAATGATGGCGTTCACTCCACCGTGGGAGCCTACCTGGTCGCCTCGGCCACCATGTCGGTTACCAAGTCCTCTTTGGTTGTCTACGATCCGATCAACGGCAACTACGTCGCGGGTTCCGTTTTCCCCAAAGCAATTCCCGGAGCCAGAGTGCAGTACACCATCGATATCTCGAATACAGGAACGACGAACGCCAATGCGGTCACCGTCGTGGATGAGATCCCGGAGAATTCGTATTTCGTGGTCGGCACCCTGGCGACGACGCAGCCCGGCGGGACCGTCGTGACCCTGGACTACGCCAACGACGAACCTCCCACCTGGGGTTATATCCCGGTGGATGGCGGCGATGGCAGTGACCATACGGTCACTTACGTGCGAGCGGTTTACGACCCAGTCGCCAGTGCCGCTTCGGTGCAGGCCGTGTTTGAGGTCCTGATTCCGTAACCTGTTTTGGGGCAGGCTTCTAAACGCCGCCCCGAAGCCAAGGATGGTGGTTCGTGGTCGGACACGGCCTCAACATCATTGCTAAGAGACATCCCGGTTCCCGCACGCATGCGGAACCGGGTGTCTTGGTTATTGATCAGGGGTTTGGGATATCCGATCCTGGGAGAGATTCCGAGAGAAAACGGGGCCGAAATTCCGTTGGCGGGGTGCCCATATCATTGCGTCGGAACGTCTTGAAGGATTATTTCCCAGGTGATTTCGGAATGCGGTGGTTTTTCCTGCTTCTGATGGTTCTTTTCACTTCCGGAGCCAGGGCCCAGACTCCCCCCGGGGCCACTATCGACAACACCGCGCACGCCACCTACACGGTGGGTTCAATTGCGGGCAAGGCCACCGATTCGAACACGGTGATCATCATCACCGAGGTGGCGCGAACACCCTCGTCGGTGGAGTTCCTACGCTATCTTCCCGAACATGCCGAGGCGGAATCCATTCCTTGCGGGATTACCTACTTCGCCAGCGGTCTCGAATCGGGTCCCCTCTTGCCGTTGCTTCCGCCCAAGGCCGTCGGCACCAATGAAACCATCGACCTGAGTCAACCGGTGCCGCTGATGGTGACCGACATCTACCACCAGGGCGAGGCCGTGTTCATGCGGCTGACCGATCATGACCAGAACCTGGATTCCCTCACGGTCGAGACGGTGCTGGTTGTCATCAGCTGCCAGGAGCGAGCGGATCGCGAGTTGTTGCGGTTGGCCGAAAGCGGACCCAACACCGGCCGTTTCGTGGGCTACATTCAGTCCAGTGGAGAGTCCGCAGGAACCATGTTCGACGGCAGCCTGGCCGTGGCGGTCGAAACTGAACTTCTGGTCAGCTACGTGGACGTTGCCGATCCGACGGACCAATCGAACGATCTGGCCCTGGTTGATCCGGTAGGACGAGTATTTGACAGCTATACGGGATTGGCCATCGACGGGGCCGAGATCACCTTGATCAATGCGGCCACCGGCGGACCGGCCACCGTCTTTGGAGACGACGGCGTCAGTGAATATCCCGCGACCATCACCTCGGGCGGCCAGGCCAACGACGCTTCGGGCAGGCTGTACGAGTTTTCCCCCGGTGGATATCGATTCCCCTTCGTGGCGGCCGGCGACTATCGCCTCCAGGTAACGCCGCCGCCGAGTTACACCGCCCCCTCGGTCGTGCCTACCGATCAGCTCCAGCTTCTTCCGGGCGGACCCTTCTCCATCGACGAAGCGGCTTCCCGGGGCGAGGACTTCCCGCTCGATGGGACCACCTTGGTTGAGATCGACCTTCCCATCGATCCGGCGGAATCTCGGCTTACCCTGGAGAAAACCACCAACAACATGTTCGCGGCCCTCGGGGATTTCGTACGCTACGAACTGCGGGTGCAGAACCACAGCGAGGCGGCCGTGGCCGGCGTCACGGCTCGGGATAGATTGCCTCTCGGATTCCAATACCAATCAGGATCGACCCGCCTCGACGGGGCGGTGGCGCCCGATCCTGAGATATCACCCGATGGGCGCACCCTCACCTTCAGTGTGGGTGAAATGGCCATTGGCACCACCGCGGTGGTCCGTTACGTGCTGGAAGTGGCGGCCGGCGCTCCATTGGGCGAAGCCACCAACGTTGCGGTGGTTGTCGACGCCGGGGGAAATTCTTCCAATACCGCGCAGTCCACCATCCAGGTGCGGGAAGATCTATTTCGCAGCAAGGCGTTCATAGTCGGGCGTGTCATGGTGGACAATTGCGGCGACCGGCCCGACACGACGAACGATGGTGTTGCGGGAGTGCGCATCTACCTGGAAGACGGGACCTTCACCGCCACCGACGAGCGGGGCATGTACCACTTTGAAGGGTTGGAGCCCGGGACGCACGTGGTGCAGCTGGACCATGAGACTTTGCCCGAGTGGCACCACGTGGTCGCTTGTGAAGAGAATACCCGATTTGCCGGTCGCGCCGACGCGCAGTTTGTCGACCTGATGGCCGGCACCATGTGGCGGGCCGACTTTAACCTGGCTTACCGACCTCCACCTCCGATTCAGGGTGAGGTCGGACTGAAAATGAGCAGCATCCTCGAGGGTTTCAACGTCGTCTATCGGCTTCAGCTCGATGGCGCTTCCGTACCCCTTCGCAACCTCCGTTTGACCATCATGCTGCCCGACAGCGTGGAATACAATCCGGGCAGCACCACCCTGGATGGGGACGCCTTCGCCGATCCAGAGAACCATTTCGGTGCCCTGACCTATCGCCTCGGCGACGTCAGCGGCGACTGGGTCAAGGAGATGCGTTTCATTTCACTCGTCGCCGCGGAAAAAAGTCCCGGCGAAATGCTGACCCAGGCCTTGTTGACCTTCGATTCCCCTGTGGCCGTCGGGCAACGCACCCCCACGGTCGCCAATTCACTCCTAATGGAATCGAGTCGGCAGCGAGTCCGCAAACCGGACGTGGTCTTGCGTCCCAATTACCCCATCTTGAGCGCCGAGCTGCAGAACGCGGACCTGATTGAGCTGGATAAGGTAGTCACCCAGTTGCGGGATCGTAAGATTCTACGCCTCCATCTGTCCGGACATACGGACAGCGACAGGATTCGGCCTCGCAGCCGCCATATCTTCGCCGACAATTACCAGCTTTCCCTGGCCAGGGCCCGTAGCGTCGCTGATTACCTGAGTGCGGCTCTCGGTCTGACGCCGGACCAGATCGTCCTGGCCGGTCGGGGACCCGACCAGCCGATGGCCACCAACGCCACGGCCGATGGCAAATTCATGAACCGCCGCGTGGAGCTGCGGGTCGAGAGCGAACAGGTTTTGCACTCGTCTTCCCTGCAGACCCTCAAGGAACAGGCCGGCATTTCCGTCGAGACGACCGGCCTGAGGCCGGGCCAGGAGTGGCCTGAAGAACTGGTGGAATCCACCGTTCCGGAATTCAGGCCCGAGGTCATCTCTTTCGACGACGCCTTCGTGGAAGGCCAGCTTCCTGGTCGACAATGGCTGTGGCCGCAGCCAGGTTACTCCCCGCCGATCCCCAGCACCAAGATCCTGGTAAAACACGATCCCAACCTGAAACCGGTTCTGTATCTGGACGGAGCTCAAGTCAGCCCCCTCAATTTCGACAGCACCAAGCGAAACCAGGCGGGTTCGCTGGGGGTCAGCCTTTGGACCGGTGTCGACCTGCACGAGGGCAACAACCATATGGAAATGGTGTTGATGGACAACGATCAGGAGGTCACCCGACTTTCGCGGATCGTTCACTACTCCAGTCCACCGGTGTTTGCCGAGTTCGTGCCGGAACAATCGAAGCTGATCGCCGACGGCCGTACCCCGCCAGTGGCGGTATTCCGCCTGACGGACAAGGACGGCCATGTGGCGCGGCCAAATGTGATCGGCACCTTTGCGATCGATCCTCCTTATGCCGCTCAATCGATCCTGGAGGAATTCCAGGTCAATCCCCTGTCAGGGTTGAACCGGCAGAAACCCATCTTCGAGGTGGGGGAGGACGGCCTGGTCCGTATCGAACTTCAGGCCACGTCCCGGACGGGCGAGGCGGTCATCCATTTCCAGTTCGTGGATTTCGAACAGGAACTGCGGGTCTGGCTGGAGCCCGAGCCCCGGGACTGGATCCTGGTGGGTCTGGCCGAAGGAACGGTCGGTTACAACACCATCAACGGACACATGGAAAACGCCCTGGACGCCGGTGTGGAGGATAAATACTACACCGACGGCCGCGTGGCATTTTACGCCAAGGGCAGGATCAAGGGCCAATGGCTTTTGACCGCTGCCTACGACTCGGCCAAGGATGAGCGGATCGTTGGCAACAGCCTGCATCAGACCATCGACCCGGATTCCTACTACACGCTCTACGGCGATGCCACCCAGCAATCCTACGATGCCGCCAGTGCCCGCAAACTTTTCGTGAAGCTGGAAAGACGTCAATTCTACGCTCTGTTCGGCGACTACAACACCGGCATGACGGTCAACGAACTGTCTCGGTACAGTCGCGACTTCAACGGGGCGAAAGCGGAATTGAAAACCGGATCCGTGCATGTGACGGCCTTTGCCAGCCAAACCCAGCACACCTTCCACAAGGATGAAATCCGGGGCGACGGCACCAGCGGCCTCTATCGCCTGCAGTACGGCGACCTGGTCATCAATTCCGACAAGATCATTATCGAAACCCGGGATCGGTTCCGCAGTGAATTGATCCTGACCAGTCGCAGCCTGACCCGTCATGTCGATTACGCCATCGACTACGATTCCGGCACCTTGTTCTTCCGGGAACCGGTCTTCAGTCAGGACGAGGAGTTCAACCCGATCTTCATAGTCGTGGACTACGAGACCAGGGAGAGCCAGGACCATTACGAGAATTACGGGGGCCGGGGTGCGGTCCGCCTGGTCGATGAGAAACTCGAGGTCGGCGCGACTTACCTTCACCAGGAAGCCCAGGGCGGGGTTGGCGATCTGGTCGGATTCGACGGCAAATATCTGTTCACGCCATCGACGGAGCTGAAGGCGGAATTCGCCACCACCGATAACGAACTTGCCGGTAGCCGGCAGGCCTATCTGGTCGGATTCATCAAGCGCTCGGGCAACCTGGACGGCCGTCTGTACCGCCGCGAGCAGGAAACCGGCTTCGGACTGGGTCAGCAAAGCGCCGGGCAGGCCGGCACACGCAAAACCGGCCTGGATTTGAACTTCCACTTCAGCTCCGCCGCAGAGATTCGCAGCAAGGGGTTCCGGCAGGTCAATCTGCTGAGCGGAACCGAGCGGGACATGGGCGAAGCTCGCCTGGCCCTCAAGGGCCAGAAGTGGGGCGGCAATGCGGGACTGCGCTACGCCGAGGACCGGCTAACCGATGGAGAGGTTCGGAAGTCGGAGCAGTTGACCGCAGGGGCGAACTACCAGGTGCTTAACAGTCGCATGATCCTGAAACTGGACCACGATCAATCCCTGGGAAAAAACAACAACGCCAGTGCCGATTTTCCCACGCGGACATCGATCGGCGCCGACTACAAGGTTTCCCGGGCGGTAACCCTGCAAACACGCTACGAGATCTCCAATGGCGCCACCCAGAACACGCAGGGCGCGCGGGTGGGAGCCAGGGTGAATCCCTGGTCGGGGGGCGAGATCAACACCTCGCTGGACCGGCAGTTCACCGAAAACGGCAACCGGGCCTTTGCCCAGATGGGTCTGAGGCAGGCCTGGCAAATCAACCCGCGTTGGAGTGTGAGCGGAGGTCTGGATTTCAGCCACACCGAGACCGATCCAGTCCACGTGGGTGAGGTGGCCAACGTGCCGCCGGCTTTCGGTTCCCAGGCCGATTTCGTGGCCACCTCGCTGGGCTGCAATTACCGGGGCGATTCCTGGCAGGCGAACAACCGAGTCGAATTCCATTTTTCCGATCAAGAGGACAGGTGGGTCCTGGCGCCCAATGTGATGGTGGAACCGAAGGCGGGGCTCGGCCTGGCGGCCACAGCACGGATCTTTACCGCCGATGCCGTCGGCGGTTTGGGCCGCCACCACGGTGAACTGCGTCTGGGTCTGGCTCATCGGCCGCGCAACACCCGCTGGATCGTGCTCGATCGCCTGGATTTGAGTTTCAAGGAGCAGACCGGCCCGCTGCTGAACGAAAAAACCTGGCGGATCGTCAACAACCTGAACCTGAACTACAAGCACAGCGAAAAAACCCAGGTCGGTTTCCAGTACGCCGGCAAGTACGTCGGCTCCAACTTCGACCATGCCCTTTACAGCGGGTACACCCACCTGGTCGGAGTGGAATTGCGGTACGACCTGACGACGCGCTGGGACGTCGGCGTACGTCAGAGTCTGTTGCATTCCTGGAACAGCGGCCAGTTCGACGACAGCACGGGCCTGTCCATCGGTTGCAACGTGTTCGAGAACGCCTGGGCCAGCCTGGGCTACAACCTGATCGGATACACGGTAAGCGACTTCTCGGCGGCCGGGTTCACCTCTCATGGAATGTTCCTTCAGTTCCGCATGAAATTTGCACAGGACATCCTGAACCTTATGGGATCTCAATTCGCGACGGGTATGCAACCAGAGCCAGGGAAAGGAGATGAAAAATCACAGTGATCCGCATGACCAAAATTGTTCTGTTTTGGGGACTATTCCTGCTTGTTCTGGGCAATCCAGGGCTGGGCGTGGCTGCTTCCATCTCGGTCCGGGTAGGGCAGGGAAATGACGATGGCGAAGAAACAGTCAGCAACGGTAACATGCTTTTGACGAGCAGCGACCTGGAATTGATCAATGATTCTGCCAACCACGGCGGCGATCAATTGGTCGGCATGCGGTTCCTGAATGTGGGAATACCCTTCGGAGCCACCATCAACAGCGCTTTCATCGATTTCACCGTCGACGAAACGGGAACCACGGCCACTTCACTCACCATTCGGGGCGAGGATGCCGACAACCCCGCTATATTTGTCACCACTGCCTATAATATCTCCAATCGTACGGCAACCACCGCCGCCGTGGCCTGGAACAATGTCTCGGCTTGGAATACGGTTGGATCAACTCAAACAACTCCCGACCTGGCCGCGATCGTCCAGGAAATAATCGACCGTGGTGGCTGGGCCGACGGTAACCCCATGGTCTTCATCGTCACCGGTACTGGTCGTCGTACGGCGGAGTCCTACAACGGCGTGTCAGGTCAAGCACCTCTATTGAGGGTCGACTATTCCTTTGTCGATACAACGTCCCCTGCCGCCGTGACCGATCTGGCAGCGGGCAGTTCTACCAGCTCCTCGGTTCTCCTGACCTGGACCGCACCCGGGGATGACGGCGGCAACGGCTCGGCGACAAACTACGATATCCGTTATTCCACCAGTCCCATCACGGCGGGCAATTGGGATTCGGCATCGCAGGCCGGCGGCGAGTCCTTCCCCCAAGGTTCCGGCAGTGCTGAGAGCTTCGTGGTTACCGGCCTCTCGCGAAACACAACATATTATTTTGCCCTCAAGACTGCGGACGAAGTCCCAAACTTGAGCGACCTCTCGAACGTCCCCAGCGGAAGCACGACTTCAGGCACCAACAGTTTTGGAGAGTGCGGAGTTCTCTACGAGGAGTTCAGCGAGGCAAAATCCAACAACAACGCCTATACGATCACGGTGCTCCAGCCGGGTGGAACAAATTATGGCGACCTGCTCATCGCCGCGGTCGTGGTGGAAAAAGACAATCAAGCTTCTTTGTCGGCCCCGATCGGTTGGAATACTATCGATGTCAACCAATATGATGATAAATTAACTTTGGGGGTTTGGATCAAGATCGCTGGTGCGTCCGAGCCTGCGAGTTATCCATTCACCTGGTCCCAACAAGAGGAAGAGGCTTATGCCTGGATAATGCGTTTCACCGGCCACGATGCGGCCAATCCCTTCAACGCCTGGGACCGACAGGAGGGAAAGTCCCAATGGCCGACCAGTCCCTCCGTGACAACCACCGTCGAAAACACTGTGATCCTGAGAATGGGCGGATTCGTTGACGACCAAATCAATGTCGACGATACCGGCCTTCCGGGCCACATCTCCATCACCATGGACCACAGCAATGGCGGGCAAAAAATTTCCGGTGGAGCAGGCTATATCGAACAGGCGATCATCGGTCCATCGGGCACCTCCACCTTCACACTCACGGGAGATAAAGAGTACTGTAACCTGACGGTCGCCATCGCACCGGATCCCGGATGCAGCCCCGGCGTATCCGGCCGGATCCTGGAAGATATCAACGGCGACGCGAACCTGGCTGATGGTGTGGGACGGCCCAACGTGGACGTCCGGCTCTATCGTGACGGCGGTGACGGATTGCCCAACGGGGGCGACGATTCGCTGGAAATAACGACTCCGACTCAGGCCGACGGCAGCTACCTTTTCGACACCCTGAGTGACGGAGATTACTGGGTAGTGATTGATTCAAGGACCATGACGCCTTCCGGTGGGCACAATGGAGGGTTTGGCCTGACGGACGTCTGGGCGGAACAAACC
>RCNF010007051.1_pt1 | contig 10121 bp, 7 predicted proteins | sample 2041311 | NCBI WGS metagenome assembly RCNF01 (sample SAMN09708228, study PRJNA481090) | Marine sediment metagenome, whole genome shotgun sequencing project. | biome: marine sediment; feature: ocean; material: sediment; isolation source: Sewage treatment plant 2 marine sediment (STP2) ... | reverse complement strand
CATGATGATATCAGCAGCCTGGAGAACAGGATAGCCAAGAAATCCGAATGTAGAGAGATCTTTGTTGGATAGTTGTACAATCAGATCTTTATAGGTCGGGTTACGTTCCAGCCAGGGAACAGGGGTTATCATGGAAAGGATTAGAAAAAGCTCTGCGTGTTCTTTGACGTGTGACTGGATAAAGAGCGTACTTTTTTCCGGGGAAAGATCTACACTTAGCCAGTCTATTATCATATCGCGTATATACTTTGAGATCGAACCTGTTTTTTCGTAGTCGCTTGTTAATGCATGCCAGTCAGCAATAAAGAAAAAACAGTCATATTCTTTCTGCATTTTTACCCAATTTATAAGAGCGCCATGCAGGTTGCCCAAGTGAAGGGGACCGGTTGGGCGCATTCCGCTTAAAATTCGTTTTTTATCTACCATATAAAATCTCCTATTATATCAAACAAGCCTTTGAACAAAAGCAAGTTCATCACTTTTTATTTTAAGCTTACCGTTTAATTTTGCTTCTAAAACCGCCTGGAGAATTTCACGAAAAACAGGTCCGGGCTCTATACCTATCTTTTTTAAATCCTTACCTGAAATTAAAGTATGTACGTATCTTAGACGTGTAAAATAATTCGAAATGGATCGCTTTACAATTTCCTTTTTTGTTGCCGCCATCATATAAAGTAATAGTTCTGTCTTAAAACCTATAAGTTTATTATAAAGCACGCTGTTTTTAACCGGCAGTTTTCTTTCAAGCCAGAAAAGGCATCTGTCGGCTTCAAAGCGTTCGACACAAAAAATTTTTCGATAGCGGGGTGCAAGTTCAAAGTGCACACATATTTCATTAGTCATTTTTTTATCGCCGCTTCGGATGAGTGCTAAAAAATAAACGGCCCACTTCATATATGATTCCTCTAGAAAAAGCAAATCATGCCATGATAATACTTTTTTGACCGAATTAAACAGGGAAATAAGGTCCTTATCCAGGGTAATTGAAAGATGCAGCACACTTAACAGATTATAATCATTGAGTCTTATTATCGCAGGGGTCGGGTTTTCTTCTTCCAGGATCTGACGAAATTCTGCAAATACTCTCCGCCCGCTGAGCCGTTTGAAAAAATCCATTTTTACAGCATTTTCAATCAGCCCTGAAGTGAGTTTTCCTATGGAAAAACCGAAACGCTGTTCAAATCTTATGGCTCGAAAGACCCGGGTTGGATCTTCAACAAAACTTAAATTGTGCAAGATACGTATCGTTTTTTGCTTAATATCCTTTTGAGCTGTAAAAAAGTCGATTAATATGCCGAATCTGTCGGGGCTGAGTTGTATTGCCAGAGTGTTAACGGTGAAATCCCTGCGGAAAAGATCGAGTTTTATGGAACTCATTTCAACTGTAGGCAATGCAGCGGGAAACTTGTAATATTCCATCCTGGCGGAAGCCACATCTATTTTAAAGCCATCCGGAAATATTATTACAGCGGTGCCAAATTTCTTATACGAGTGAATACGCGCTCCAGTTATTGAAGCATATTTTTTAGCAAATGCAATGCCATCTCCTTCTATGACAATATCGATATCTTCATTGACTCTGTATAAAAAAAGATCACGAACAAATCCTCCAACAACGTATGCGCGATATCCTTTTTCATCAGCGACTTCTCCAAGGGTTTTTAATATGTCAACGAGACGTTTTGAAAGCCGTTCTTTCATAAACTTAACGATATTTCTGGTTCTGGCACGAACAGGTTCGGTGAGCGGGTCGGGCGAACTTTCAGGTGTGTGCCTTGAATCTTTAACCAGGGTATTTAACAGGTCGGTGCGTGTAATAACACCAGTGATGACACCATTATCCATGACAGGCAGAAGGCGCTGCTTGTTTTCGATTATCTTTTCCTGAATTTCTGTAAGATCCGAACCTGAGTTAACAAAAGCTAGATCCGTTGTCATATATTCTTTTACCTGGACGAGATCCAGCTTATGGTAAAGTGCTTTCTCAATAACCTGGCGTGATATGTAACCGGCAAGTCTTTCCCTGCCGTCGGGTTTTTTCGGCTTTTCAGTGACCAACAGCGCATTTATATTATAGCGTGTAAGCAGATTGCCGGCGTCTTTGCAGGAAATATCGCTTCTTATAGAGATTGGCGGGGATGACATTAAGTCTATGGCCAGCCGATTTGATCTGATTTTTTTATAAAGAATTTCAATCAGTTTATGTTCAACCTGGGTTAAAGTCATCCCCTTAACAGTTGCAGCAGCAGCAAAAGTATGGCCTCCGCCGCCAAGCAGTGCAATAATTTCGCCGGCATCGATCTCCGAAATCCTGCTTCGTGCAACGACATAAATTTTATTTTCCATGCGTGCAATGGCAAAAATAGCATCAACCGGTTCCATTTTTGCCATTTTATGTACAAGAACGGCAAAATCGGGCAAATAATTGTCCAATGATACACTGGTAACGATGATTTCAAATCCGTGGATACTATAGTGGACAGCAGCCTGAATCATGTCGTTTAAAAGTCCGACCTGCTGCGTGCTTATCTCTCTGGAGATCAGATCTGACACTATATTCAAGTTTGCACCTTTTGAGAGAAGAAAGGCAGCGGCTTTAAAATCATCTTCGGTAGTTGATGGAAATGTAAAACTTCCGGTGTCTTCATATATGCCAAGACACATTATTGTGGCTTCATCCGGTGAAATGTCGATTTTCTTTTTTTCCAGAATTTCTGTAAGAATGGAGACAGTAGCGCCTGTTAATCTGTTGAGCTCGATGCTTCCTTTAATATCATTTGGAGTGGATGGATGATGGTCATAAATGTGTATATCTAAATCCTGTTGTTCGAGAAGTAGAGATAACTTCCCGATGCGGTTTGGCAGTCGCGTGTCTACCAGTACCAGCCTTTTGACGTTGGAGAAGTCGATATCTTTAATATTGACCATGTTAAAAAGATATACCATTGACTCGACAAAGAAATTCCTTAAGTTTTTTTCCTGGGAACCCGGAAATACAACAAGGGAATCAGGATAGAGCTTCTGGGCTGCAAGCATGGATGCTATCGCATCAAAGTCAGCGTTGATATGGCTTGTTATTATAGTTAATTTTTTAGTTGCCACGTGAAGGCCTTGTTAAAGATGGAAAATCGAGTGAGTTAAAAATCTCAACATATGCATAGATACAAAGCTTTTTCAAGCTATAGATCAAATTGTTAAAATTATTTAATAACAGGTATAAAAAATATTAATAGAATGAGGATAATGGCAATACTGCCAGTATTTACTCATATTGTTTCGAAACCTTTGAAAAACGCTCTCTTTTAGCCTATTTCTGGGCCTGCCTGTGTACGTACGCACAGGCAGGATTGAACTTGAACAGATAAGCACAGACTTCGAAATTGAGCATTTTTCAAAGGTCTCGTTTCTATAGCTTTTTACAACAAATAATGATATTATGGCACGGAATTTGTAACTAAACATAAATTGCTAAAAAGATTTATCCGGTTTTTGAATAAACTGTGCAAAGCTATTGTTGTTTAAATAAGATTGTGATATTATATTTAATCTGCTATTGGTTTAGTATAATTAAGTGCTTAATAGAAAAATATAAGTCATAGCTATGGAGTTTAAAAAAAAGTAACCTTTGCAAAAATTACCATTTTTCAAAGGTCTCTAAATGTAAAAGGGGGTTGATTATGCCGGTCTTTCTTTGGGCAGGGAAGAATAAAAAAGGTGACATTCAGAAAGGTGAGATGGAAGCTTCAACAGAAGGAGCTGTACTTGCCAACCTGAAAAGAATGAAAATTGAGCCGACGAAAATCAAAAAGAAACCCAAAGACCTTTTTGAAAATGTTGCCTTTCTTCAGCCAAAAGTCAAAACCAGCGATATAATACTTTTTGCAAGGCAATTTTCTACGATGATCGATGCCGGACTTCCCATTATACAATGCCTTGACATTCTTTATTCCCAGCAGGAGAATGCAACTTTTAAAAAGATGCTTAGAAGTATAAAAGATGATGTGGAAAGTGGCTCAACCCTTGCTGAAGCGCTTAAAAAATTTCCTAACGAGTTTGACGATCTTTTCGTAAACATGATTGCAGCAGGTGAAGCCGGAGGTATCCTTGATACTATTTTAAGAAGACTACATGGAAAAAACCGCCAGGTTAAAATCCAAGGTAAAAGGTGCCATGACCTATCCCATTGTAACCCTCATTATCGCGGGTGCTGTACTGGCTGTCATTTTGGTTTTCGTTATACCTGTATTTGAAGAAATGTTTGCGGATATGGGAGGACAGTTACCTGCTTTTACCCGGATGGTTGTTACAGTAAGTGATTTTACAAAAAAAAATGTAATATATATCATTGTTGGTTTGATACTTTTTATCTTTGCTTTTAAGAAGTTTCACAGCACTGAAAAAGGCAGAGCATTTATCGATAAAAATATTCTTAGATTACCGGTATTTGGGGATTTAATTCGAAAAGTTGCAGTTTCTAAATTTACTCGCACAATGGGTACGATGCTTTCCAGTGGTGTTGCTATTTTAGAAGCGCTGGAAATTGTTGCAAAGACTGCAGGCAACAAGACTATTGAGCAAGCTGTTTACACTGTTCGGTCCGATATTGCAGAAGGACGAACTATGGCCGACCCTCTTATCGAAAGCGGAGTTTTTCCGTCAATGGTGTGCCAGATGATTGCAGTTGGTGAATCGACTGGCGCACTTGACGCAATGCTGGAAAAGATTGCAGAATTCTATGACGAAGAAGTTGACCAGGCTGTTGAAAATCTTACTGCATTAATAGAACCGTTTATGCTGGTTTTCCTGGGAATAACTATCGGGGGACTTGTTATAGCTATGTATCTTCCGGTATTTAAAATGGCAAGTAATCTGTAAAAAGTATAAAGATAAATTTGATGAATTCGTAAAAAGTCATTTTTCACCACAGAGAACACAGAGAATATCTTGTTTTATTAATTAGTTGCCTCTGTGAGCTCAGTGATCTCTGTGGTAAATTCAACTTTTTACGAGTTCATCAAATTTACTTGATGTTTAAATCCTAATCGAATTAAAACTTGATTTGGGTTGTCAGTTGTATGACTATCTTCTTTTAAATTCAACCGTAGATTCCATTTAAGCATTTGATGAAAAGCTCAATTATAGCACCTGAAAGTGATTTATTATATAAGCTTAAATGGCTTATGTTTGCCCGTGTTCTTTTTACCACGCTTCTTTTAAGTTCAACGATTATCCTTCAACTCAATGAAAAGATTCCTCCGCTTGCCAAGTCTCTTCTGGTTCTTTACGGGATTATTGTCGGGATCTTTTTACTATCAGTTCAATATACGCTGATATTCAATCGAGTTAAACAAGTTATTAAGTTTACCTATATCCAGGTTTGTATAGATACTTTTATCGTGACATTGATAATCTTTGTAACCGGAAGTTTCTCTAGTATTTTTTCTTTCCTGTATCTTGTCGTAATTATCTATACAAGTATGCTTCTTTTCAGAAAAGGAAGCATGATTATTGCTGCTCTTTGCTGCCTGCAGTATGGAATTATGATCGATTTGGAATATTACGGTGTTCTGAAACCTTTCATGGTGCAAGAGAGTATGATTTCGACAGGTTATGCTTGGAGCCATGTAATTTATAAGATAATGATTATCATGGTAGCATGTTTTGCCGTTGCTTTTTTAAGCAGTTTGCTGGCGGAGCAGGCACGGAAGACAAAAAAAGAGCTGGTAGCCATGGAACAGCACGTGAAGCGGGTTGATAAGATGGCAGCTGTTGGTGAAATGGGAGCCGGTCTTGCACATGAAATCAAAAATCCTCTTGCCTCTCTGGCAGGTTCAATTCAGCTTCTCAAAAATGATATTAATAGTAATCCTGATCAGGATAAACTGATGCAGATTATTCTTCGTGAGGCAGACCGTTTAAGTACTCTTGTGAGCAATTTCCTTCTGTTTGCAAAGCCACCGGCCAGCCGGCTTAAATCAATAGAGTTAGATAAAGTATTGCTTGAAACAATTGAGTTGTTTGAAAAAGATAATACCTGCACGGGAAGAATCTCAATAAACAAACAGGTTAGCTCCGGCATCCGGATTGAAATGGATCCGGTGCATTTGCGCCAGGTCCTCTGGAATCTTTTAATAAATGCGGCAGAGGCAATTGAAGGTAGTGGCTCTATCGATATCAAACTGTATTCTGACAAGAATAAATATGCATGTATCGAAATATCTGACAATGGTAGTGGAATGTCGGATGAGATAATGAAGTCGATTTTTGATCCTTTTTTTACAACAAAAAAAAGCGGAACAGGTCTCGGGCTTTCCATCGTTCACAGCATACTGGAGTCATACGATAGCAGGCTTGACGTTGAGAGCAGGGAAAACTTCGGAACAACCTTTACCTTAAAATTAGAGCATATCAACATTCCAACTTAGTCTTGACACCTCCCGGTAAATAGGTTAGCAACTTCCATTTATTCTATTTATTATCTTATTCAACCCGTTGAAACAATAAGTATTTATATATTAGAAGGTATAAAATGACTATGGAAAAACAAGGGAGTATCATTGCAAACCGAAGAAAGAAGCTCCAAGACCTGAAGGATAAAAAGGTTGACCTGTTTCCCAATGATTATAGAGTGTTGCATACTGTAAGGGATATTCAAAATGCAATAAAAGATCCACCAGAAGATTCAAAAGATCAAATTACGGAAAATGAACCGATTTTCGTTGTGGCCGGCCGTATGATTGCCATAAACAAGTTTGGGAAAACAACTTTTATCCGTTTCAAAGACCGAACCGGACAGCTCCAGGCATATGTAAGAAAAGATCAAATTGGCGATATTAACTATGACATTTTCAAACAGCTTGATATCGGAGATTTTATTGGTTTAAGCGGAGGAATGTTTAAAACAAAAACAGGTGAATGGACTATACTGGTCAAAAAATTAAAACTTATCAGCAAGGCGACAAGACCACTTCCTGAGAAATTTCACGGCCTGAAAGATCCTGAAAAACGGTATCGACAACGTTACCTTGATTTAATAGTAAACCCGGATGTGCGGGAAATATTTATAAAACGAAGCAAAATTATCCATCAGATACGCACCTTTTTTCTAAAACGGGATTTTCTTGAAGTGGAAACTCCGATGATGCAGCCCATTCCCGGAGGTGCGGAGGCTGCACCTTTTAAGACACATCATAATGCCCTGGGAATGGATCTTTTTTTGCGTATTGCTCCTGAGCTTTATTTAAAACGTCTGGTTGTCGGAGGGTTTGAAAGGGTTTTTGAGATTAATAGAAATTTTAGAAATGAAGGGGTGTCAACACAGCACAATCCTGAATTTACAATGATTGAATTCTATCAGGCATATGCTACATATGAAGATTTGATGGATTTAACTCAGGAGATGTTTTCTTTCGTGGCCAGGGAAGTGATCGGGTCTGCCGTAATTGAATACCAGGGAAACAGCATAGATTTGGGAGGCAAATGGAAAAGGCTTAACCTCTTGGATTCGCTGGAGCTGATTGGAGAAATAGATTCAAGCCTGCTTAATGACAGGGAAGGTCTTTTAAAGTTTGCCTCTTCAAAAGGAATTAAAATAGAAAAAATTGGGCGTCTCGGTAAGGTTATTACAAAGCTTTTTGATGTTCTGGTGGAGCCAAAGCTAATACAGCCCACTTTTATTACAGGATACCCGGTGGAAGTTTCTCCACTCTCAAGGCGAAATGACAAAGATCCTTCGATAACGGATCGTTTTGAGCTTTTTATTGCAGGGCGTGAAATTGCAAATGGATTTTCTGAACTCAACGATCCGGCTGATCAGAAAGAACGTTTTCTTCAGCAGGTTGCAAGTCTGAATGAGGGAGATGAAGAGGCACATCGTATGGATGATGATTACATAGAAGCCCTGGAGTACGGTATGCCTCCAACAGCAGGTGAGGGAATAGGCATTGACAGGCTTGTCATGCTTCTTACTGATGCAGCTTCCATACGTGAAGTTATTCTTTTTCCCCAAATGAAACCTAGAGAGGGAAAATAAAGGTGGCTGGCATATGTCTTTTGAATATTTTATAGGCAGACGTTATCTCAGGGCGAAGAGAAAACAGGCTTTCATTTCTTTGATTACCATTCTTTCTACAGCAGGAATTGCGGTAGGGGTGATGGCTCTTATTGTGGTAATAGCCGTCATGTCCGGGTTTGAATCTGATCTTAAGTCCCGAATTCTCGGAGGACAGTCGCATATCGTACTAATGCGCCACGGCGGTCCATTTACTGAGTACCGCAAAATTCTTAAAGATGTGAAAAAGATCGATGGAGTAAAATCAGCCACACCTGTAATTTATACCCAGGTCATGCTTCGTGCATCCTCCAGGGTGTCAGGTGCGGTCTTAAGAGGGATAGATCCGGAATCTGCAGGGCGAGTGATCAAAACACTCGATAAAGTTTCTTTCAATAACCCAAAGGCCGGCATGGGTGAAAGTACGGATAATGATGTGCCGGGAATTGTTCTAGGCAAGGAGCTTGCCAACAATCTGGGCGTGAGCAAGGGTGATATAATTTATCTGATATCGCCTCGTGGAATGATTTCTCCCATAGGACATCTTCCTGCCATGAAGCGGTTTAGGCTAACCGGGTTTTTTGAATCCGGAATGTATGATTATGACGGGTCTTTTGCTTACATAAACATCGATCAAGCGCAAAAAATTCTGCGTATGGGTAATTCCGTAACAGGTATCGAAATACGTGTGGATAATATGTACAATGCAAGGGAGATTGCACAAAAGATCGTTTCAAGCCTGGGATTTCCCTTTTGGGCAAGAGACTGGATGCAGATGAATCAAAACCTGTTTACCGCATTAAAGCTGGAAAAGACGGTAATGTTTATTATTTTAACATTAATAGTTCTTGTTGCTGCTTTTAATATTGCGAGTACACTTATCATGATGGTCATGGAAAAGACACGGGATATTGCCATATTAAAAGCCATGGGGGCCACGGATAAAAGCATCAAAAAAATATTTGTGTTTAAAGGAATGGTTATTGGCACTGTTGGTACAATCCTTGGTGTAATTTTCGGGTTTGTACTGTGTACTATTCTAAAGCATTATAAGATTGCAGAACTTACCGGAGATATTTATTATTTTACGACGAAACTTCCAGTAAGGCTCGAGTTTTTTGATGTTCTTATAATTGTATCCGCTGCCCTGGTGATCTGTTTTTTTGCTACTATCTATCCGGCACGGCAGGCTTCAAGACTCGATCCTGTTGAGGCAATTCGTTATGGTTGATACTAAAGGCATTTACGGGAAAAGTCCAAAGGAAGAGGCTATTTCAGATGATTTAGTATCTATTAGAGGACTATACAAGAGTTTCAACAGCAGTAAAGCACGCCTGGATATCCTGAAAGGAGTCGATTTTGATTTAAAGACAGGTGAAACACTTTCTGTTGTAGGCCCATCCGGGATAGGAAAATCTACGTTTCTCCACATACTCGGTACACTTGACAGGCCTGACAATGGAAAAATATTGTACCGGGGGGATGATGTTTTTCTTTTTAAAAAAGAAAAGCTTGCAAAATTTAGAAATGAATTTATAGGGTTTGTTTTCCAGTTTCATCATCTTCTTCCTGAATTTTCCGCTCTTGAAAATACAATGATGCCGGCACTTATTAAGGGAAATTCCAAAAACAGTGCGAGAGAGGCGGCAGAAGAAATACTTGTCAGGGTGGGACTTAAAGACAGGTTGTCTCACAGGGTTGGAAAACTTTCAGGAGGCGAACAGCAGCGAGTTGCCCTTGCCAGAGCACTGGTTCTTAAGCCTGTAATTCTTCTGGCTGATGAACCAACAGGGAATCTTGATAAAAAAAACAGTCAGCAGGTTCATGATCTTATTCTGGAGTTAAATAAAGAATTGCAAATGACACTGGTCGTTGTAACCCATAATTTAGAACTCGCGTCATATATGTCCCGATGTGTTACAGTTGTTGATGGTTTGCTGGTTGAAAAAAGTTCCCATTTATAAAGGATTTGTATGTCCAAACGCTTAGGCCTGATTATTTTAATATTCATATGTTTTTTCCCCAGTTCATTATTTGCGAAAAAGCCGGTTACAGTAGTTATACTCCCTTT
>RCNF010002360.1_pt1 | contig 10121 bp, 13 predicted proteins | sample 2041311 | NCBI WGS metagenome assembly RCNF01 (sample SAMN09708228, study PRJNA481090) | Marine sediment metagenome, whole genome shotgun sequencing project. | biome: marine sediment; feature: ocean; material: sediment; isolation source: Sewage treatment plant 2 marine sediment (STP2) ... | reverse complement strand
GGCCATCAATTCACCGATCATAAACAGCAAGAACGGCGTGGACGAATATTCAACCTGATAGCCCGCAACCAGTTCTGATTCCGCTTCTGGCAGATCAAACGGTGGGCGGTTTGTTTCCGCCAAAGCACTGATAAAGAACAAGAACAACATCGGGAAGTGCGCAACCCAGTACCAATTGAACAGGCCTGCATTGCCATCTTGCGCTGCAACAATCGCGCCAAAGTTCATCGAACCGGATGAAATAATGATGCCGATAATAATGAGGCCGATTGAAACTTCGTAGGAAATCATCTGCGCGGCAGACCGCAACGATCCCAAGAACGGGTATTTTGAGTTCGACGCCCAACCGCCCATGATCACGCCGTACACCTCGAGCGAGCCAATCGCCAAGATAAACAGGATCGCAACGTTGATATCAGCGAGCACCCAACCGTCATTGAACGGGATCACCGACCACGACACAACAGCCAGAACAAAGGCGATCAACGGGGCAAGGAAAAATACGACTTTGTCCGCGCCCGCAGGTACGACGATTTCTTTGACGATGTATTTCAAGAAATCCGCAAAGGATTGCAGCAGACCAAACGGACCCACCATGTTGGGACCGCGGCGCATCTGCACAGCAGCCCAAATCTTGCGGTCCGCGTACATCAAAAAGGCAAGTGCAACCAAAAGCGGAACCAGGACCAGTAAACACTGGCCCAAAATCACAAGGACAATGCCAAGGTTGGTGTTTGTAAAGAATTCAACCATTCTTGTCGTCCTTATTCCGCAGCCATTGGTGCGGCTTTTCGTGCTTTCGCATTCGCGCTCAGTTCAGCCATCAGGCTAGACGCGCGTGCAATCGGGTTCGTCAGATAGAAATCACTGACCGCATAACGCAGATCATCGGCCGCAGGCTTTGTGACGGCCAAGGGCTGCCACTCATTTTCGGTCACTTGGTCAACTTTTCCAAGATGAGGATGCGCTGCAACCATGGCCTGACGCAACTGCGCCATGCTGTCGAAGGGCAGCGTCGCATCAAGTTCCGCGGACAAGGCCCGCAAAATCGCCCAATTCTCTTTGGCATCACCGGGCGGAAAGCTGGCCCGCAGCGCCAATTGTGGACGCCCTTCGGTATTCACAAACAAGCCGTTCTCTTCGGTATAAGCCGCACCTGGCAGGATGATATCGGCGCGGTGTGCGCCTCGATCACCATGGCTGCCTTGGTAAATTACGAATGGGCCAGAAGGCACGTCGCCTTCGTCGGCGCCAAGGTTATAAACCACCTCTGCCCCGTCCAAAGCGGCAGTTAAACCGCCATCAGTTACAGCACCCACATCCATTGCACCCACACGGCCAGCAGCAGTGTGCAACACCAGCAACTTTGATTTCGTGCTTTCGGCCAACGCCATCGCTGTTGCAAGCACGGCTTCGCCATCTTCACGGGCAAGCGCGCCTTGGCCAATGATGATCAGCGATGGCTTGTCAGCAACCTCTGAATGATCTTCGCCTAGCATATCGGTCATTGCGGCAGGTGATGTGCCCAGATGCGCATATTCAAAGGTCAAATCGACCTGCGGGCCGATTAAGCCCACGTTCGCGCCGCGCGCCCAAGCTTTGCGCAGACGTGCGTTCAAAACGGGGCTTTCCGTGCGTGGATTAGTACCGATCAGCATAATTGCTTCTGCGGTATCGATATCTTCAATCGTTGCAGTACCTACATATGCGGACCGGTTGCCGGTCGGTAGCTTTGCACCGTCGGTCCGGCATTCGACAGAACCGCCCTGCCCTTCGATCATTGCCTTGAGAGCATAGGCAGATTCAACAGACGCCAAATCACCGACAAGTCCGGCAAGTTTCTTGCCCTTCATCGCGGTGGCCGCAGCAGTCAGTGCTTCTGGCCAGCTGGCTTTGCGCAACTTACCGTTTTCGCGGATGTAGGGTGTATCAAGGCGTTGCTTGCGCAAACCGTCCCAGACAAAACGTGTTTTGTCGGAAATCCATTCTTCGTTCACGCCGTCATGGTTGCGCGGCAAGAAGCGCATGACTTCACGACCTTTGGTATCCACGCGGATGTTTGAGCCAAGGGCGTCCATCACGTCGATAGATTCGGTTTTGGTCAATTCCCAAGGGCGGGCGGTAAATGCGTATGGTTTCGACACCAACGCGCCAACAGGACACAAATCAATGATGTTGCCCTGCATATTCGAATCAAGTGTTTCGCCTAAGTAAGACGTAATCTCTGCATCTTCGCCGCGACCCGTTTGGCCCATCTGGTGGATGCCTGCGACTTCGGTCGTGAAACGCACACAGCGGGTGCATGAAATGCAGCGGGTCATATGGGTTTCGACCAATGGACCAAGGTCCAAATCTTCGGTCGCGCGCTTTGGTTCGCGGAAGCGGCTGAAATCAACGCCATACGCCATCGCTTGGTCTTGCAGATCGCATTCGCCGCCTTGGTCGCAAATCGGGCAATCAAGCGGGTGGTTGATCAGCAGGAATTCCATCACGCCTTCACGGGCCTTTTTGACCATAGGCGAGTTGGTTTTCACAACAGGGGCTTGGCCTTCGGGACCGGGACGCAAGTCTCTGACCTGCATCGCACATGAGGCTGCAGGCTTGGGCGGGCCGCCAACGACCTCGACCAGACACATGCGGCAATTGCCAGCAATAGAAAGACGTTCATGATAGCAAAAGCGCGGGATTTCGACCCCGGCTTCTTCACAGGCCTGTATCAGGGTCATTGCCCCGTCAACTTCGACCTCGTTTCCATCAATGACAACTTTGCGCAGATTAGACATGGCGTGCCTTTTTGTTCCCGATCGCGTCTATAGCCGCAAAGGATAAGACACGTTGGGTCGGGTTCTAACGCGGCCTGCCCCGCGACGCCAGTCAGATATAGAAAAAATCCAGCAATTTTCGCACCATTCGTGGAAGATTATCGTAACAACCAACCCACACGGGTGTTTGCAGCAATCTGCGCGCGGCCAACGACGCAATAGCTGGCCTCTTCGCCCTCAACCACGCCCATCGCGGTCAGTTGCGCGCGCGCTATCGCTTCAAGCCGCTTCTTTTCATCGCGGTCGTTAACGTAATCATCAATATCTTCGTCAGAATAACCCAGATCCGACGCATGCCTTTTGAGCGATTGCAAGAAACTGAGGCCTCGAAAAAGGCGGGTACGCAAACCGCCGCAACGCTCTGACAGCTCATATGCCATGCCGACATGGACGATGCCGTCACGCACGTGGGCCACATCCTTGAGCGCTGATTGCGCAGATGCGGACCCTGCGCTGAGTATGCAGGTAAGTGCTATTGCTGAAACCAGACCTGACGTCTTCATTTGTAGTCTCCTTTGTGCAGCGCTATTGCCGCAACTCTTGGCCAACTACATCGTCCTTAGGCGCAAGATATTCAATATCACCGCAATGACATCACTGTGTGGGCAAGGGATCGCCCATCGCCAAGGCCTTTAATTGCTGGGCACCAAAGATCATTTCAGTATCGCCATGCTTTTGCAGGGCATGCCAGCGCGCCATGCCCTCCGCAACGCTTGGCTCAGAACCCTCGGTTACCCACCAACACACCAGATGACCGCTATCGCCCGGCACAAACCAGTCTGGTGCACCCTTCATGATCCGAGCGTGCACTGTGCGGGTCACAAAGTGGTATAACGCGGCAGGATCTTGCCAAACCGACAGGGTCGAAGCGGTATTGGGACGGTCTAAAAGCGCGCCACCGGCATCATTTTGTGCAGCATCCATTACCTCGTCCGGCATACGCCAGATAAAACCCGGACTGCGCGCACCAATCGCGTTGACTTGCGCAACCGCATCCACAAACCCCGCAACGCGAGGATCACCCCATGGATAAGCCAATGTTCCAAAATTGAATTCTGCCAGATGCATTTGTGGTCCTTTGCGATGTCGGTGGGTTCAGACCCGCCCTACATCACCTCTGCCGTTGGCGGGTGGGGGCAATGCCGCGCATACCTTTGCGCAAGAATGCAAGCGTCAGGATTAACCCAATGACACCAAGTGCTGCGACAAACCCGTAGACCCAGACAGGCGCAAGGCCCGCGCGCACAGCCACAAATGTGAACCAGACAGGCACGCCACAAACCCCGGACGTAAAAAGGGCCGCGCAAATGCTCGCGGCCCCGTCTAAAAAATTTCGAATAGCCATGTTCGGCTTAAACTGAGATCAACAATGCGCTGAGTGCTGATCCTTCAAGCGTTTCTGCATCACCGGCAGCACACAGATCATCGGCGCCGATTTCAATCGCATGGCGCGCTTGAAAGCTGCGCTTGGCCACGTCAGATTCGATATCAATCGCATCGCGCTGTGCAATCGCCGAAAGCGAGCCGCGTCCGACCTCGTTGCGGGCCTCGTTCAATTGAAAATCAAGGGCAGCATCGTATTCATAGCGTGCGCAGCTTTGCGCAATCTGTGTGGCGAGCGTCAAGTCCGCATAATACGCCGGAGTGGACTGCGAGAAGAGTTTTTGAACTGCCGGATCATCAAATGATCGTGCCGCCCCAGTTGCCCCACATGCTGCCAAAGTCAAAGCCGCACCTACCATCAATCCACGTGTCATCATTCTGCTGCCATCCCTGCAATACGTTTGTCTTTAATGCGGTCTTCGATCTCGCCTCTAAAGTTCTTGATCAAACCTTGGATCGGCCAAGCAGCCGCATCACCCAATGCGCAGATTGTATGGCCTTCGACCTGTTTTGTCACGTCCAACAGCATGTCGATTTCGTCCACGCTAGCATTGCCTTCGACCAAACGCGCCATGACGCGCATCATCCAGCCTGTGCCTTCACGGCAAGGCGTGCACTGGCCACAGCTTTCGTGCTTGTAGAACTTGGACAAACGCCAGATCGCTTTGATCATATCGGTAGAGTTATCCATCACGATCACGGCTGCAGTACCCAGCGATGATCCTTTTTCCTTCAGCGCGTCAAAATCCATCACCGCATCGCGCATGTTTTCACCACGCACACATGGGACAGATGATCCGCCGGGGATGACCGCTTTGAGGTTATCCCAGCCACCACGAATACCACCGCAATGCTTTTCGATCAGCTCTTCGAACGGAATAGACATCTCTTCTTCGACGACGCACGGGTTGTTCACGTGACCGGAAATCGCAAACAACTTGGTGCCTGCGTTGTTCGGACGGCCCATGCCCGCAAACCAGCCGCCACCACGGCGTAGGATCGTAGGAACCACGGCAATCGATTCGACGTTGTTCACTGTCGTCGGACAGCCATAAAGACCAGCACCCGCAGGGAATGGCGGCTTCATCCGCGGCATACCCTTTTTGCCTTCAAGGCTTTCCAGAAGTGCAGTTTCTTCGCCGCAAATATAAGCACCTGCCCCGTGGGTCAGGTAGATATCAAAGTCCCAACCGGATTTCGCAGCGTTCTTGCCAACCAAACCAGCGGCGTAGCATTCATCAATCGCAGCCTGTAGAGCTTCTTTTTCGCGAATATACTCGCCGCGAATGTAGATATAGCAAGCGTTTGCATTCATCGCGAAGGACGCAATCAAGCACCCCTCGACCAATGTATGCGGATCATGGCGCATGATCTCGCGGTCTTTGCATGTTCCCGGCTCTGATTCGTCAGCGTTCACAACCAGATAGGCAGGACGACCGTCGCTTTCCTTGGGCATAAAGGACCATTTCAGACCCGTCGGGAAACCCGCACCACCACGCCCACGCAGGCCAGAGGCCTTCATTTCGTTGATAATCCAGTCGCGACCTTTTTTAATGATCGCTCCCGTGCCATCCCACTGGCCACGTGCCTGCGCGCCTTTCAGCGTGCGGTCATGCATCCCGTAAAGGTTCGTGAAAATCCGGTTCTCATCTTTGAGCATCAGCTATCGCCCTTGTCGTCTTGGCGCACGCGCCACAATTGAAATGTCTGCCATAGGGCAAACCCGAAACCGGCGAGCGCTGCAAGATCAAAAAGCGCCCTGACGCGGATTGGCCAGTCGTATTCTGTCCCGACCAAGTTTGCCACGACCCAGAAAACACCGGTTCCAGCCAAAATCAACGCGGCGCGTTGTCCTGCCCTGCCCTGATTTGTTTTTCCGTGTTCTGCCATTAACCTCGCGTCGTTGCGTAAACGCCGCCCTTCTTACTTCTTCTTGGAAAAAGCGGTTTCACCGCCGTCTGCCAGTATTTTGGCCTGATTGACCCAATCATCTCGGGTCGCACGTCCTTTGAAACCGGCAAGATTGTCGTTGATCCATGCCTGCTCCGTCGGGCCCCATTTTGCGATCTGGTCAAAATGGTAAAGGCCCATCTCATGCAGCGTTTTTTCCAGCTTGGGGCCAACGCCTTTGATCAGCTTCAAATCATCAGGACCGCCGTCGCGGGCAGCACTTAGGAATTGCGGTTTGTCTGCATCTGCCGTTGTGGTTGTAGTTGCTGCAGCGGCTTTCGCCTTAGGCGCAGCAGCAGGAGCTTTGGCCTTGGGTGCGGCAGCAGGGGCTTTCGCCTTCGGTGCAGCAGCAGGGGCTTTCGCCTTCGGTGCGGGTGCTGCGGCAGGTTCTGCAGTTGGTGCGGGAACATTCAGTTGGTCCGACTGAGGCTCAGCCCAACCATACAACATTGCAATGATTGCAATACCACCAATCACGGCCCCTATGACTAGGGACGCAAATAGTGAAAAACCGAATAGAAATAGGGCGATGCCAGCAGCGATGATCGCGATCACGCCGGCCACGACGGCGGTGCGCTGATTTATTGGTCCAATATCGTTCATAGTCGTTTCTCTCCCTCAGGTGACCGCGGAACGCGGGCATGCAGATGTACTACAAAATCCGCGTCTTTCCGACCCAGCGTAGCACCTTGGGACACATCTACCCGAAATTTAGCCCTACCGTAAAGAAATACTGCGCGCGGGCGAGGTTACCCGTCAGCGACGGCCACCCCATCGCGCAAATTCAATGCAAACTTATTTGGCTTTTGCCAATTTTGCGGCCTGTGCCATCCAGTTATCGCGCACGATCCGGCCTTTGAATTTCAATCGACTATCGACCCATTCAATTTCATTGGCGGACCATTTGGCGACCTGATCGAAGTGCCAAAAACCAAGGCCATTTAAGACGCCTTCCAGTTTTGGCCCCACACCACTGATAAGCTTAAGGTCATCAGCTGCACCACCGCGTGGCGCATCAAGCGTGTCAGGTTGCGTTTTGGCTGGCGTATCTGGATTTGATTTGCTTACCGGTTTTGCCTTGGTCTTCGCGACCGCTGGCTTTGCAGCCTTTGGTTTAGGCGCTGCAGTCTTTGCCTTTGGCGCGGCGGCCGCTTTCGCGCCCTTAATCCAAGGGGTCAACAAAGGCACTTCAGTACCGTCAATCCGCTTGACCGTATCACCGATATCAGTGGCCAATTGTACGCTGGCGTTATGTTTTGTCTTACCGCTGTCATATTCTTTCAGCGTGGTCAGGCCTTTCAGCGGCTCTGCTGCAAAGCGGCCATTCTGCGGGCCCGGTGTCGGGACACGGCCTGCAGCCAATTCGTCAATAATCTCGCCTAGACGTTTGGCAGTCAGGTCTTCGTAATAGTCTTTGCCGATTTGTGCCATTGGCGCGTTCGCACAGGACCCAAGGCATTCGACTTCTTCCCAAGAAAACTTACCGTCCGCTGACAGGTCGTGGGCTTTGTCGGCAATCTTGTCTTTGCAAACACCTATCAGATCCTCGGCACCGCAGATCATGCACGACAACGTGCCGCAAACCTGAACATGAGCGACCGACCCAACAGGCTGCAGTTGGAACATGAAATAGAATGATGCCACCTCAAGCGCGCGAATGAACGCGAGGTCTAGCATCTGGGCTACATGTTCAATTGCGGGGCGGGTCAACCAGCCCTCTTGCTCTTGGGCGCGCCACAAGATCGGAATAATCGCCGAGGCTTGACGGCCTTCGGGGAACTTTTTCATCTGCGCTTGCGCCCATTTCTGGTTGTCTGGCGAAAATGCGAAAGTTTCAGGTTGGTCGTGGTAAAGGCGGCGTAGCATTAGATCATTCCATTCAAGATTGTAGCGCTCGTCATCAAGGCAAATAGCGCCCCGGGAACGATCCCCGCAGGGCTAGCTAACAGAAGCAGCAATGCTGGCAAACCAATTGTTGCACTCATGCACAAGCCCCCGTCATCACGCGAAAGGACGCGCCATCTGCCGCGATCTGCCCGCGACCGTCAGCTTTGAGTTCAGTCATGATACGCGCAAGATCGTCGCGCGACAGCGTCGCCCCGGCAAGGATTGCGGCTGAATTTGTCTGGTTTACTTCGCAACCGTTGGACGCTGCTGTTGCGATGAAACGCTCTGTTGCGGACCGCGGGATCGCCGGTGCGGGCGCTGGCGCAAGTGGTGCAACCATGGGTCCGGGACGGAAATCAGGAATTGTCAGCGAACAGGCTGACAAAGCGACAAAGCAAAGAAGCGTCAGTTTGCGAAACATATCTTAGTTTTCCAATCCGGCCTGCCCTGCGGCAAACACGTTATTCAGCCCGTAAACAAGAATCATGACTGCGAAGGCCAACCCGACCACACCGCCAATAATCACCCCGGTCATGCGCTTGCGAAACATCCGCGACACCGCAGCCGAAACGAAAAAACCGCAGGCTATCAGCAGACCCAACAGGATATCACCAAGGGTCATCTGTCGATCTCGCCGAAGACGACGTCCATCGTTCCGATAATCGCACTCACATCAGCCAACTGGTGGCCTTTGCAAATGTAGTCCATCGCTTGCAAGTGAAGATAGCCCGGCGCGCGCAACTTGACGCGGTACGGCTGGTTTGTGCCGTCGGCGACCAAAAACACGCCGAACTCGCCTTTGGGCGCCTCAACAGAGGCGTAGACTTCACCAGCCGGCACATGGAAACCTTCGGTGTAAAGTTTGAAGTGGTGGATCAGCGCCTCCATCGAGGTTTTCATCTCACCGCGTGTCGGCGGGGTCATCTTGCCGCGCGCCATCACGTCGCCCTTTTCATGGCGCAGTTTTTCGCAGGCCTGACGGATAATGTGGGTCGATTGGCGCATTTCTTCCATGCGGCACAGATAGCGGTCATAGCAGTCGCCGTTCTTGCCGACAGGGATTTGGAATTCGAATTCATCGTAGCATTCATAAGGCTGCGCACGGCGCAAATCCCATGCAAGGCCAGAGCCGCGCACCATGACGCCCGAAAAGCCCCATTCTTGAATATCTTCTTCGGTCACGATGCCAATATCGGCGTTACGCTGCTTAAAAATACGGTTTTCAGTCAGCAAGCCGTCAATGTCGGCTAGCACCTTGGGAAACTCTACGGCCCATGTATCGATGTCTTCAACCAGCTGATCTGGCAGGTCCTGATGCACACCACCAGGGCGAAAATAGGCGGCGTGCAGACGCGCGCCACAAGCGCGTTCATAGAACACCATCAGCTTTTCACGTTCCTCAAAACCCCACAACGGCGGGGTCAGCGCACCGACGTCCATTGCTTGGGTCGTGACGTTCAGCAGGTGGCTAAGAACGCGGCCAATCTCGGAGTACAGCACACGGATCAACGATGCGCGACGCGGCACTTCGGTGCCGGTCAGCTTTTCAATCGCCAGACACCAAGCGTGTTCTTGGTTCATCGGCGCCACATAATCGAGGCGATCGAGATACGGCAGGTTTTGCAGATAGGTGCGCGATTCCATCAGCTTTTCGGTGCCGCGATGCAGCAGGCCAATGTGGGGATCGCAACGTTCTACGATCTCGCCATCCAGTTCCAATACCAAACGCAGCACGCCGTGGGCGGCAGGGTGTTGGGGGCCGAAGTTGATGTTAAAGTTCCTGATCTGCTGCTCGTCAGTTGCAGCGTCAGTTGACCCGTCATCATATGTGTTCACACGGATATCGCCGTCCATCATGGCTTAAGCCCTCGCTTGATTGTCTTGCCACCGCTGTGGCAGGGGGCCGATGTCACGGGCCACCCATTCATAGTGTTCATTCAATAATCCCAGCGCACGGGGGCGCAGTTTGTCCAGCATCACAACCTGCTGCCCAATGTGGGCAGGCTGCGGTATTTCAGCCTTCATAGGCGCAATGCCAAGGAATTCACAGACCCGCGCCAAACCTTGGGGCGTAAAAAG
>RCNF010002359.1_pt1 | contig 10122 bp, 6 predicted proteins | sample 2041311 | NCBI WGS metagenome assembly RCNF01 (sample SAMN09708228, study PRJNA481090) | Marine sediment metagenome, whole genome shotgun sequencing project. | biome: marine sediment; feature: ocean; material: sediment; isolation source: Sewage treatment plant 2 marine sediment (STP2) ... | reverse complement strand
GGAGGGTAGAGTAGATAAATTTGCCCTCGGGAACAAGACTGGTTAAGTGTCGGCGTTCAGGCGATAATTAACAATTCGCCAGGCACAGGGCTTTTTTATTGTTCGTTGTTTTGGTTTGATTTGTTCGTCACTCGGTTCGACAAATTCATCTGGAATGAATTTGAACGCACGAAGTGTGGCCCGGAGGGTGTAGGGCAGGACGCCCTGAATACAAAATCGCCTGGAGCGATTTTGGATATCCGCGTTTTTAGCGGATGGCTCGAAGAGTCGCCTACATGGACGTGGGCGGTAATCCTTCCAGGCGCGCCATATTACGTAAGTATAAAAAAGCAGTTATCAGTCTACCTGGTAACTGCTTTTTTATTTCCCTTTCCGGGTGTGCCGGATAATGTGCGAATCTCTTCGCTTACCGTACCAAAGTTACTGATATTGTCCGCATATTCAGCCAGATGCTCAGGGGCTAAATGTGCGTATCTCATCACCATTTTGATATCAGACCAACCACCTAGCTCCTGAAGCACATACAGTGGTGTGCCGTTTTGTACAGTGAACGAAATGGCGGCACCGATAAATATTGGACCGATGTCTGACTTCTGGCCGAGGTAGGATAATTCTCTGTCTCTGATCTTGTGTTTACTCATATGTAAGTAAGGGATGTTTGTTTTTCTATTTAACTTTTTAAGTCCAGGGCTTTTGCATATTGTTTCGTTGTGTCATTACATAATTAGCCTGAAATTTTAAAGTTAATTAGAAGTTACTAATGCGTTTTAATCTGTTCTGTATGTTCTGTATGTTCTTTGTGTTCTTTGTGTTTTTACCTTGCAAACTCAGGGTAAGAACGTTAAATTGTGCACTAATTTATTGATTTAACTATTCATTTACTAAGGAAAAGCTTGTGCTACCAGTGAAGTTAAGAACTCTCCTCCAGACCACCGTCATCACCTTCCTGTTAGTTCATGCTGCCAATGCACTGGCCTCCGAAATAGATCCAGAAATTGAGGCATGTATCAGGAAGAACGCGCCAAAGGCGACTGCTATAGAGAAAATCAAGCTTATGCAAGAGGGCCAGATGTATGATGAGGAAAAGGTCCTCTCTGCAAAAGTATATTGGAAACATTCTCCTTCTGGAACTTCAAATATACTCGCCGTGTTTGACGAGCCGGATGATATATTAGGTTCTCGTCTTCTATTTCTTGAAAAGGCATCCGGGAACGAAATTTATTTGTATATGCCTGCATTATTCAAGGTGCGGCGAATTTCATCAGATAGAATCTCATCTTCAATGTATGGCATGGACTTCTCCTACGAAGACTTCCAGTTTATGTATAACATGTTAACAACTGCCGTTTCTGAACAACGTCCTGATACAGTGATAAATGGTGAACCAATGTATGTGTTTGCTATTACCTCAGGTGAAGGAGGGGGGTCTATATATGAAACGATTTATTCCTATTTTGATAAGAAGTCTTGTGTAGTGCAGAAGGTTGAGTTTTATGAACAGGGCGGCACGTTACGTAAAGTTCTTGTTACCGACCCAGCTTCAATAAAAATGGTAAATGGAATATTGGTTCCTCACAAACTTCAAATGAGTGATATAAAAGAGGAAAGCAAAACGGAGTTAACAGTGATTTCAGTGATTGTGGATTCTCCTATTCAGGACGAACTATTTGATCCTGCGCAGTTAAAGAATCATCGTGGCATCGACTGATACACGTTATCTGCCAAGCTGCGGATCATTACCTGTACTAATTTGCCGCAATCCGAGGGTTATTGTTGGGGTGGTGCTAATCCTTTTCCTGTTGGCGATTCTGCAGATCTACAATCCCTTCACCGGTGAATTGCATGTCAGGGTAGACTCGTCAGAACGAGCTATGCTTGGTACGAGCCATGAGGGCTGGGAGTTTTATCAGTTAGCTCGCGACACTTTCGGGAATGACGAAACAATAATGGTTGCTATTGATGCTAGTGATGTTTTTTCGCCAGCGTCTGTCGACCTTATTTCACGGCTTACTGACAGACTTTCCAAAGTACCTGGTGTACAGAGTGTTGTTTCACTAACTAATGCGCTGACAATTCGCGCTACAGAATACGGCATGGATATTGCGCCCATGATGAAAAAGGCGCCTGAAACAGCTGAAGATTATGATGAGCTGCGTAGCAATGTGCTGGCAAATCCACTTATTTCCAATGCTCTAATCTCTAAAGAAAACGATACATCGGCAATTCTTGTAAATCTTGAGAATAATGAGGAGCTGGATTTTCTCAAACAGGTTAAAACGGCTATTGATTTGATCGTCAGGGAAGAGGCAGAAAGCACGAAAGTTTCAGTAACAGGCGCACCGCTTATAAAACTTGCAACGACAGAAACTGTTCTTGATGATCTTGTAACTTTCCCACCGATGATAACGCTGGTGATGATGATCTTGTTATGGCTTCTGCTTCGTAGCATTGCCAGTGTTTTTATACCGCTGATGACAGTTATCATTTCAGTTGTATGGACAGTAGCAACTATTACAGCGCTTGGTTATTCGCTAAATATTTTAACTACGTTAGTTCCGCCACTGTTAATGATTTTAACGCTTTCGTATTCCATGTACCTTGTCTCTGATTTTCGGCTGTCAGCACAAAAAGGACTAACAGGAGGTGATGGCAGTGCAGAGATTCTACGCAAGGCATCGCTACCACTTTTGCTTGCTGGCCTAACTACTACAGTTGGGTTCTCATCATTGTATCTGAGCGAATTAAATGCTATTCGTGAATTTGGTCTTTTTGCTGTCATAGGCGTAATCTATGCAACAATTGTTACACTGACCTTTACACCAGCACTGCTTGCTTTGATGTATCGACAGCCACGCTCAGTGACAAAGCTCCAGTCTGTAGTTAAAGAAACTAAATTTGATTATATTCTTAATCGTGTTGCCCGTTTTGATGCTAAGCACCGAATCACTATATTTATTATTGCGGGTATCGTATTTGTCGTTAGTGTTGCTGGCATGTCTCAATTACGAGTTGGTATCGAGCATATTAGTAACTTCCATCCTGATTCAGAAATAAGGCAGTCTTTTGAACACGTTAATGACAAACTGAATGGTATCAATCCATTCAATATTGTAGTGCAATCGCAAATCCCGAATGCCTTTAAGGAACCGACAAATTTGAGAGCGATTGAAGCGCTGCAACAGTGGCTTGAGCGGCAACCTGAAATTGGTGGTGTTACTTCTTTAGTCGATTACATAAAATTCGTAAACCTGTCTTTTAATGACAATGATCCCAGTTTTGATAAAATTCCAGATAGCAAGAAAATTGTAGGGCAGTTGCTCTTCTTCACGGAAAATGATGATACAGAGCGTCTGGTTGATTCCAGTCACCGGGCAATAAATATTATTGTACGTGCAAATGTAATCGATTCGGATGAGATTTCAAATCTGGTTGAACGCATTAATACCAGACTTGAAAAACTCCCAGGCCACATGATTGCAAGGGCAACTGGAAATCCTGTTCTTATGAATCAGGCAATTCAGGATATTATGTGGGGCCAGGTTGAGAGCGTCTTTTTAACATTAATAATTGTATACATAATTTTGGCCAGTCTTTTTCTATCATTCAAGATTGGCCTAATAGCAATTATCCCGAACATTCTCCCTGTTGTTGTCTATTTCGGTACATTAGGTCTTATGGGTATTAGCCTGAATCCTAGCACCAGTTTGATTGCACCGATGATAATCGGGGTAGCTATCGATGATACGATTCATTATTTTACGCATTATAATCGTATTGCCAGAAAACAACTTGATCCGGAAAAAGCAACCATGATGACGATGGGCGTGGTTGGGCGCCCAGTTACTTTTACATCATTAGCGTTATGTGTAGGTTTTTTGGTAATGACGACAAGTGATTTACGCATGCAAGCGCAAGTTGGTGGTATGGCCAGTTTTGCTTTACTGGTAGCCTGGTTATCAGATATTTTTTTAACGCCAGCATTATGCAGTCGAATGAAAATTGCTACACTGTGGGATGTTTTAGCACTTGACCTTGGAAAAAGGCCTCAAGATACCATTCCATTATTCAAGGAGCTTAGCAGTTTCCAGGCACGTGTTGTTGTTCGTTTGGCTAGCATCAAGAAGGTTAAAGCAGGTGAGCGGCTGATAGAATTTGGCCAGCCTGGCAAAGAAATGTATACAGTTATTGATGGAAGCTTAGAAGTATCAATTGAGCATGACGGTAGGAAAACAAACCTGGAAGCTCTTAGTAGAGGTAATACCTTTGGTGAAGCAGGGTTATTTTTTGCTACTCGTACAGCGAATGTTGATGTTATTAAGGATGCTAGACTTGTTTGCATCACGCGTGAAAATCTTGAGACTTTAAAGCGCCGATACCCGAGCATAGCTGCACAGTTGTTTTCTAATCTGAATGAAATATTGAGTACGCGTCTTGTGCATGCAACAGACAGGTTAAAGTAGAATGCAGTACAAGGTTAATATAGGGATGATGGCATTTTCGCCAGGTGCAGCTACTTAGCCTGTATGCTGAAGCAGCGCTGTGGCCTTTTCTAAATCCTGGTTCTCACTGTCTGTTTTGAACCAGGACACAATGCTATTGAGCAGATCTTTGGCCTCATGCTTTTTGCCTTGCCCGATCCATAACCTTCCAATGCTGATCGCAGCCCTTAATTCCAAAGATTTTGCCTGTTGTTTACTGGCCAAATTTAGCGCTTTCTGAAAATAGCGTTCAGCTTGTTGCTCATCAGCCATATCCTTGAGTGCAATTTCCCCATAGAGCCGTAGCTGTTCCGATTGCCACCAGAATTCTTGTGTTTTTTCACTGAAATCCAGTGCATTCTGTATACATTGCTGCGCATCTTTTAAATTGTCTTCCTGCAAGTAGGCTTGGGCCAATAGTGTATAAAAATACCCGGTCCCCAACTTGGACCCAGTTTCCTGCCAGGTTGAAAGACCTAGTAGCATCGTATTTGCGGTGGACACTGATTGTTTTCCCCCGTTGGTAGCCCACGCTATCATAATCTCATCCCAGCCCACCCAAAACTTAAAACCCTGCTCCTGTGATATCGTTAGTGCTTTTAGTGCGCACTGTTGAGTTTTCTCTTTGTTTCCTGAAAATTGATAAAACCATGAAGCAAAGCTTTGTGCTAAGGCGATACTGAAAGGGTGGGCAAGTTTATCGGCTAAATCTACTGCATTCTGCATATTTCTACGAGCCTTCTCGGGGTATCCCAGCATCCAGGATGTCCACGCAGCGTACGACAAGCAAGTAACGCGTGGATCCACAACGTCATAAATATCCGCAATCAATACCTCTGACATGTGACTTTGCACTTTCCCCACATTAATTACCTGGTCTGTATGCTCGAGGGAATCTTCGAACTCCCCCATATAAAACAGTGTCGCACCCATGGCACGGTTAGCAGGTGTTGGAAATGAATCATTATGCGTGGTTTTCGAAAGTTCCAGTAATTCAGCAGCCTGGTTTTTGGCTATGGCATATTTTGCACGTAACATATTGAGGCGCCAAAGTCCGTACAGAGCTCGAAAAATATATGGAATATCGTTTGTATTTTCGCTAAGTGTTCGCGCTCTCTGGTAGGTCTGATCAACTTCTTCCGCGCAGTAGCCCTTGGTGGCAGTCAACGGTGCACCAAGTGATATCTGCAACATAATTTCAGTAGCCAGTTTTTTATTATCTTCAGGGAGACTCTTTAACACTTCAAGTCCTTTACGAAGATGCGCTATAGCCTCTTCGTGCGCAGACTGACGAATAGCAATTTCACCAGCCATGTGCCAATAAGTCGTGGCCCGCTCATTATTACCGGCTTCTGTGTGGTGGTGCGCGAGCAATTCAGGTCGGACCTTGGTATCGTTATTAAATTGTTTTTCAAGAACCTGTGCAATTATTTTGTGATAACCCTTCCGTTCCTTTTTTAACACTGAATGGTAGGCAACATCTTGAATTAGTGCATGCCTGAAAAAATAACTGCACTGTGGTGGAGTACCCTTGGCATGTAAAATCTGTATTTTAACCAGCCGGGATAAGTTATCCAGTAATATTTCATTTTCTAGTCCAGATACTGCACTAATAAGCTCAAAAGAAAATTCTCGACCCAGTGCGGATCCGAGCTGAGCTAACCGTTTAGCAGATACTGAATTATCTAAACGTGCCATTAGAGAGTCCTGCAATGTCATTGGCACAGCAATTAAATCCAGTGGAGCGGTTAGTTCATAGTGTCCGTTTTTTTCCTCAAGAATACCAGATTCCAGTACCTGGTTAATTACCTGCTCTACAAATAGTGGCACGCCATCGGTTTTAGATATAATCCGCGCAAGCAGATCTTTTGGCAGCGACTTGCTATCCGTAATCTGGTTTACCATCGACTCCATTTGTTCATCTGTCAAACGCTCCAGAAACAGCTGCGTAATGTTAGCGTGCGACTGCCAGTGATGCTGGAATTCTGGCCTATGATTAAGCAGGCAAAGGCAATTCTCGGATTCAATCCTTCTGGTTATCAAACCAATCACGTCAAGTGTTGATGGATCTGCCCAATGCAGATCTTCCCAGATAAGTAATAACGGTTTTTCTTTAGCTTTATCGAGAAATATGGAGCTAAAAATTTCTTTTATTATTTGTTTTTTACGCTCTGATGAAAAGCTATTGGCTGGGTAATCCGTATCCAGAGGGATAGACAGTAGTGACGCGACTAATGGCACTGATTCACCCACAGGGTAACTGCTTTCAGATAGAAATGTTTCCAGTTTTGCTAACTTGCTAGCGGGTGTGTCATCGCGTGAAAAATCCAGCGTAGTTTCCAGAAAATTTAGGATGGGATAATATGCACTGTTGGCATGATATGGTGAGCACCTGAGAATTATCCGGAATGCATCGTCTTCAGAAACATGTTTGCTTATGGTGCTGATCAACCGTGATTTTCCAATACCGGGTTCACCGCTGATCATAATAATTTGACCCAGGCCTTGTTTGCATAAACTCCAACGATGAACCAATAGCTTGATTTCTGTTTCGCGCCCAATAAATCCCGCTCGTGCGTCCAGTTGATCAATGTTGAAGTTATGCTGGGTTCTCGCGTCACTTAAAACCTGGAACAAGCTGATTTCTTCCTTAACGCCTTTAAGCTGTGAACTGCCAAGTTTCTTAAAATTGAAATGGCTACCCGCCAGCCTGTGAGTTGTTTGACTAATAACGATGGTATTGGGTTCAGTAAGATTTTGGATCCTGGCGGCAATGTTGGGCGTATCTCCTAGTGCCAGTTGTTCCGTGTTGAGGCCTTCACCCACATCTCCCACTACTACCAGGCCAGTATGAATACCAATACGAATGCGCAGGTCGATGTTGTTTTCGATATTGAGGATTTGATTTTTTTCTTTAATGGACTCAATTGCGCCAAGTGCTGCAAGAATTGCCCGTTGGGGATCATCCTCGTGTGCCTGGGGGTAACCAAAATAAACCAAAATCCCGTCACCTAAATACTGGGCAATATGTCCTTTATATTTTTTAACTTCACTGCCGACACTTAACTGGTAAACTTGTAATAGTTCGTGTAACTCCTCCGGATCCAGAATGGTTGAAAGCTCGGTTGAGCCTACAAGATCACAAAACATCACAGTAAGTTGGCGCCGCTCGGCGTGACTGGTGTGGTTTAATATACCTTCAGCCGGTGCTGCTTGCTGTGAGTTATTGACTGCACCGGTCTTATCAAACTCATTATCATCGATAGTAGCTGTATGACTATTATTCCATACAAGTACTTCACCATCTTCATCATGGGCAAGTTGCATGCCTTTGATAAGTTCATATTTGATATCTTCCAGGTAGTCATCATCCAGGTTAAACTGACGTTTCAGACCACGATAGGTAACCCGTCCCCGGCTTTCAAGGAGTAAAACGATGCCATCAATTACTTCCTGAAAGTCCATAGATTACAATTCCTGTTTTGTACGCATAAATATAAGTATAGCAAGGCAAGTTTCCATTGCCTTAGCCTCGAGAGTGTATTAGTGTTCACGTCTTGTATGTTGCTTCGCTAGCTGCTGACAGAGATTTTCAACAGGATTATACGGAAATTAAATCTATCTTTAAGTCAGTAATAAGAATAAGGAGTTGCACTTGATTATCAAATTTTATGGCGTTCGTGGCTCTATCCCCGCTCCAGGCCCGGCGGCGGCCAGGTACGGCGGCAATACATCTTGTGTTTATGTTCAGCTTGATAATGGACGGAACATTATATTTGATGCAGGAACAGGCTTACGCATATTAGGAAAGGAATTAATCAAAAGTAGTAAGCCAATAAACCTTATTCTATCTCATGGTCATTGGGACCATATACAAGGTTACCCATTTTTTGCACCAATCTACCAGGCTGATCGTGAGATTAATGTATTCACCAACGTTGCATGTGGGCAGAGTTTGTTATGTTCATTATTTGAACAAATGGACGGTAGTAATTTTCCAGTCAAATCAAATGAGCTGCCTTCTCACAGCAGTTGCATTTTCAAAGGTGCCGAAAGTGTACTCTTCGAGAAAGGCATTAATCTGGTGAGGAAACCACTTAATCATCCAGGTTGTGGTAGCGCTTATCGAATTGAAGAGAATGGTATTACTGCAGCATATATTACAGACAATGAGCTTGAACCCCCTGGTAAAGTGCATACAAGCTATGATGAGTGGGTGGAATTTTGCCATGGCATCGATGTCCTTATTCATGATGCGCAGTACACGGAAGAAGATATGCCGCATAAACATGGCTGGGGTCATTCACTGATTTCCCAGGTACGCCAGTTGGCGGTGGATGCTGAAGTTGGTGCATTGGTTATGTTTCACCACGACCCGGATCGTACCGATGGTGAGCTCGACGAAATTAAGCGTGAAAATGAAATCTTCTTCAGTGGTAAACACGCTTCCATAAAAAGCTTCTGTGCTTATGAAGGACTGGAAATCAAGCTGACTAAATCAGTTGCTGGCGGAGATACTCTGTACGAGATTGTCTAGTTGTTAATCAGAGGTGCCCTAGATAAACCGTATGCCTTTAACATTGGCATACATAACACAAGCCGCTTAACTTGTTGTATCTAGATCTTGCTGATTTTTCATCGAAGCATGCCCTGCCGAGTAAACTATAGTGTGTCTGGAAAATGCATCAGATATATTAATATTGTGAGTAAGGGTAATGTTGGGTAAAGATCAAGGTTTGACTACTTGATAGATAATCTGTCGTTACCATTGCTGCGGTAGTATCTTTTGTATGATGATTTTTTTTCCTTCAATCTGGATGTAGCCACCAGTTCTTAGATCTTTCAATATACGACTGATCATTTCTCGAGAAGAGCCGACTCGATTAGCAATAGCCTGATGGGTTAATTTTTCGGTAATTTGCTGTCCATTTTCTTCTTTGGCTAATTCTAGTAATAAGTGTGCAGTTCTTCCATATACATCCATTAGTGCAAGACTTTTTACACTGTTGGTTAAAGTGATATGTCGCTGCGCCATACCTTTAAGTAAAGTAAGTGCGATGCCGGCATGTGAGTTTAGAATTGAATCAAAAGCTGTACGTGAAATAATGGAGAGTTTACAATCTTCAATAACCATGATTGAAGCGGTTCTTGGCGTGTCAACCAGAAGTGCTATTTCACCAAAGAATTCCCCTGGTCCAATGGTATTCAGTATCATCTCCTTGCCTTCGTTATCACTAAGATAAGCTTGCAAACGACCAGAAAAAATAACGTACAGTGAGTCAGATAAATCACCCTCATTGATAAGTACTCGATTTTTCGGATATGAATGATAGGCTGCACTTTCAGATAAGATTTGTAATTCCTCATCATTTAGTTGTGAAAACATCGGGATACTTGCAAGTGCAGATGTAGATTGTGTCATGGTTGTACCGTGAAAATATTGTTGTTTGATTAGTGCATTTTTGGGGTGTCTTCTTCTAAGTCAGGCTATGAAAAAGCTTTCAATGGTTTTTATCTGCTTGTTGTTCAGATATAAGTTTTCTCACTGCTGTCCCGTTAACTTTGCTGTGTTGTCTATTATTCTTACACAGTTTGAATGATGCTTATTTATACTACCCGAGACATGAACTGGAACCCGTCGCCT
>RCNF010003043.1_pt1 | contig 10125 bp, 8 predicted proteins | sample 2041311 | NCBI WGS metagenome assembly RCNF01 (sample SAMN09708228, study PRJNA481090) | Marine sediment metagenome, whole genome shotgun sequencing project. | biome: marine sediment; feature: ocean; material: sediment; isolation source: Sewage treatment plant 2 marine sediment (STP2) ... | reverse complement strand
TTTATAAATGGCTGAGGGACCAGGATTCGAACCTGGGTTAACGGGGCCAGAACCCGTCGTCCTGCCGCTAGACGATCCCTCAGCAGATTAACGTAAACAAATACACAAAAGCATGATACCAGTCAAGACAATTTCTATGTTTTGGACACAAATTACTACGGATGGTCAGTTGTTAATTTGTTCAGGCTGAAAATCTATCTTCTTGACCTAACCCCTCTTATTTGATAGAAAAATAGTAAGCGTTCACAGGATGCAGATTGTACAACCTTTTTGTTTCGAATGGGCGTGAATGAGTACAAAACGAGATATGATAGAGAATTCCATGAAATATAAGCGTCAACGGGAAGAAATGGTTAAAAGACAGATCGAAGCACGTGGGATAACAGATGAAAAAGTTATTGCCGCTATGCGCAATGTTCCAAGACATCTTTTTGTCAGCGAAGCGCTGACAGATCAGGCGCATGGTGATTTCCCTCTTCCCATCGGAGAACAGCAAACCATATCACAACCATATATTGTTGCTGAGATGACCCAGGCGCTGCAACTTTCTAAAGAAGATCGAATCCTGGAAATTGGGACAGGCTCAGGATATCAGGCTGCCATTATTGCTCAAATCGGATATCGTGTTTATACTATTGAAAGGATACACTCACTTCTATTGAAAGCCCGCAGTCTTTTTGACAGGCTTTTATATCATAATATCATCACCCGGTATTCTGACGGAACTACAGGATGGGCGGATCAAAGCCCTTTTGATGCCATAATCATTACGGCAGGAGCTCCGTCAATTCCGCAAACACTTGTAAACCAGCTCGCCGTGGGAGGACGTATGGTGATACCTGTTGGTGATCAGTATTCCCAGGAACTGATTAAACTTCATCGGGAAAAAAATGGAATACATAAAACCAACCTGGGAGGATGTCGGTTTGTTAAACTCATTGGTGAACACGGCTGGAGAGAAAAATAAATGCTTCGCCGTCTTTACGACTGGGTACTGCACTGGGCTGAAACACCTTATGGATCATGGGCGCTATTTTTATTGGCTTTTTGTGAATCCTCTTTTTTCCCTATTCCTCCCGATATACTTCTTATTGCTCTCGCTGTTTCCATTCCGAAAAAATCATTTAAATATGCACTGATATGCTCAGCGGGGTCAATATTGGGAGGGTGTCTTGGTTATTTGATCGGATGGCAGTTTATGGCCGGCATCGGGGAAAGAATTATTTCCTTATACGGACTTGGACAAAAATTTGAATACATTAAAGAGCTGTACGTTACATACGATGCATGGGCTATTGGGATTGCAGGATTTACACCCATACCTTACAAGGTCTTCACTATCTCTGCAGGCGCATTTAAAATAAATTTTTGGGTATTTATTGTCGCATCCATGGTTTCAAGATCTGCACGCTTTTTTCTTGTAGGAGGGCTTATTTATTTATTTGGGCCAAGGATTCAATCTTTTATTGATAAATACTTCAACATTCTGGTTGTTGTATTTACTATCCTTCTAATAGCAGGTTTTATCATAATCAAGTACTTTTTTTAACTGAGGGGTCGGGGAGTTTCTCTTCAAAGGTTTTTTGGTGAACCGTTTGCGCTTTAATGATTGTCAGCGGTTTGCCTGGGAAATCGCCTATTCGCCCGTACAAGTCTTAACAATCATATCGAAGAACTGGCGTACGGCAGCTATCTCGCTGAAATGAGATTTGAGCCAGCCCCAGTAGACAGATTTCCACGACAGCGATGATCGTCTCTGCCTGTATAGACTTAACGCAGAAGATAGGGGGCGGCTACAGGAGGCTGTAATTATTTGTTATGGCTTGTACGGGCGAATAGGCGATTCCCCAGGCAAACAGATCAGAGATTGAGAAACTCCCCGACCTCTCAGTTAACTGCACCTGGAAAACCCGCATGAATGACAAACCAGGCAGCCTTCTTCATGCGACAATACGCTGCTGCATTCCGGGCACACACCCATCATTGGTTTGTTTTCTTCTACAAAATTAGAATCGGTTATATGATTCAGTATCTGTGCAATTGCATCCGGGCAGGAAAGTACCTGCTTTCCATTTTGCCATGCGGATTGCGGGCATCTAATACCGATCAGTTGTTTAACTATGGCATCAACTTTTACTCCTGACCGCAAAGCAAGAGATATCAGCCTTCCTGAAGCTTCAATCTGAGAAGAAGCGCATCCGCCGGTCTTTCCCATCTGGGCAAAAACTTCGCACATTCCTTCTCTGTCAGAATTTACTGTAACGTATAGTTTCCCGCATCCTGTAGATATGCGCTCAGTCACTCCACTGGTACGTTCCGGTCTGGGTCGCGGGAGGATTTTTTCAGGTTTGTCTTTTCCTCTGCCGATGTTTAAAACCTGCCGGTCCCTGCTTCCGTACCTGTATATCGTAACGCCCTTACATCCGTAGTTATGGGCAAGAAGGTATACTTTTTCGACATCTTCTTTTGTTGCATCAGCAGGAAAATTGACGGTCTTTGAAACAGCGTTATCCGTATATTTCTGAAATACAGCCTCGATTTTTACATGCCATTCGGGTAAAATATCATGTGATGTTCTGAAAAACTTTTTAATATGATCCGGAACCTTGTCAATATTCTGCAGGGAACCGGCACTTGCTATTTCGCTTGCAAGGGCATTAGAGTAAAATTTTTCTTTTTTTGCTATTTTGACAAACAACGGATGCATTTCATATAGAGATTTTCCGTCAAGCACATGCCTTTCATGGGATACAGCAAAAACAGGCTCTATGCCACCTGAAGTGCTGGCTATTATGCTGATAGTGCCGGTTGGTGCAATGGTGGTTGTGGTTGCATTTCTCATATATGGAGTGGAAGAATTATCAAATATACTTTTTTTATATGAGGGAAAATTTCCTCGCTTTTCTGCAAGCGCAGCAGATGCATTCTTCGATTCTTGTGAAATAATAGACATAACCTTTTCTGCATGGGAAACTGCCTCATCGGAATCATAAGGAATTTCCAGTTGCAAAAGCATATCAGCAAAACCCATAACACCAAGACCGATTTTGCGGGTCTTTTTAGTCATTTCTTCAATACAGGCGAGAGGGTACTTATTGACTTCTATAACGTTGTCGAGAAAATGAACTGCATCGAAAACTGTTTTTTTAAGGCGAGTAAGATTAAGCTGATTGTTAGTTATCATTTTTGAAAGGTTAATGGAACCGAGGGTGCAGGATTCATAAGGCAAAAGAGGTTGCTCCCCGCAGGGATTTGTTGCTTCAATACTCCCAAGCAATGGTGTTGGATTATTTCGGTTTATGCTATCAATAAAAATAATACCGGGCTCACCTGTCCGCCATGCAGAATCTACAATTGTTTCAAATATTTTACCTGCAGAGACATGCCTTGAAACTTTTCCTGTCCTTGGATTTATAAGGTCGTAGTCAGCATTATTTTTCAGCGCATCCATGAAAACATCGGTCAGTGCAACCGATATATTAAAATTATTCAGATGGTCATGATCGTTTTTTGACATAATGAATGCTTCTATGTCAGGATGATCAACACGCAGTACCCCCATATTGGCACCTCTGCGGGTTCCACCCTGTTTGACGGTTTCAGTAGCCCCGTCAAAAACAGCCATAAATGAAAGAGGGCCGCTTGAAACACCTGCCGTTGATAAAACCACATCCTTTGCAGGACGAATTCGGGAAAAAGAAAATCCTGTCCCTCCCCCGCTTTTATGTATCATTGCAGTATGTTTCAATGTCTCAAAAATACTTTCCATAGAGTCTTCAATAGGAAGAACGAAACATGCTGCAAGCTGTCCTAAACGTCGGCCGGCGTTCATAAGGGTTGGTGAATTGGGTAAAAACCACATGTTAGATAGCATTTTAAGAAATTTTTTTTCTGTTTTATCAACATCCGCACCGCTTTCAAATATTGCGTCCGCTCCTGCGATACTTTTTGCAACCCTGGTAAACAGTCCCTCGATCGTTTCTTTAATATTGCCGCTGCTGTCTTTTTTTAGATAACGCTTTTTAATAACAACTTCAGCATTTTCTGAAAGTGATATTTTCATGGCTTTTGTATGTATTATACCTCGGATTGAAAAATATGCCCAAATGAGCCTTCAGATGATCCGAATGCAGCTTTTCATATAATCTAAAATATTACTATATTTCAAAGCCGCCGGTCGCATTCATTTGTCTTTTATACCGTACTTTTCTTTTAATTTCCGGTTTACCAGAGGAGGAACCATGCCGCTCACGTCACCGCCAAAACGCGCTGCTTCCTTTATTATTGACGAACTTGTGAAAATCCAGCGAAGACCGGTCATAAGGAAAACAGTTTGAACTTCTCTATTTAAGCGGCGATTCATCAACGCCATCTGAAACTCATATTCGAAATCAGAAACAGCTCGCATTCCACGGAGTAATGCACAAGATTTCTTTTTAGCCGCATAATTTACAAGAAGCCCGTCAGAGGTATCCAGCTCAACATTTGAAAAATTTTCCATGCTTTTTTCAAGCATATCTATTCTTTCTTCAATGGTAAAAAGGTAATCTTTGCCGGGGTTGTATAAAATGGCAACAATGATCTTATCAAAAATCTTTAGCCCCCGTTTAAGAATATCAAGATGTCCGTTTGTAACCGGATCAAATGAACCAGGGTATATGGCAACTTTTTTCATGTAATAACCGTTCCTTTTACCACAGGTGGCACAGAACTCATATAGGTAACTATTTAATAAACCAATAAATTCTCTGTGTTCTCTGTAAGCTCAGTGGTGAAAAATAACTTTTTACGAATTAATCAAAATTATATCACATAATTTAAAAACGAAACAAGCGTTTTTCCGTATTTCCTCTGATCTGTGATTTCAAAAACCGCCGGTTCTTTTGGAATCGGTTCCCGTACAGAATGCTCGACAATGATTAAACAGCCCTTTTCCATGCAGCAGCTAAGGTGAAGATTGAGTAAAGCCGGTTTTAAAAAATTTTTATCATAAGGCGGATCCATAAAAACAAGATCAAATGCCGGATTTGAATGTTCAATGCACGTTAAATTTTTAGTTATATCCCATTTAATAACTTTAAATCTATCGTCAAGATTGCATGATTTAATGTTTTCTCTTATTGCAGATACAGCGCTTTTAGAGATGTCAATGAATACGGCAAACTTAGCCCCGCGACTTAAGGCTTCAATGGCGAAAGCACCAGTTCCGGCGAAAAGATCCAATATGCAAGTATTTTCCACATTAAAGGCAATAATATTAAATATTGATTCGCGCAGCCGATCAGATGTTGGTCTTGTTTTCGTCCCTTTAATCGAATGTAATTTTTTGCCCTTTAAATCGCCACTGATAATTCTCAAACCCTTATCCTTAAGGAAACTTTGTAACTCAGCCTATCCACCTGTGTTACCTTTATTAATTGAATTTTTTTATTTTCTTATGAAGATAACTCCTTCCAACCCCTATTACTTTTGCTGTTTTTGTTATGTTGCTATTATTAAGAAAGAGCTTTTTTAGTATAAATTCTTTTTCAAAAGCTTTTTTTGCTTCCTTAAAATCATCCATCAATAAAAACTGCGGCTCAAGCAATTCCGGCTGTTTGACTCCACCGGGGTAATAGGAATCAGGTAAATCGGTTTCTTCTATTATATCCCTTTTTACCATGATGGTCAGCCGTTCTAAAAGATTCTTCAGCTCCCTTACATTTCCAGGCCACGGATAACTGCGGAACAAATCTAGGGCTTTGGGGGCTAATTTTTTTCTGGTTGTTTGATTTTGCTTGGCAAATTCAGCAAGGAAAATATCCACTAAAAGTGGAATATCCTCACATCGCTGTCTTAATGCCGGAACATTGATTGGTATCACGTTAAGACGGTGGTAAAGATCCTCTCTGAAACTTCCCTTTTCAATTTCTTCTTCAAGACCTTTGTTGCTTGCTGCAATGACCCTTACGTTCACCCTTAATGTTCTACTCCCACCAACTCTGTGGAATTTTTGCTCCTGAAGTACACGCAAAATCTTAGACTGAGTTTTTAAACTCATGTCACCGATTTCATCGAGAAAAATGGTTCCGTTATTGGCCATTTCAAATCGGCCTATTTTTTTTGCGGTTGCTCCTGAAAAAGCTCCTTTTTCATGACCAAATAATTCACTTTCGATTAATTCTTCGGGTATTGCAGCACAGTTGACGGCAATAAGCGGCTGATGTGCCCTTGGGCTTAACTGGTGTATTGTTCGAGCGACTAGTTCTTTACCCGTACCGTTCTCTCCTGTTATTAATATCCATGTTTCTGTCGGGGCTGCTGTTTCTATTTGTTTCCTAAGGAATTCGGTAGGTGCACTTTTTCCGCTTATGGAATTTTTTTCGATTGTTTTTTTTCGCAAGTATCTGTTTTCTTCTTCCAGTCGCCTGAAATCTAAAGCATTGTTAATTGAAACAATTATTTTGTCTATAGAAAGCGGCTTTTCAATCAAATCAAATGCCCCAAGCTTGGTAGCTTTTACCGCAGTTTCAATGTTCCCGTGACCAGTGATAATGATTACCTGGATATAAGGATTACCTTTTTTTATCTCTTTTAAAGTTTCTATGCCATCAATGCCGGGCATCCATATGTCAAGCAAAACCAGGTCCGGGGATTCCTTATCAATGATCTTCAATGCTTCATAACCATTTGAAGCGGTTATAATTTCAAACCCTTCATCAGAAAGAAGACCTCCAAGGGATTGCAGGATGGACGGTTCATCATCAACAATTAAAACAGATGGAAACATATTTTTTTCTCCTTGTCTCTACCTCTTACACGGGCAGTTCTATAACAAATTTAGCGCCGTGGGGAATATTATCTCTAGCACTTATCATTCCGCCATGATCAGCAATAATTGAATTTACAATTGTAAGTCCTAAGCCCATACCGGCTTTTTTTGTTGAAAAATTCGGCTCAAAAAGACGTGTTTTATCTTCATCGGAAATGCCCACACCATTATCTGCTATTTCCAAACGTACTTTTTTTAAGATGGAGTCATGGGCTAAAGAAATAATAATGCTCCCTTCATTTTTTATCGCAGCAATGGCATTGTCAACAAGATTAATCATTGCCTGTTTTATCTGCTGGCGATCAAGGCTCAGATTCGGAAATTTATTCGGAATGTTTGTTTTAAAAGTAATTTTTTGATAACCTTCTTTATAAAGCGCTAGTGTTTCTTCAATTATTGGGGGTAATTTGCAGGGTTTCGGATCTGCAGAGGGAAATCTGGCAAATGATGAAAATTCGTTTACAAGATTCCGAATCAGATCGGAATTGTCAATTATCATTCGGATGCACTCATTAAAAACCGGTGCATTAACCTGTTCGGAATATTTCCGTTTAAGACGCTGAGCTGAAAGAGCTATGGGCGTTAAAGGGTTTTTTACTTCATGAGCAATCCTGCGAGCAACTTCACGCCATGCTGCCATCCGCTGCCCTTTTTCCAATTCTGTTAGATCATCAAATACCATTACAATGCCCACATGATTCCCGGTATCGTCCTTAAGTGCATTAGCATTAATCAAGAAGCTCCGCGACCTTCCTTCAATAGATAATCTTAAAGGCAATTCGACTGAATCTTTCTTGGAATTTGTAATATCTTCCATTACTTCTTCAATTAATTGCAGAGGCTGTCCGCCCAGCAGATTCTTATAACTCTTTTTCAAGATATCTTCAGACTTAAGATTTAACATCTTTTCAGCCGATTTGTTTGCAGTTGTGACGTATCCTCTCGAGTCAAGTGTTACTACACCGGCGGAGATATTTTCCAACACGATCTCCATGTATTGTCGCCGTTCTTCATTTTCAACATTCTGCTGCTGAAGCATCAGTGCGGAGAGTTCCAGTTGCTCCCTACCGATACGCAAATCTTTTGTCATCTTGTTAAAGGCTTCAACAAGGCTTCCTATTTCATCGTCAGCCACAGGATCGATACTAAAACCAAGCTCTCCTTCAGCAACCCTTCTGGCACCTTCAGCAAGTTCTTTTATTGGTATGCTTATTGATTTGGCCATGTAAAATCCAAACCATATGGCGCAAAACAGCACAAGAAATGCGACTATTGACAGTGATATGTAGTAGGTAATCTGAATCGGCTTTTTCATAAGTTTAATCTGCTGGTACTCTTCGAAACCTTTTGAAATTGATTTCATGTTCAAAGAAAGATCGGGAGGAATCATAGTTGTCACTACAACAAAAGCCAGCGTATCATTGGGCTTTGAACCGAAAGGGATTGTCCCAATGGTTTTGACGAGTTCTCCTTGTATAATTTTTTCGGTTATCGACCATGAACGTTTGGGAATAATTTTTTTAATAAGATCATCGGCGGACACCTCCTTAAAAGATTCTTTCCCCAGTTTCGGCGATAGAGCGAGCATAAGACGCTTTGAGTTTGCGGAATAAACCTCCACTGCATCAAAATTGAATGCGTTCTGTACAACCTGGATATAATTGGAAAGGGCTTTACCTTTATCCGGGCTTAAAAGGCTTTTTGCTTTTATCTGGTATGCGATTCTTTCCAGGAAAAACCGGTTGTCGTTTTCTATCCTTGTATATATACTTCTTCCGACGGATAGTGATTTTTCAAGGGATTGCTCCACCGGGACCTTAAACCAGAACTCCATGCTGGTTGTAATAAAGTTGATGGAAAATAAAAAGAGTATCACTGTAGGCAAAAGGGTGAGGGCGATAAATGCAACCACGAGCCTCGTGCGAAGCTTTGCTCCCATTACTTTGCGCTTTCTATCATAAAGCAGCTTTACTATATTTCTGAAAACAAGATATATTAATAAGATTGCTAACAGCAGATTGACATTAATCAAAATAAACATCAAAACTGTGTTGGAAACAGGAAAGTCGGTGAAATGTATGATTCTGCTTTCAGCAAAAGCCAGAAGTGAGACTATGACGATAATAATACCAATCAGGATGACTTCACGCTTTCGTCGTTTGCGATCAGAATCGATACTGGATGGTTTTTGTTTATCGGAAATATTTGCGTTCATAATATTGCGGGGAGAGGGTAACGAAAATTACAGTAAGAGACTTAGTAAATAAAATCTATTGTATACCAATCGGTTTCAAAGTCCCATAGAGAAACAAAAAACAGGACATAATGCAGATAAAACGGAAGGGTTAGTTTGCTAACCTCAGCCTTAGCTCTTGTTTGATACCGACTTCCTTTTTCGAGCTTGCTTAATAAGACAACCTCCAGGCTGTCAATCTCAGTCATCAGCTTTTGGGCTTGTTGAAAAGATTTGATAACCACGGGTTTGCTGTTTTTCCATGGTCTTTTAACAGTAAATTCCTTTTTCAAAGTATCGTATTTTACCGTATGAGTTACCTTTATGTCTGCTATACTCTTATCCGGCCAGAAATTTCGAATCCTGTATAAATTAACATAAAATGAAAAAGTAGCTGGCGCTCCGCTTAAAATAGCCTTCTTCAGTTTTTCTCTGAAAGCGCCTTCAACATTGAAATATATTAGAAGATCGTCACGTGTATTTGAGATATTTACATTAACAAGTTTTGCATCCTGTGCAAAAGCAGGAGTCTGAAAAAGAAAGAGCGAGCTAAGAAGTATGATAAATATTTTTCGATTCATTAGCGGTGTTATATCAAAACATAAAAGATTGGGAAAGATTGCAAAAAAAATACCAGATTAATTTATACCTGAAACCCTCTTAAATTGCAAGAGATTTTGATTGCAATTGTTCAAGTTCCGCAGAATCTTGGATTGTGCAGGTTTCCCATGATTTTTTCTGGGAAAAGAATTTTTCAAGAAAGGCGTGGTTGAAGGCATGCCCTGATTTAACAACAATTAAATGGCCTAAAATCGGCATCCCAAGAAGGGAAAAATCTCCGAGGCAGTCAAGCATTTTGTGCCGTACAAATTCATTTTCGAATCGCAAGCCATCTTCGTTAACTATGCTGTTTTTATCAATTACAACGGCATTTTCAAGTGAGCCTCCAAGGGCAAGGCCATAACGTTTCATATATTCTACTTCGTGCAGAAAACCAAAGGTTCGAGCCCTGGAAATTGTGCTTTCAAAGATTTCATCTGATAAATCTATGGAATAGGTCTGTTTTTTTATCAGAGGATGA
>RCNF010002660.1_pt1 | contig 10129 bp, 6 predicted proteins | sample 2041311 | NCBI WGS metagenome assembly RCNF01 (sample SAMN09708228, study PRJNA481090) | Marine sediment metagenome, whole genome shotgun sequencing project. | biome: marine sediment; feature: ocean; material: sediment; isolation source: Sewage treatment plant 2 marine sediment (STP2) ... | reverse complement strand
TTGCGATTTGCCCTCCTGTGAGGCTGTCCATGGGATAGATGATGATCATAGCACTCTCTTCCTTAGACATCTCCAGAAGCGCCTGTATCTGCCGCAGCTCCATTGCACCTTCTTGTCCAAGGAGTTGCTGGCTGGCCTCAGAAAGGGCGGTGGCGACTTCCATCTCGGCTGTTGCCTGGATACGTTTGGCTTTTGCGCTGCGTTCGGCGCGAGCGATGACGGCGAGTTCCTCGATAAGGGAGGGCGGGGCAGCAACATCTGTGACCCGCACCGCGCGCACATTCACGCCATAATCCGTTGCGGCAGCATCGATCTCAGATTTGAGCATGGTGCTGATTTTCTCGGTCTCACTCAGGAGGGTGCGCAGTTTGCTGCTGCCAATGGTGCTTTTCAGCGCTTCCATCGAAGCCCATTCTGTCGTCTTCCAATAGTCCTTAACGTCGATGGCCGCTTTCTCCGGATCCTCAACTTCGAGTTCGATCGCCGCGGTGATATCCACGGGGATATTATCCATCGTCAGCGTCCTCGTTGCCTTGACCTCATGCGTGGTGATACGGATGTCGATGATGCGGGCAACGGAATACAGGAAAGGCGGAACGATGAAGAATCCCGGGCCACGCACCCCGACGGATTTCCCCATGCGAAGCAGAACTATACGCTCCCATTCTGGAAGAACGTAAATCATTCTTGCCACAACGTTCGCGATCCAGATAATCACAATTGTCTTTATGATCCCAAACGCGAGCGGTACCCAGACGGGAGCAGAACCAGAGCTCACCATCCCCTCCCAGGCACGCTGGAAATCGGGCCGGGCAAACAACATCCAGAGGGGGACAGTGATGATAATCCATACTGCGCTGCGGAAAAAAGTTTGCACTGAATTGGTTTGACGTCGCATACTTCCTACCTCCTTATTCGGTGTTTGGGAAATAGCGGCTCCATCAAGAGCCTTGAGAGTTTCCATGATTTGTTGTCTTGATCTTGCCATTCAAACCTCCTACTTGAAAGACTTTTTGGTTGATGCCAGCAACCTTAATTATAAGCATAAGTTCTCGTCCGCATCCTTTGGTGACACAGACCTGATTTAAAACAGACAACCTTGCATTGGAGTTGGTCAGCGTCTCCTTTCATCTAAATTAGGAAGATGTTTGTATGCATGATGACATTTATAAATCCCCTGGGAAGTAGATGCAGTTCCTCATCCATTCAATTCTGCTGCAAGGACCATCAGGGTAGTGGGCGTTTCATCAAGGTTGAGAAACAACTGGGTCTTGATTTTGTCCAAGAAAGGTGTCTTAGTTTCCTGCTCTTTGTATCGGCTCCAGTCACATGGAAGACGCCTTACGGGTCGACCGGTCGATCAAAAACGACCATTCTTAACCTAATTCGACCAGCATTGTTCGAACAAGCCCATTCCTCACGTCCAGAGCAATTTGACCGCTGAACTCTCTACCCAGCATGTTGAGCACTCGGCCATCCGCATATTTGAAGGTACATGAAAGAACATTTGATGGGTCGGGGCCAAACGTGGGCTTGCGAGATGGATTGTGGTAGCTAACAGTTGTGTGACCCAGAAAACGGAAGATAAAACAATTCGCAGTATAAGAGACCTCCTCCAGAGATTGGTCCCAACTTGTCAGGCGCCTCTCGCCACTTTCTTCAGTGAATAGCCAAGAGGGTAGGACTGGATTCAAGCAAAGCACCAAATCCCCATTCTCATCGAGGCGGAATGGGTGCTCACCGGCAATCATTAGGGTCCATATTTGCAACCACTCTGCGGTCACACCACTCAAGCGGGGTTGGAAACCCTGCCCGAGCAAATGGACATCGGGGTACTCGCTGCTGACAATGAAAGAGCAGTTCTCGAGTAAGCTCCGGCCGTACACCTCAGGTGACATGAAGGGAGGCAGGCTTGCCCTCAGACTCTCAAAAAACGCGTCGTGAAGCCCCGCACGCAAGAGTTCAAGTAACCATTTGTAAGTCATATGTGTATAAATGGAAGCATGTTCGATCCATCCTGGTGTGTATGCGGTAATCCGACCGAGTTCAGGGGATTCTTTCCCGAGTGATTCGCTAACTTTAAACATTCCCAATTCGCGATCAAACAGAGGACTCGAACGCACGTTTTCATAGATCGATTGTGCTCGCTCCGGGTAGGTTCGGATGGCGTGCACGGCGCCTTCCAAGAACAAAGCGACAGGTTTGACTTGAAATGTTTGGGCGCGAATAGGTATTCGTCCATGATCGTCCATGGGACCTAGCGGGCTTTGCTGGGGTACCTCATAGCGCAGGTAGGTGGCTGGCACATCTCCCAAATGGACGATATTTTTACGATCTCCATCGGAGAAGACCTTCTCTAGCGTGTCGAGGGCTGATTGTAAAAACTGGCGCACTTGATCTATATGGAGCAGACACTCGCTTCCATCCACCCCCAGTCGAGTTTGCTCTCGGTAGGTCTCCAAGAGGTCATGGCGCTGTTCCCAAGCCTGGAATTCCACATCATTCGCTGCGCTCTCGCCGTTTTGTTCTAGGACTTGTGTAAGTGCTATCACTAACTCAGCCAATTCTTTGTAAAATGACAAATTTTCGGTACCGCTCTCCTCGATTTCAGCCAAAGCAGTAAGGAGAAAACGTAGGGCTCGGATCAGTGACAGGCTCTGACATAGCGATGAGCCCATCATTCCCGGAAGCCCGTTCAAGGAATCATTCCAGCCCGGTTTACCAGCTTCCATCTCGACGCCTATGCCCAGCGGGTCTAGGGCAGCGATCTTCGTTGCAACGACAACCAACCATTTCATTAGCAAGGTCGTTCGATAGACCTCATCTGACAGAGTGCGGACTTTGTATCTGTCCTGCCTGCGATCTTGAATTATTTCCTCTTTCTCAGGGTCGCGTACGACCGCGTTTAGACTACGAGCCTGTCCATTCACGCTATATGTTTTGAGCGATCTGGGCTGTACAATGTCTGGATTATCGAAAAAAGTGTACGCACCTTCTTCTGTTAGCATATCGAGCTTGCGTTCTGGAAAAATCGCGAGGTAGGTCTCGATCATATCCAGGTTATAGAGCCAGTGGTCGACCCAGAAACCAGCGTGAAGATCGCCAATTTCCTTCGCTTGACAACACGATAGTAATGAGCTCAGAATGCTGATGGTTGATTCTCGATTGAGTGTAATAAGATCGTCGAGCGCAAGAGCGAGTTCACCAGGCGTGAAGGGCTTTCGAAGCAAGGCTTGAATGTGCTCAATGGTGTCAATCTCGATGAGGGTTTCTTCCAGGATGACATTTGCTTTAGCCCAGTCTGCTACTTCATAGCGCTGTATCAAGACGACGAGGGGATTGTAGCCATCCAACTGCAGCAAATTCATAAAGAGACGGATTCCGTAATCACCCGCACGCGGATAGAACCACGGATCCATTCGTCGGTTTTGTAAGACGCTGCGGTAATGGCCGTTACCCTGTGAGAGGTACGCTGCTTCAAGTTCCAGCCAGTGGTAATCGCGCTCTAAATCAGCATTCTGTCGTCCGAAAATCTGGAAGGTCTGTGGTTGCTTATCGTCCTCGAGCGTAAACGGCATGCCCCCGCGGATGACATTATCCAGGAAAGTTTGCTCACAATAAGCGTCAAATATTGGATTTGCACTGATCGTCGAGGCAAAGCTACTTACCGAGTGGATAACGTGTTGATTTGCCTCGCGCTGTTGAGAGATAAAACCTGGCTGCTCGACCCTTCCGATCAAACCACGAAGCCGCTCAGTCTTGGGTGTGTTTCCCAAGATCAGGCAGTAGGAGAGTGTCTCCCCTGGTTTGATCTCTGCGCCCCACGCCGAGAACGCGCACGGAGTCTGGTTTGTGTGAATTTGCTCCACCGCCAACAGCTCTCGAAGTCCTTCGGCCTGAAATGCCCAGGGGATCCCCAATTGATCCGTTCCTCCAAACACGACGCGAGGATCGACGATCGTCCCCTGCTGATGAACATTCCCGCTAAGTTTTTTGCTGATTAAGAAATGCCCACCGGCGATTTCCCCTATTTCGGCGATATCATCGGCTGTCTGCTTTAATTTAAAAACTGGAACCCCAGAGATCTCTGTAACCTCCATAAGTGCTTCGATATGGCGGGCGGTCACCTTTTGGTGTTCGAATGTTGTTCCATAGGGGATGAGCCGTGCGGCTCCGTCGATGATATCAACCACGCACGCTTTCTTTCGCATGTTCGTGATTTGGACAACCCGTACCAATCCAGCTAGGGGCAATTCAACCAAGGGATAGTACAGCACGTGGGTATTCAAGCCGAGAGCCTGGTTCTGTTCTTCGATCTCCAATTCATGGGCGCTGACCTTGAGTATTTGCGTGGCCTGCCGTGATCCTACCTTTTTGAAAGGCTCATAGACCTTATCGTCCATGCGAATGAAGGTGCGAAATCCTGTTTGCTCGACCTGGGCCAGGGCCTGGTTGAATGAGATGAATTCCAAGATCGCTCCATCTTTATCCTCCACACCAAGGCTGCAGACAAGCTGCCCACGATTGACAAAATAACACCAGGCAGGCACTCCCCAGATTCCAGCGATACCTGGCAGGAAACTCGAAAAAGGTTTACTCCAGTTGTAGTTTTGTATCTCAAAGCGACCTTTGTCATCAAAGGCATAGGTCCACGTGTCGGGTGTCATAAACGCTCCTTATTCGCAAGATAATCGGGGATGCCGTCGAGATTCCTCCCCTTCACAGATGGCCATTGTGGGCAACGGTAAAGTTATCCTAAAAAACCATCCGGCGCCGACTCGGTCTTGAAAAGGGAGCCAGCGCCAGCAGTTTTCAGACTCAGCGACAACTCAGCCTTTGATCGCGCCTCCCAGCATGCCGCGGACAAAGAAACGCTGCAGACCGAAGAAGACAAGCATGGGAAAGAGAAAGGAAATAAAGGCGGCGGCGGTGAGTAGGTGCCAGCCTGCCCCCAGTGATGTCACCATGTTGCCGATCTGGTAAGTCATCACAGGTGTTGAGCCGCCAAGGAAAACCAGGGCAATCAGCAAATCATTCCACACCCAAAGAAGTTGGAAGATAGCTAAAGATGCGATCGCCGGCAAGGAAAGGGGTAGAGCCAGCTTGGTGAAGGCTGTCCAGGCCGAGGCGCCATCGAGGTATATCGACTCGAAGATCTCGGTAGGCAGTGATCCCAGGAAATTACGGGTAAGGTAGATGGCATAGGGTAGACCAAAGCCAGTGTGGAACAACCAAACTCCCAGGAATGTCCCATTCAATCCCAGGTTGTTGTAAATACGAAAGATTGGGATGAGCGCCATTTGTAGAGGAACGATTTGTAACCCAACAAGGATGGCAAACAACACCTGACGCCCTTTGAAGTCTAACCATGCAAATGCGAACGCGGCGAAAGAGGCGAAGAAGATGGGAATGATTGTTGCCGGGATGGCGACGATCACGGTGTTGATGAAGGCCCGACCCATGGCAGCCTGCGAGACGGTCATGTCCGTGACAAAATCGCAGGTCCTCTGGAGAGCGATAATCTCACCCGCTTCACATTCCTCGGTATAGCTTGTCCGACCGCGATACCCGGCCAGGGCGTCGATATAATTGCTCAGAAAAAAGCGCGGGCGCTCCTCACCTGACGCGCTTGCGCGCAGTTCTTCCAAGATCGTGGCGAGTTCATCCGCGTTGGGACGCTGATCCTCTGGAACATGGATCTCACCATCGTAGACGTTGTTGAATGTAGCCTGGATTTGAATCGAGCGTCTGTACTGATCGATGAATTCTGGATCGCTCAAGTCTGCAGCGGGAAGGTCAGATCCATCTACTCCATGGCAGGAAGCACAATAAGTGGTATACGCTTCACTTCCCCCGCGCTCCGAAAGCGCGGTCCACCAACCACTGGAATTGATGTCCTGGACGGGCCGAAAAGAGGTCACCAGCAAGCCCAGCGTGGGCAGGATCCAGATAAGACAAATAACTATGATGACGATGTGCAGGGGGATGCGCCCCAGGATTTTTTTGAGGCGATCTCTCGTTTCAGGTTTCATCGGATCGCCTCCTGTTGCTGGAAGCTGCGGATATTGTAAACGAGAATTGGGACGATAAGGATGAGTAACACCACCGCGATGGCGGCGGAGCGTCCAGCCTCGAAGTTGATATACATCTCTTGATACATTCGGACGGCAACCACATTCGTCTCAAAATTACCCCCGGTCATGACGTAAATCACATCAAAGAGCTTGAGGATGAAGATGGTCATAGTCGTCATGACTACGGTGATGGTTGGGAGGATCATGGGAATCAAGATCTGCCAAAAGACATGCCACTCCGATGCGCCATCGATGCGAGAGGCTTCTAGAAGTTCTTTCGGTACACCTTTAACCGCCGCTGAAAGGATTGTCATGCTGAAGCCTGTATATAACCAGATGCCAACGAAGATTAGGGCAAAGTTGTTGATCCATGGCGCCGATGATAAAAAGGGTATCGGCCGCCCTCCAAAATTCACGATAATCGCGTTGAAAAGTCCAATAATGGGAGCATTGGGGTTGTCCGGATTAATAGGGTAATCGTAGACAAAGCCCCAGATGATACCAGCACCAACGAAGGAAATTGCCATTGGCATAAAGATGAGTGCTTTAGCTACTGATTCGTATTTCACCCGGTCAACCAGAACAGCCAGCAATACGCCTGCAATGGTTACTCCCGGGACCATGACTACCAGCCAGAGGATATTGTTGCGAAAAGCCCGCAGCATAGTGTCGGATGTGATGGCATAGCGGTAATTTTCGAAAATGCCCCAGCAAGCTTGGCCCTCACGACACGCTTCGGTTGCCCACGCGGATGAGTCGGCATTGCGCAGACTTAAGAAAGCGGTGTAGATGGTGGGATAGGCGATATAGATAATGACAATGATTAGCGCAGGCAAGATAAAAATCCACGGCATGATCTCACCCTGGCGCATGATCAAAGGTGCTTCGCGCTTGGGCTTGCGTTGCTTCTTGTTACGTTCAGCCATGTTTCACCTCATGGGAGGAAGGAGTAAAAAAGAGGTGGGAGGCATACTCGCTCCCACCTCTTTCCTTTAGTCTATGGAGCGAACACCTCCACAGCGCGGGCCTCGAGGCGATCGAGGATCGCGTCCAGGTCACCACCGTTCACGTACTCGGTGATGCCCTCGAACTCATCCATGACCATGCCGCCCGGCAGCAGGTCGCCCACGTCGAAGCTGACCGCAGATGCGCGCAGCAAAACGTTTGCCTTCGCCGCTGAGATGGGATTGGTGTAGCTCAGACCGGTCACCTTGTTGTTTGGAGAAAGGTCGAAGCCTGATGCCGCCCAAGCACGGCCACCGCGACCGCTCGATAGGTAAGCTACCACGGCTCGTACGGCGGGCGTGTCGTTGAAGGCCGCCATAGCATCACCACCCACCTGAATGGGAGGTGCGGAGCCGTCCTTTGAGGGGATGACGAAGAAGTCAAAGTCAGTCCCGAATACGAGTTCGGGGTACTGACCCTCCACCACGCCACCGCCAAAACCGCTCTGCTTCACCATGTAGGCTTGTGGCGGGTCGGCGAACACGGTATAGATGGCATCCAAGAATCCCACGCTAACAGTGCCGTCCGCGCCACCCAGCGCATAGGTCGGGTCGGTCGCCCAGTTGCCGTACAGTTCCCAGGCTTCCTTCACCCCGGCGTCGTTCCAGGCTGTACTGTGCGTCGCCAGACCGTTGGTAAAGCCCACGCCCCCGGTGCGCATCATGATGTCCTGCACGAAGTCGGTCCCCGTCCAGCCAGTGGCCGCGCCGCTTTCCATGCCCATTGAGAGAGGTATGCCGCCATCGGCTTTGACCTGATCGATCAAACCCACGAATTCGGCCCACGTCTCTGGTACTTCATAGCCCATGGCCTCGAAGGCGATCGGGCTGTACCAGACCGTGCTCTTGATATCCGACTTAACGAACACACCGTAGACCACACCGTCCACTGAGCCCAGTTCGAGCCAGCCCTCGGCGTAGTTGTCGAGGTTGGCGCCCAGGTCCTCAAGCGGGATCAGGTCATCAGCGTACATTGCAAAGGCGCCCACGTTTGGCATCAACGAGATGTCAGGCGGGTTGCCGCCCTCCACTCTTGTTGCCAACAAGGCGTTCAGATCGCGGGTGCCTTCATAGGTGAAGGAAATGTCGCAGGCGTCGATCAGCGGCTGGAAGATCTCGATCAGTCGTGCTTCCTCATCGCCCGACCATGTTGCCAGCATCGAGACTTCGCCACCCTCACCACCCATACAGTCTATAGCCGCTGTGCCACCAAAGATCTCAGTGGCGCGGTCTTCAAGGCGATCGAGGATCGCGTCCAGGTCGCCGCCGTTCACGTACTCTGTGATGCCTTCGAACTCATCCATGACCATGCCGCCTGGCAGCAGGTCGCCCACGTCGAAGCTGACCGCGGGTGCCGCAGCTAGGGCATCGGCTTTCGCAGCTGAGATTGGATCGGTGTAGTCTGCGCCCGTCACTTTTCCATTCGGCGAGAGGTCGAAGCCCGAAGCAGCCCACGCTTGCCCCCCTTGTTGGCTGGTCAGGTACGCCACCACGGCCTGCACGCCAGGGGAGTCGTTAAAGATCGCCATGGCGTCGGCTCCTACTTGTAGCGGCGCAGGAGAACCGTCCATTGTGGGGAGGATGAAGAAATCGAAGTCAGTCCCGTATACGAGTTCGGGGTACTGGCCTTCCACCACGCCACCGCCAAAGCCGCTCTGCTTCACCATGTAGGCTTGCGGCGGGTCGGCGAACACGGTATAGATGGCATCCAAGAATCCCACGCTAACAGTGCCGTCCGCGCCACCCAGCGCGTAGGTCGGGTCGGTTGCCCAGTTGCCGTAAAGTTCCCAGACTCTCTTCACCCCGGCGTCGTTCCAGGCTGTGTCGTGAACCGTCAGCCCGTTGGTGAAGTCAACTCCTTCGGTGCGCATCATGATGTCCTGCACGAAGTCGGTGCCCGTCCAGCCAGTGGCCGCGCCGCTTTCCATGCCCATCGAGAGGGGTATTCCGCCATCGGCTTTGATCTGATCGATCAGGCCCACGAATTCGTCCCACGTTCCGGGTACTTCGTAGCCCATAGCCTCGAAGGCGATCGGGCTGTACCAGACGGTGCTCTTGATGTCCGACTTGACGAATACACCGAGTACCTCACCCTCTATAGATCCTAGAGCTAGCCAAGAGGGGGAGTAGTTTTCTAAGTGTGCGCCGACTTGATCGAGTGGGATCAGGTCATCAGCGTACATAGCAAAGGCGCCCACATTGGGCATCAAGGAGATGTCCGGTGGGTTGCCACCTTCCACCCGCGTAGCCAGAACGGCGTTCAGGTCGCGCGTGCCCTCATAGGTGAAGGTGATACCGCAAGCGTCGATCAAGGGCTGGAAGATCTCGATCAGTCGTGCCTCTTCATCACCTGACCATGCTCATCGCCTGCCGAGGCGCCCATGCAGTCGATTTCACCTGCTGCCGGCTGAACCGGCGCTGGTTCTGCAGGTTCTGTCGGAGTCTCAGTAGCTCCCCCACATGCGCCCAGGAGAAGCGACGTCATAATGAGCAGACTCAGTAGTAAATATTTTTTCTTCATCTCTCTTTTTCCTCCAAAATAATGGTTCCGAATGCTTCTTCGTTTTAGTTAGTGGTTGGTTTCCTCTTCCTCTAGATTGCTCCTCCTCTCTTGGGTGGCGATCGAAGCGCCCCCCTGAAAACCCAAAGGTCAACATGTGGGTAGTTTTCGCCCAGGTTAACCCCTGGTTTGCCTGTCCTTCTGCCAGCGAAGAATCCTCTGAAAACAGAACTCAACCGGGTGGAGCTGTTGTGTTGCGGATAATGAGCTCTGTAGGAAGGGTCTCACACTCGGGTTCCCTCAACGGATCCCGCATTACTTCTAATAATAGTCTAACGCCTTTTTCCCTAGAATCAAACGAGATCCACCACTGTTGAAATGGATTTTTATCATGCCTTCTTGGTCAAGCAGCGTCCGTAACTTTTCCTCGTCTGTCCCGGGAGGGCTTCCCCCAACCTCCATACGGTCTCCGCCAACGCCGGGCTGAAATGCGGATTCCACAAGTGTGCTTCTAATTTATTGCATCCAATACAAGATACATTTTAATGTGG
>RCNF010002358.1_pt1 | contig 10130 bp, 9 predicted proteins | sample 2041311 | NCBI WGS metagenome assembly RCNF01 (sample SAMN09708228, study PRJNA481090) | Marine sediment metagenome, whole genome shotgun sequencing project. | biome: marine sediment; feature: ocean; material: sediment; isolation source: Sewage treatment plant 2 marine sediment (STP2) ... | reverse complement strand
GAGGTCTTCAGCCGCGAAATTTTTGGCCACGACAACCCCACCATCGGCCAGTTGAATATCGGAGGCGAGCCCAAGAAGGGCACCGATCTCTGTATCGAAACCTACCAGTTGCTGGCAGACTCCAACCTGAATTTTGTCGGCAACATCGAAGGCAATGAGTTCATGCTTGGTCCCTGCGATGTGGTGGTCACCGACGGCTTCACGGGCAACAATACCCTGAAGTTGGTGGAGGGGTTTGCGCGCTTCATGGGCGCGCTGCTGAAACACCCGAAGATCTCGGACGCGGAAAAGGCAGGGCTCATGCCGGTCCTGGGCTTCCTGCAAAAGAACTTCACCTACGAAGTGTATGGTGGAGCCCTGTTGTTGGGTGTCGACGGGGTCAGCATCATCTCTCATGGGCGCAGTTCCGAGGTGGCCATCAGCAATGCCGTGAAAGTGGCCTGGGACATGATCCGCAACGACGTGCCGGGCAAAGTGGCCGCTGCCCATACCTAGACCGCAATGGATTCAGCAATAGCTTCAGCGAGGGAGGGCTCTGTGAGCGCCAGTTACCGCGTACCGATGATTTTTCCCGGACAGGCTTCCCAGGCCGTTGGCATGGCCCGCGACCTGGCTGAGGCCAGTGGCCCGGCAGCGGCCTTTTTGGCCACCGTCAATGATGCCCTCGGCAACGACCTGACCGGTATCATGTACGAAGGTCCGGCGGAGACCCTGACCGAGACCCACAACGCCCAGCCGGCAATCCTGGCCCATTCGGTGGCCATCAGCCTGGCTCTGCGCGAGATGGACATTCTGCCCAGCCTGGTGACGGGCCATTCCCTTGGCGAATTCAGTGCCGCGGTGGCCGCCCAAGCCATCAGTCCGGCTGATGGACTGCGCATCGTGCGCAAGCGCGGCGAGTTGATGTTCGCCGCCGGTCAGGAAGTGCCGGGCACCATGGCGGCCATCATGGGCCTGACCGGTCAGCAGGTGAAGGCCGTCTGCGCCGAGGTGTCTGCCACCGCCGGCGTTGTTGTGCTGGCCAATCACAATTCCGAGGCCCAGGTGGCGATTTCCGGCGCAGTCGGAGCCGTGGAGGCCGCCGGCAAAGCCCTGACCGAGGCCGGCGCCCGGCGGGTTATTCCGCTGAACGTCAGTGGTGCTTTCCATTCGCCGCTGCTCGAAGGCGCGGCGATCGGTTTCCGCGACCATTTGGCTGGCATCGAAATCGGTGATCCCGAAGTTCCTCTGGTGGCCAATGTCACCGCCACGGCGGTTGCGACCGCTGCCGAACTCAAGACCGGTTTCGGCCAGCAGCTCACGTCGCCGGTCCTGTGGCATGCCATCATGTCCCTGGTGGCTGGCAGCGAAAATCCGCCTAAGGTTGTGTTGGAGCTGGGGCCGGGCCGAGTCCTGTCCAATTTGGCGCGACGGGCATTTCCCGAGACCAAGTTTATTCCAGTCGGCACCGTGGCCGATCTGGAGAGCATTCAGGCCACCTTGGCTGAGCTCGCCTGACCAGAAGTCACATGAAGATATTTGTGCAGCACGTTGCACATGAAGGAGATAGCGATGAGTAAGGGAGCCGTAATTATCACCGGGGCGAGCCGTGGGATCGGCGAGGCGATCGCTCGTGAGCTGGCCGCTGCCGGCTACGATCTGGCACTGGTGGCCCGTTCGGCTGACAAACTCGAGGCACTGGCTGCCGAATTGAATGGCGACACCACTTGCGTGGCTTTGCCTGGCGATATCTCCAATTGGGACGATGTTCAACGTGTCGTCGATGCCGCCAAAAAGCAGTTTGGCGCCATTTTTGGCCTGGTCAACAACGCCGGTGTGACCCGCGATGGCCTGCTGATGCGCATGAGCCCCGAGAATTGGCAGGTGCCTCTGGACGTCAATTTGAACGGGACCTTCTACTTTACACGGGCCGTGACCCCTCTTATGATGCGGGCGCGCGAGGGCCGAATTGTGAATATCACTTCAGTAATTGGCTTGACCGGAAACGCCGGACAGGCTAATTATGCTGCTTCCAAGGCAGGAATCATTGCCCTGACCAAGTCGGTGGCCAAGGAACTGGGCAGCCGCGGTGTGACCAGCAATGCTGTCGCGCCGGGCTTCATTTCCACCGACATGACGGTCGACCTGCCCGAGAAGGTCCAGACCGAGATGCTGAGCCAGATCCCCCTCAAGCGCTTTGGCGAGGGAAAAGATGTGGCCGGTGTGGTCAAGTTCCTCTTATCTCCCGAGGCTTCCTACATCACCGGGCAAACCCTGGTGGTCGATGGCGGCATGATTGGTTAATTCAACTTTCACGTTCCCCAGGAGGGTAACCTGATGGCGTCGATTCAGGAACAGGTCTACGAAATCATCCAGCGCAAGCTGTCCGTCAATCCCGAGCAGGTCACCCCGGAAGCTTCGTTCACCGAAGACCTGGGTGCCGACTCACTCGACACCGTCGAATTGGTGATGGACCTCGAAGAAGAGTTCAATATCACGATCCCGGAAGAGGATCAGGAGAAACTGCGGACCGTCCAGGACGCCATCGATTATCTCGAGACGAACCTGGACTAGTTGCCGATTTCTTTTTGTGACAGATTGCCCGGTCCCGCCAGAAAATGGTGGGACCGGGTCTGATTATACATATAATGTTGGTGAATCAGAAATTTGCGGGCACAGGTCCGTTTCTGATGGCGACATAGTGATTCACGCAGACCGGAGGTGCTGTTTTGGCCGCACGCAAAGTCGTTGTTACGGGGACCGGTATGGTCACCGCAGTCGGACTGGACCGCGAGACCAGCTGGCAAGCTCTCAAATCCGGCCAGTCCGGTATCGCCACTCTCGACGGGTTTGATCTCGAGAGTTTGAAAACCACTTTTGGGGCCCAGATCAAAGACTTCGATCCTGGCGTCTGCATGGAGCCGAAAGAGGCCCGCAAAGCTGACCGTTTCGTGCAACTGGCCATGGCGGCCTCGGTCCAGGCCATGGAACAGTGCGGCATCACCGAACTCGAAGACTCCTACCGCGCCGGTGTCATCATCGGTTCGGGTATCGGCGGCATGCTGACCTTTGAAGAGCAGCACTCCAAGCTGATCAAGCGTGGCCACCGCGGCGTCTCGCCGCTTTTTATTCCCATGATGATCGGGGACATGGCCGCGGGACTGGTCTCGATCCGCTATGGGTTCCGCGGTGCCAACTACTGCACCGTCAGTGCCTGCGCTTCCGGTGGCCACGCCATTGGGGCCGCCTATGACCAGATCATACTCGGCCACGCCGACGTGATGATCACCGGTGGCGCCGAAGCTGCCGTTTGCGACATGGCCCTGGCTGGCTTCGCCAATATGAAAGCCCTGTCATCGCGCAACGACGACCCGGCCAAGGCGAGTCGCCCGTTTGATGTCGACCGCGACGGATTTGTCCTCGGTGAAGGGGCTGGCATCGTGGTCCTGGAGTCCGAAGAGCACGCCCTCGCCCGTGGGGCAACTATCCTCGGTGAAGTGACCGGCTACGGCGCCACCGGCGATGCCTACCACATGACCCAACCGGATACCGAAGGTATTGGCGCCATCGGTTCGATGACCCAGGCGGTGCGCACCAGCGGTCTTGAGCCCAACGATATCGGCTATATCAACGCCCACGGCACCTCGACCTTTTTCAACGACAAGGTCGAAACCGGCGCCATCAAGAAGGTTTTTGGCGAGCACGCCTACAACCTGAAAGTCAGCTCAACCAAGTCCATGGTTGGTCATTTGCTCGGAGCCGCCGGCGGAGTCGAAGCGGTCATTACGGTGCTGGCGCTCAATGAGGGCATTTTGCCGCCGACAATCAACCTGGACAACCCGGATCCCGAATGCGACCTGGATTATTGCGCCCACGAGGCCGTGAAACAGGATGTGGAGTATGCCCTGTCCAACTCGTTCGGCTTCGGTGGCCACAACGTCACTCTCTGCTTCAAGGCCCGGAGGTAATCCGGACCCCAGGAAGGCTGCGAACCATGGGACTGAAGGATTCGATCCAACAGGTTCTGGCCATATTTTCCGGAGCTCCGCCTGCACAGGGGGAGCTCCCGGGCACTCCCGTAGACCAGCCTGAGCCGCCCCGGGGCGGTCCGCAGAACGAGGCCGAGATTTCCGCCAACCTGGTGGCGGTCGAAGTCAAGCTGGGCTACGACTTCCGCGACAAATCCCTGCTCGGCAACGCCCTGTTGCACCGTTCCCACATCCATGTCACCGGCCAGGATCGCGAGCAGTCCAACGAGCGCCTGGAATTTCTGGGCGATGCGGTGCTGGGCCTGGTGGCCAACGAAGAGCTTTATCACAGCTATCCCGACCGCTCCGAAGGTGACCTGACCAAGATGAAGTCGCTGCTGGTGTGCGGGGCACATCTGTCCGAGGTTGCCATCGAGTTTGACCTGGGGGCCAACATCCGCATGAGCCGCAGCGAAGCCGCCACCGGAGGCCGGCAACGCTCAAGCATCCTGGCTGATACGACTGAAGCGTTGATTGGTGCGGTGTTTCTCGACGGCGGCTTGAGCCCGGCCCGCGAGGTCATCAAGCGCCTGGTGCTCAAAAGCAGCGAAACCGTCCTCGAGCGGCGGTCGTTGCGGAACTACAAGAGCCGCCTGCAGGAGCTCATTCAGTCGCGCTACAAGAGCCCGCCGCGGTACAAGGTCATCAAGGTGGCGGGACCCGATCACAACCGGGTTTTCCAGGTCTCGGTGTCGTTCAACGGCGAAGTGCTGGGACTCGGCGAAGGGCGCAACAAGAAAACCGCCGAACAGCAGGCGGCGCGACTGGCCCTGGAAAAACTGGAAGTGGAAACGGAACCGGGCGACAACCCGGACGTTTGAACAATTTCGCATAGCAGGGGTCGGCGGATCCCTTCGGCACCAAATAAAGGATTCTTCGTGCGAGCACCCCAGATGATATTTGCGACCTACCGATTTGTCCTAGTGGCTGTCATGCTGGTTCTGGGCGTGGCCTGGCCGGTACTGGCCCAGGACGAAACCGCGCCGGCCGATTCCAACGCCACCTATGTGGTCGAAGACGAAGACGTGCCCTATGGCGTGGCCGCAGGTTACATGGTGGGGCACAAATTGCTCCAGGAAGGCAATGTTGCCGAAGCCCTGCCGCTGTTGCACATGGCTTACCGGGCCCAGCCCGATGTGGTGGACATCGCCATGGATTTTCAGGCCGCCCTGTCCGCCAAAGGCTACTTCAAGGACGCCCTGGTGGTGGTCGAGCAGCTGGTGAGCACCTATCCCGACTCCCTTGATTTTCTGGTCCAGCGGGCCAACCTGCACCTCAAGTCCGGCTCGCCCGACAAGGCCCTGACAGATCTGCGCAAGTTGCGCAGCCAGGGTCACGTGACCTACTCGATTATCGATGTCGAAGCGCAGATCCTGGCGGCCGACGGCAAAACCGATCAGGCCCTGGATGTCTACCGCGACGGACTGCATCTGCTGCCCGAACAGGGCTCGGGGCTTTACCTGGGCATGTCCGGTATTCTGCAGGCCGCGGGGCAGGAAGACCGCATTCCTGACCTGATGGACGAGGCCCTGCAGGATCACCGCAACGTGCCGCGCCTGTGGCTGGTCAAGAGCCGCGCCCTGGCTGCCCTAGGAGAGGACTCCGCAGCCCTGGCCACGGCCCAGGAGGCTGACACCTATTTTGCCGGTCTGGTGATCTCCGAAGCTGTTGCCGAGCCGACCGATGAGAGTGAGCAGGCACGCCCTCGGCAGGCCGCCAATGACATGCCGCCAGACTCGTTCGTTGTCGAGTTGGCCGATTTCTATGCCCAACGCCGCGAACTGCAGAAGGCCCTGGATATTCTGCGGCCACTGGCGGCCACAGGTGAGTTGCGTCTGGCACCGAGCCTCTGGCTGGGGCGTCTGCTGTTGGGGACCGGCCGCACCGAAGAGGGCATGGCCCTGGTGGATGACATCCTGGTGCGCTGGCCGGACTCGGGGCGGGGCTGGTACCTGAAAGGCAAAGCCACCGAAGGGGCGGGCGACTGGCCGGGTGCCTTGCCGGATTATACCCACGCTGTCGAATTGGAACCGAGGGATCCGGAGATCCGCCTGGGGCACCTGCGGGCGATGCTCGTGGTCTGGGAACAGGATCTCACCTCCGCAGAACCGACTGCAGAACAGGGAACACGCCGCACGGAATTCCGGCGCCACCTGATGGTGGCTTCGACTCTGGTGCCGGATCAGGACTTCGAGGGACAATTGATTCTGGGTTACGGGTTCAAGGCTGTTGCGGATTATGAGCGCGCTGTTTGGCGTTTCAGCCTGGCCGCCGAAAACCCGGACCTGCGCATGAATGCGTTGATGCAGAAAAGCCTCTGCCACGACTACCTGGACGAATTGAACAAGGCCCGCCAGGACCTGGAAACCCTGCATCAGGAATTTCCCGACCACCCGGAAGTCTCCAATTCGCTGGGGTATTTTCTGGCGGAAAAAGGGCTCGATCTGGACTTCGCGGCCGAGCTGGTCACCGAAGCGCTGACCGCCGAGCCGGGCAATGGGGCGTTCCTGGATTCCATGGGGTGGATTCATTTTCGCACCGGAAACCTGGAACAGGCCCTGGACTACATGATCCAGGCGGTCAATGTGCTGCCCGATGACCCCGTGATACTGGAACATCTGGGCATGGTGCTCAAGGCCCAGGGCAAGCCGACCGAAGCGTTGGATGTCCTGCGGCGATCGTTGGCCATGGGCGGCGACAAGGTGCGCCTGCAGACTCTGATCGACGAACTGGAATCGGAAAGCCATGAACCGTAATCTGGGACTCTTTCTGAGGCTGACCTTCCTGACTGCCGCAGTCATACTGGCTGGCCCTTTGGTTGAGACAAGCAGGGCGGCCGAGGACGAACTCGACCTGCCGGGCACCGCCTATCTGGCCCACTATCGGGCCACCGCATTTTCCTATCAAGAGACGGGATCCCTGCTCTGGCTGGCGGGTCCAGAGGGCATTCTGCGCCTCGAAGTCCTGAGGGCAGGCCACACCTCGGCTGAACCGGATACCTGGCAACCACTGCTCGAGCAGCAGGGGCAGGGGTGGACAGCCATTCTGTCGGGTCAGAGTGACGATACCATCAATGCCTGGGGGGCGGAGTGGCGTCATCCGCCGGCGGGACTGGCTGAGGCTGCGCAACTGGTGACAACGGCCCTGGTGACTGGACCTCCCGAGCAGTCGGCGCCACGGCGCTGGCGGGCGGGCCAGTCGGCTGGCCATACGGCAAAATACCGCGTGGCTACCCTGGGCGAATCCCAGGCTTCAACCCCACAGGGACTTCACTGGCGACAAGAGCAGACCGCCCGGGGCCTCGGGCGCGGCGGCAGGGACGACATGCTGGTGCTCAGGTGGGGAGCGCGAATCGGTGAAGAGCCTGCATCCCTGCAGGTTATGGCATCTCGAAGCCCTGGACGCCTGGAAATTGAAATCCCCGAAGCGGCAAAAGTGATCTACGCCATGCCCGAAGCTTTTGTCCCCCTGTGGCCCTTGGCGCAGTTGATGACCTTCACGCCCTGAGGCCCTTGCGAGCCCGACAAATTATCGGGAACTTGTTCCGCAGCCTCCATGTAGACCCCAAATGCGGCAAGAACCGCCAGACAAAATCAAGGAGACAGCAGTGAATTTTTCGCGCGATGAATTTGTACAGGGGAGCCCCAGCGCACGCCGGGCGTTCTACTCTGATGTCCGCGATGAAGACCTCATTGTCCTGGTCCAGGAAGGCCAGAAAAAGGCCTATGACGAATTGGTGTCCCGCTACAAGGGGCGCTTGTTCAGTTTCATCCTGAGAATGGTCAAGGATCCCACCCTGGCCGAGGAACTGACCCAGGAGACTTTGATCCGGGTCTATATCCACGCGGCCAAGTATCGGGAAATCGCCAAATTTTCCACCTGGGTTTTCACGATCGCCACCAATCTGGTCCGCAACAAAATGCGCCAGCGGTCGCGCCGGCCCTATACGATCAGCCTGAACCCGGCTCCGGAAGACGACCAGATGCCAGTCGATCCGGCCGATACGGTGGCCGACTCTTCCGAGAGCATTCACCGGGCGGAACTGGCCGAGTTGATCAATGAAGCCACGGCCAAGATTCCGGAAAAGTACCGGATCCCATTTTTGCTGCGTGAAGTCGATGAACTCAGCTACGAAGAAATCCAGCAGGTGACCGGTTTGAAACTCGGTACGGTGCGCTCGCGCATCAACCGGGCCCGCACTCGCTTCAGGGCGCTGATCAAGCCCATGCTGCGCAACGAAAGCCTGCTCGCGGAACTGGAACAAATCGAGGCCCGCGCAGCCCAGGACAAACTCGAAAACAAGAACAAGAGCAATCAGAGAGACGACAACAATGACCAACACAACGACGACTAGTGTGCGCTCACGCGGAGGAATGTCATGAGGTGCAGTAAAGCCAGGGATTATGTGAGCCAGGAAATCGATGCCATCCTGCCGCCCGACGCCACGGGCAAATTGCGGGACCATCTGGATTCCTGTGCCGACTGCCAGCAGTTCCACGAAGACCTGCTGATGGGCCAACGCCTGTTGGCGGCGACGGAACCCGAGCTTCCCGAGAATTTCGAATGGAAACTTCAGCTGAAGTTGAACCAGGCTCTGCAACAGAGCGCCGGCGAATCGCACTACCCCTGGAGTGACGAGCAGACCCAGGATCGCTGGGTCTGGTTGCGCAACTTCGGTGCCGCGACAGCCGTCGGACTGGCTGCCGTGCTGGCCCTGGCGATTTTCTTCGGTCCCAATGAAGCGGGCCTGCCGGGCGGACCGCTCGCTGGTAACAATGACTCTCAAACCGTCGCTGCGGTGGCTTCGGATCGGCGCGCGCTGTTCCAGCCCAGCAGTGGCGGCTTGTACCAGCCTGGTGCCCAACGGCGTGTTTCGGCCGGCGGCGGTGCAGCCAACAGCAATGCGGGTTTTCTGGATCGCGGCTGGTCCGGTTCCAATACTGAAGATCTGATCACCATCCGGCGCCTGCGGGTGGAGAACCAGCGCTTGGCCAACACGTTGTTGCAATACCAGCACGTCAATGGTTTGCTGCGGGCTCAGCTTGACACAAGTGGTGCCGAGGCCCTAGATCTACAGCAAGAACAATAGGGGCTGCCCGGGATATTCCTGAACGTGCAGCCAACCTGCCCTTTTCCGTCACGGGGAGAACCGGTGTTGGTCAGAACGATTCAGGCAATGGCCCTGCTGGCAGTAGTGCTGACCAGCGGTTGCGGACTCGACAAGGAAAAAGGCATTCTCATGGCAGCCGGGTCCTACGGGGACCTGGCTGTTGTCGTCAATGACGACGCCATGAAGCCCATGGCCCGCCAATTTCTGGGCCGCTTCAATACCCAAACCACTTTTGTGATCAAGCCCGAAGGCAACTTCAAGCCCGATGTCTTTGGCCCCGACCGCTGGGACACGGCCAAGGGTTACAAGAATGCCCTCTTTCTCATTCATATCGGGGCCGGCAGCGGCGCTGAAAAGCAGGCCCGCAAGCTGATGTCGAAGGACGCCTGGGAACGCATCAACGCCGGTGGCGGGGGTGTGGTGCAAGTCAAAGACCCCTGGTCCACCTACCAGTTGCTGGTCGTCGTGGCCTCGCGTGACCGCAACAGCCTGGGCAGCCTGCTGAACAAAAATCTCACCACGATTCAGGAACTGTTCAACGAAAGCAACCAGTCGCGCATCCTGCGCCGCAACCGGCACGACGGATTGCAGCTGGCGCTGATGGACAAGTATTGGCGAGATCTGGGTTTCTTCATGGAGATTCCTGGCCAATACACGCAGAACCAGTACCGGCCCGACGGTTTTGCTGGTCTGGAATTGATGCGCAACGGACCGTCCCGCGGGATCTCGGTCGGCTGGATCGAATCGGCCAACCCGGTGCGTGATCTGGCGAATTTTGGCCTCCTCAGTCGCCTGCGCGAGCAGATGGGCACCAGGCTCCACAACGAGGAAATACTGCCCGAAACATTTGTCTGGGATGAAGCTGATTTTGGCGGTGTGGGGGGTGTGAAGCTGGAGGGGGCCTGGAACAGCACCAAATTTGTAGGCGGCGGCCCTTTCTGGAGCTATTTCATTCCGGATCCCGCCCAGGGGCGAATCTACTGCGTGGACATCCTGGCCTACGCGCCGGGCAT